>Ga0209536_100000849_pt1 | contig 50687 bp, 49 predicted proteins | sample DeeMarSeWOR28_12_FD_187461 | JGI IMG/M metagenome (GOLD analysis project Ga0209536, IMG submission 187461) | Marine sediment microbial communities from White Oak River estuary, North Carolina - WOR-2-8_12 (SPAdes) (version 2) | ecosystem: Environmental > Aquatic > Marine > Intertidal zone >...
GATGAACGTATGCAAAAGGGCCTCCAATACCTGAATGAGATGGATTTTACTATAAAAATGGGTGATCATGTTGGGAAGACCCATGGATATTTTGCCGGAACGGATAGGGAGAGGCTGGATGATATACATCAGATGTACAAAGATCCTGATGTAGATTTGATTATATGTGCACGAGGAGGTTGGGGGGGATTAAGATTGGTGAATAGGATAGACTATAATCTAATAATAAACAATCCCAAAATACTGGTCGGATACAGTGATATCACGACACTTCAGCTGGCAATCTGGACAAAAGCGAAAATTCCTTCCCTCTCCGGCCCAATGGTGGGTGTGGAGATGGGTAAGGGGATCCATTCATTCACAGAGCAACACTTCTGGAATCAAGTTCTGAACATAGATCCTCAATATATATTTAACTATTCTGAGACCGATACGATTGAACTAAATGGTGGAAAAGCAGAGGGTATCCTTTTAGGCGGATGTTTATCACTTGTTAGCCATTTGCTAGGTACTGCCTTTTCACCAAATTACTCCGGTTCAATATTATTTTTAGAAGACGTTGGCGAACAACCTTACAAAATAGACCGCTATTTTGCCCATTTAAAACAGGCAGGAGTCTTCGATCAGATACATGGTTTAATATTGGGTAATTTTATTGATTGCGATCCTGAAGAAGGTCAGGTCTCATTTAATATTGATGAGATAATTGAAGACTATATTTCTGAACTGTCCTATCCTGTCATAAAAAATTTTCCATATGGGCATGGAGATAAGAAGTTTTCAATGCCCATTGGGGTTGAAACGGTTCTTGATACAAATCATAGTGAATTGAGGTTGGGGAATCTTTTCCAATATTGATCCAACCACGGAATCACACTGAAAATTCACGGACAAAGATTTATATATAATAAATAATATTAAAAAATTAAAACGGACCTCACCCCCACTCCCTCTCCTTTTATGGAGAGGGGAACCTATTCGAGTTATACTTATATGTTAAAATGTATATACACACTTAAGTTCTTTCCGTGCAAATTCCGTGTCCTTCCGTGGTGAAATTATGATTATTGTAATCCCGCCATATTGAATGACTCTATAAATTTAATTAAATTAAAAGCTTAAATAATGGAAATGGATAAAATTGAAAAGACTAGCTGTTTTTGCATCGGGACGGGGCAGTAATTTTCAGGCTATACTCAAACAAATTCAACAAGGAATCATTCCGGCAACTGTAGGATTATGTGTAACAAATAATCCAAATGCGGGTGTTATCCAAATTGCCCGTGAAAATGAAATTCCTGTTAAAATATGCTCGCCTAAAGATTACCCGGATTCGAAATCATACAACGATGATATATTATCTGCCCTGATCGAATCGGAAATTGAGTATATTATTCTTGCCGGATATCTCAAGCTGATAGGTATGCAGATTGTTGATCGATTCAGCAACAAAATTGTTAATATTCATCCGGCGCTTTTACCTTCGTTTGGTGGTAAAGGGATGTATGGACATCACGTTCACGATGCTGTCTTTAATAGAGGGGTCAAGTTCTCGGGAGCGACGGTTCATCTAGTCAATAACGAATATGATGCCGGTCCGATTGTCCTGCAAAAAGTTGTTTCAATTGAAGATGCAAAATCACCTGAGGAAATAGCAGAACGTGTACTAAAAATTGAACACGAGATTTTTCCTCAGGCAGTAAAACTGCTGGTAGAAGATAAACTGGAAGTTGACGGATTAAGAGTAAAAATTAGAGGAGAGTGACTCATTGGAAGGGATCAAAAAGGCGATTATCAGTGTCTCTGATAAAAGTGGAATTGAAAATCTGGCAAAATATCTGACAGACAAAGGTATAGAAATTATATCATCAGGCGGTACTTATAAAACACTGGAAAATGCGGGTATACCGGTTATCCAGGTCTCGGAAGTTACAGGATTTCCCGAAATATTAGATGGGAGAGTAAAGACACTACATCCGACAATATTTTCTGGTATTTTAGCTAAAAGAAATGATGATCATTTAAAACAGCTTAATGAGCAGAAAATAGATCCAATTGATTTAATTATTGTCAATCTCTATCCATTTGAACAGACAATCGCCAAGCCGGAGACGACACTGGAAGAGGCCGTTGAAAATATCGATATTGGCGGTCCTTCGTTAATTCGTGCTGCGGCTAAAAATTATCAATTTACGACAGTTCTTGTTTCGCCGGATCAGTATGAAGGTGTGATGCAGGAAATGGAACAAAATGAGAATCAAACATCCCTTAATTTTCGACAGAAATGTGCTGTGCGCGCTTTTGAGCATACAGCAAGGTATAATGCCCTGATTTCTGAATATATGAAAAATGTTTTTGACGAGGAACCGTTTTCAAATGAATTGACCCTGGCTGGTAATAAAATTAATGATCTTCGTTATGGTGAAAATCCTCATCAAAAAGCAGCCTACTATAGTTTTTCGCAACAAAATCCTTTAAATAATTTTAAACAAATGCACGGCAAAGAGCTCTCCTATAATAATTTGCTGGACTTGGATGCCGCGCTCTCCATTATCAGGGAGTTTAAGGAGAACTTTGTTGTTATCATAAAACATACAAATCCCTGTGGGGCGGCTGTAGGGAATACGCTTCTCGATGCCTATAGAACAGCACTGGATAGTGATTCACTTTCCGCATTTGGCGGCATTGTTGGTCTAAACGGTGAGGTCGATGTCGAGATAGCTGAAGCACTATCCGCGCACTTTTTCGAGTGTATCATCGCCCCCGCATTTACAGAAGAGGCCCTTCATCGCCTGCAAAAGAAAAAAAATCTCAGATTATTAACTTATATACCACAAAAACAGGATCTTTTTAGCTATCAATTGCGTACGATCACCGATGGATTTTTGGTTCAGAGTAAGGATGAGGCTAAAATGGATCTAAGAGATGCTAAAATTACCACGAAGCGGGAACCTACAGAAAAAGAATGGAAAGCCCTTGAATTTTCCTGGAAGCTGGTAAAGCACGTTCACTCTAATGCTATCATATATACGACCGATAATCAATTAATAGGGGTAGGTGCCGGACAAATGTCGCGCGTAGACGCGGCTGAACTGGCTGTAAAAAAGGCGGAACAATCCAAACATTCCACCAGAAATACAGTGTGCGCTTCTGATGCATTCTTTCCATTTAGAGATGGTATCGAGGCGCTGGCTAAAGCAGGAATTACAGCCGTTATCCAACCGGGTGGATCTATAAGAGATGAAGAAGTTATTGACGCTGCAAACGAAAATAATCTGGCAATGGTTTTTACCGGGATGAGACATTTCAAACATTAATATTGACTATACTGGAGTTAAACATGGCCTTTAAGTTTCTAAACGTATTATCGACAGACATTGGTATTGATCTTGGAACAGCAAATTCTCTTATTCATGTAAAAGGTAAAGGAATTGTAGTCGATGAACCATCAATTATTGCCCTTGACGATGAGTCCGACAAAGTAGTGGCCATTGGAAACGAAGCGAGAGAAATGTTGGGTCGAACACACAGGGATATTATAACCATTCGTCCATTGAAGGATGGTGTGATTGCAGATTTTGAGGCGACTGAGATCATGATAAGAGAACTAATACGTAAAGCTAATATTAATAGAATGTTAATTGGTAAAATTATTGTCGATGTTCCATCAGGAATTACAGAGGTAGAAAAACGGGCTGTGCGCGATTCGGCGGAACGTGCCGGGGCTCGTGAAGTCCACCTTGTAGCGGAAGCAATGGCAGCAGCCATTGGTGTTGGCCTGGAGATTGATCAGCCGGTTGGTAATATGATTGTCGATATTGGTGGGGGAACGTCAGAGATTGCAGTTATTTCCTTGAATGGTATTGTGCATCATTCTTCTATCCGTGTTGGTGGTGATGAAATGAATCAGTCGATCATGCAGTACTTTAAGAAAAACTATAATCTTCTTATCGGGGAAAAGTCTGCTGAACAAATTAAATGTACGATTGGATCAGCAACGCCGCTTCCGGAGGAAATTCGCACTGAAGTAAAGGGCCGGGATCTGGTTGATGGTATACCAAAAACAATCGAAATCAGTTCAGTGGAAATTCGGGAAGCACTTGACGAGGCAATTGAGACGATTATTGAGGCGGTAAAAGTTGCTCTGGAAAGAACACCACCAGAATTGGCATCCGACATACTGGACCGGGGTATTGTATTAACCGGTGGGGGCGCTTTGCTGAAAAACCTGGATGAGAGAATGCGTGAGGATACCTCTCTGCCCATTCACGTCGCGGAAGATCCGCTTACCTGTGTCGTAAGGGGGTGTGGTATAATACTTGAAGATTTTGAAAGATATGAAAAGGTCCTGCTCAAGGCTAGGAGAATGTAAACTCGATCCTTGATACTCGATACTGGATGACATATCCGGGATACGAGATGCCGGATTCGAGATGTGGCTATTCAGCAACAATTCTTATCTCACATCCCGAATCACGTATCGCGAATCGAGTACCTTAGTACATAAATTTGAATATCATAGTTAAATGATACGTTTATTAAATTTCATCATAGAAATTCGAGATGCATTTGTTTTAGTACTCTGTATTCTGCTCTCTTTCCTTCTTATGATTACAACGGATACGGATTCGGGAGGGCCCTTTCGCAGCGTAGCAATGAATAGTGTCGGTTATGTCGGTCGGGTTATATACCGGGTTCAGGCGTATTTCAATTTGTCTGAGGAGAATAAAAATCTTCGGCGCGAAAATACAAGTCTTGCTTACGAAAACATGCAACTGCAGGATGCACTGATGGAAAACCTCCGTCTGAGAAAATTACTCGGGTTCAGGGAGAAATCACAACTTCAGTTAACCGCTGCAGAGGTCATAGGGCAAAATCCACATGATATTGTCAATGGTTTACTCCTCAATGCCGGTCTCGAGCGGGGAATACGAAAATCTGCGGCCGTATTAACAGCAGATGGACTCGTCGGCAAAATTATCAATTCAGATAATAATTCCTCTTTATGCCAAATTCTGTTCGATCCAAATAGTCGAGTGAGCGCAAAAATTCAGAGAAACAGAGAATTAGGTATTATTTCTTGGGACGGAGGAAACCAGCTGAATCTACTTTATGTGGCAAAAACCATCAAAGTTTATGTGGGGGATGTTATTGTTACCTCGGGAATGAGCCAGATTTTTCCTGAAAATATAAAAATTGGAGTCGTGGTCGATGTTTCACTCGAAAACAAGGGAATGTTTCAGGATATTCTCGTTCAACCAGCGGTAAATTATAACAGACTGGAAGAAGTGCAGATACAAATTGAGGGCACAGATCATGGCCCTTGAGCGTAAATCGACTCTTGTTTACATCCTCATAATTGGATTGTCCGCTTTGCTTTTGCAGGCTTTTTTTGTGCCCATAATTGAAATTGGCGTCTGGCGACCTGATCTCATTTTACTTTCCGTCCTCTATCTTGGATATCGTTATGGTGTTATTGTCGGCATATTATCCGGATTTTTTTTGGGAATTCTCCAGGACTCGATGAGTCCTCTTCCATTAGGTATATCTTCATTGGCCAACAGTGTAATCGGTTTTGCTGCAGGACAGATTCAGCAATTTAAACTCGCCTATAACGCAAGAATTCTGGCAAGTGTCATTCTGATACTTATTCATGGTTGTATCTTTTATTTCTTTTATCTTTTTAGATCGGATACAACATTTGGTTACCTATTATTGACAAGGGTATTTCCGAACACCATCTACACATTTCTATTCGGATTACTCATTTCATTTTTTGTCAGTTCAAAACCAGATAAAGTATAGATTATGAATGAACTTAGCAGACAACAACGTAAAGCCAGGCAACTGGTATTTAATGTCTCGGTCATAATTTTATTTCTCGCACTGTACATTGGTTTTTTTCAGATTCAGATTGCCGGCAGTGAAAAATACTATGAGATATCTCTGGATAATAGTGTCAGACAGCTAACGCAATATCCCGTACGAGGTACTGTTCGCGATGTAAATGGACAAATTCTTGTTGATGATCGTCCTTCATTTTTTGTTTCTGTCATTCCCCGTCAGCTGACGGATAAAACGATAGACACCCTTGCCAGTATCATTATGGAAGACCCGGTGCTGATCCGAGACAAAATCCGTGGTAAAAACACCTATCGCCCCGTAATTATTAAAAAAGATCTGGAATACAGCATAATTTCAGAATTGGAAGAAAGGAGACTAGATCTACCGGGAGTTCTTGTCGAGGTTGAGAGTAAGCGATTTTATCCGGATGGCGTTTTTTCACCACACATATTTGGCTACGTAGGTGAGGTTGATAAAAATGAAGCTGAAAAAAATCCTGATCTTGAACCGGGTGAATTAATTGGTAAAAAAGGTCTAGAACGAGAATATGACACAAGTTTAAGGGGTACAAAAGGCGTTTATTTTACGAGTGTAGACGCTGAAGGTCGTGATCTTGGCATAATTAATCCGGATCGCAATATTGAGGCTATATCAGGTACAGATTTATATTTAACAATAGACTATAATTATCAGCAGTTCGCGGAATCATTAATGGTCGACAAAAGAGGTGCAATTGTCGCTCTCGATCCCCGTAATGGGCGGGTTATTGCTTTCGTTTCAAAACCTGATTATGACCCAAGATTGCTGTCAGGAAAAATTTCAGAAGAAGTCTGGGAAAAGTTACAGAGCGATACAGCTCATCCGCTTTATAGCCGCGGTATACAAAGTGTTTATCCTCCTGGATCGACGTATAAAATTGTGGCAGCGATAGCAGCTCTTCAGGAAGGAATTATTACGACAAAATGGACTGCATATTGTCCCGGATGGTTTAAACTGGGCCGAAAGACAATTCATTGTTGGAATGCTAAAGGGCATGGCAAAATAAATATAAGAGATGCAATCATCAGATCGTGTAATGTGTTTTTTTACCAGCTGGGTTTGAAGATCGGAATTGAAACCTGGGCAAAATATTCAAAAATGTTTTTATTTGGTGAATCAACGGGATTTGATTTGCCAAATGAAAGCAAGGGGCTTGTCCCTACCTATGATTACTATATTAAAAAGTATGGACCTAATGGTTGGACGAAAGGGAACCTGGCCAATCTGGCGATCGGACAGGGAGAATTATTAACAACCCCTCTCCAAATGGCCCAATTGGCGATGTTTATTGCAAACAAAGGGGTCGTTCATCGTCCTCATATTGCCCATTATCTTTATGATAAGCAGTATAACGAACGCCTCTTTTTTCCTACTGAAACAAGTTATATTCAGGGTATTTCCGAAGATGTTTATGAACTTATTCGGGAAGCAATGCGCCAGGTGGTTGCGCGCGGTACCGGATGGTTAGGTTCAGTCCCTGGAATTGAGGTTGCTGGTAAAACCGGAACATCACAAAATCCGCATGGTGAGGATCATGCCTGGTTTATTGCTTTTGCGCCTTATGAAGATCCGGTCATTGCTCTGGCTGTCATCGTTGAAAACGGTGGTGGTGGTGGGGCAGTGGCAGCTCCCATCGCCAGAAAATGTATGGAAAAGTATTTTTATGACAGATTACTGCCGCGAACCTATGTCAAAAGAGATACAACGGTCTTGGATAGTCTTCCACAAATTCAATTAGAAGATGTTGACAGGTTACGAATAGGAATATCGGAATAGTAAAATGCCAAAATATGATTACCTGACATTAGGACTAATACTTATACTTGTCACAATAGGTTGTTTTGCCATATTTAGTGCAACTTATTCAACGACAGCAGATGAGAACAATTTCTTTTCGCGACAATTATTGTGGTGTGTCCTTGGTGTGCTGGTGATGATTGGTGTGAGTTTCGTCTCGCTAAAAGTAATTAATCGGTTTGTGTATTGGTTTTATCTATTTTGTTTATTTCTATTACTCCTGGTCTTTTTAATTGGTAAAGTAGGACAGGGAGCAGAGCGCTGGTTGATCGTGGGTCCGGTATATGTACAGCCATCGGAGCTGGCAAAACTGGCAACAATACTGGCAGTCAGTAAATATTTATCAGATAAGTATGCCGATGTCAATAAAATTAAATATTTTTCAACCGCGGTAGTCTTAATTTTAATTCCATTCATTCTTATTGCCCGTCAACCGGACCTTGGAACTGCACTTGTTTTTTTAGCATTGATTATACCTTTACTCTATTGGGCCGGATTGAACTGGTTCAATATATTTACAATTCTCACTCCTCTTCTAACAATGATATTATCCTTTAGTTTTTGGGCATTTATGATATTGATGATTTCTATCGTCGTCGTTCTCACATATTCACGTCGAAAGCCAATTGTTCTTGTTGCTGTTTTTTTGCTTAACATTGGTGTTGGTATAGCCACTCCCTATCTATGGAATCAGTTAAGACCCTATCAGCAAAAGAGAATCCTGACATTTGTAAATCCGGAAAAAGATCCAAAAGGAGCAGGATATCAGATTATTCAATCGCAGGTGGCGATTGGCTCAGGCGGCATATGGGGAAAGGGATATTTAAAGGGCTCACAAACGCATCTGCGTTTTTTGCCGGCACAACACACGGATTTTATTTTTTCTGTAATTGGTGAAGAGTTTGGATTTATTGGTGTCAGTTTTATTTTACTTGTTTTTTTAATGTTGATTCTAAGGTTTATCCACATCGCAGCAATGATCAGGGGACAATTTGAGAGTTTAACTATTATTGGTATTGTAACGGTTCTGTTCTTTCACACGATCATAAATATCGGGATGACAATCGGTATGGCACCAGTTACAGGCTTACCCCTGCCTTTCTTAAGTTACGGAGGCTCTTCATTAGTTGTTAATTTGATGATGGTTGGTGTTGTTCTAAATGTCTCAAGAAATAAATTCATACATTAAGTAAAACCGTAAAGAGTTCAATGACTTTTATTGATGTCATCCTGCAAGGATCTATGCAGTTGCTTGAAACAATTTCAATGACAACAGCATAGATCCCTTCGGGATGACACTAAAAAGAGATGTCTTTGCGTCCTTTGCAGTTAAATAAAATCACTGTTATGAAAATTATGCCTAAATTCAGAAATTACTTGACTTAAAGACTGTACATATCTAAATTTTTTAATAAATTTCTCCACAATCTGGAGGTTCTATGTTTAGAATTATCTTAATCATTAGTTTAAGTTTTTTGTTCTTTTTCTCATGTGCAACAACAAAGTCCGATGATGATAGCGCCGGAGCGACGAGTGATGAAGATGCCAGACAGAAAGAACTGGACGAAATAGAAGCATTGCTGGGTGTGCAACGGCCACCATCTGAGAAAGATAAAGACAAGAAACAGACGAAGGATGAAGATACGCTCGGTTTACTTAGCTCTGAAGATGTTCCGGTGACGACAGGTGCGGCAGCGGCGGCAGCAGCTGCAACTAAAAAACCGGAAGCGCAGCCGGTTTCCGACAAAGAGGTTGAACAATTAAAGAGACAATTGGCGCAAAAAGATGCACAAATTACAGATCTGAAACAACAGGTAAAAAATCAAAATATCCAGATAAGTCAGCTAGAAGCGCAAAAATCCACGCCGGCAATGGTTTATTCAGGTTCAGTTGGAGATGTCCCGCCAGGTGAATATCAAATGAAATATCAGGAGGGTCTTGATCTTTTTCATTCTCGTAATTACAAACAGGCAATAGACGTATTTGAAAGTCTGATTGCTTCCGATGCCAATAATAGCTTATCGGATAATGCGCAATACTGGGTCGGTGAATGCCATTATGCGCTCGGACAGTACAAAAAAGCGATAATTGATTTTGAAAAAGTCTTCACATTTCCAAAATCGAATAAAAATCCCGATGCTCAATTTAAATTAGGTCTTTGTTATATCCGCTTAGGTGATAGTGCTAAGGCAAGAGAAGAATTTCAGCGGTTAATTGATGTCTATCCTGAGAGTGAATACGTAAACCGTGCCCAAGACAAATTAGCTGGATTATAGGGGACAGTAGCTCAGTTGGTTAGAGCGCTACGCTCACATCGTAGAGGTCAGGGGTTCAACTCCCTTCTGTCCCACAAGATATTATAGTCCCCTGTCTGCGATTATCCAATTAATATAATCTATGATTTTATCCGATACGTTTGAAAATCTCCCAAACTGTTCCGGATCTATTTTCCCAAGTTTAAAATCTTCATTGGCCTGTAAAAGGATTTGTTTCATCTCCGGCAAATTACCTGGTATGGTATTCTTAAAAGTAAATTGAGTTACCATATCGCGGTTTTGATAGACAAATTCATAAAAATTAGCATATTTGGGTGATATAAATAATTTCGTTTCTATCCAGTTATCATAATCTCCATTGTCCATGTTCGATCTGCTCTCATGAAGGATCTCTCCAAGATAGGCTACTTTGTTCCAGTTGAAGAGATCAAATTGAATTTCTTTGTGCAGATTTACAATATATTCATCATTCATTTTACACTTCTCCTTACACAGTAATTGTATCCAAATCAAAAATCTGGCGGAAATTGAAATATATTTCTAATTGTATTTTGGACGTAAGTTTTAAAATAAAATTTGTATGATGGATCATAAACATTTGTTCAGACTTTTTTGCGCATTTCAAGGTAGGATTATTGATAAGGAATTTAATAAAATTGATCATAAAAGAAATAAAAAAATGAGGTAAAAAAGATAAAAAAATCAAAAATGAAAACTTTATAACTGGGATTTGTGGTATTTTGTAAATTTAAAAAAACTTTTGTCCACGGATTACACGGATTTCCACGGATTTTATAAGCTAGACTTTTATTTATCACCATCATCGCTTGATACCATTGTAGAAGAGTTAAGCGATTATCAAACAGAAAATTTATAAAATTAATGAATCCGTGGAAATCCGTGTAATCCGTGGACAAAAGAAAAAACGTGCCGCGAGTACTATTCCAGGGGAATGATGAAGTGATTGGGATATTTGCGGGAGAATACTTCAGGGTCACCATTTGCCAAGGCTTCTGCATATTCAGGATTAACCATTTTCAGACGTTCACGTTCGGCGACACCATCTTCCACTGTCCAATCTTTGGCCATGATAATATCCTTAAGATCGGAAAGACTTTTTATCGTTTCGCTAAATAAATTTTCAGAATCTTGTTGTGACCATTCGGAATGCAAATTATCCAAAACGGTGATAATAATTTGCCTGTCAGTTCTATTGAATGTTTTTGCGGCTGCGAGAGCAGCGATCAGTCCAGCTTCATCCTTCAACAACAACCAGGCTGTTACCGCCCATTCAAAGAAGAGTTCCAACCGCTCTTCGAAACTACTTTCACTCAATTTTTTCATGTATAGGATCCTTAATTATTTCATGAAGAGAGGCATGTTTCTTTTCTCCTCTCAGGATGAATAATCCCCAATTTATAGGAATACGGGTATCATAAATAATAATAAACTTATTATCGGAAATTTTTTTGGAAAAATAAAGAAAAAAATTGTAAGTTCTCCTAAAATATTTATCCTTTAAATCTGCCCGGAGAGGTAGAGAAGGTTACGAAAATGATTTTCTTCAAAATAAAGATTAATAAAATACAAGCCAATGAGCATCATTGTTCATTGGCTTTTTTTTTAGGTAAATATTATGAAACCGCCAAGACGCCAAGGTTTTTTATAATAAATTCTTAGCGTCTTAGCGGTTTCATACACTAATGCCGGAGCAAAGAAATGGAATTTAGAGTTAAAGCGAAGTTGGTTACACCGGAGGATATGCGACGAATCGTCACAAGATTAGCTCACGAAATTATTGAAAAGAATCGTGGTGTTGAAGATTTGGTGATTATTGGTATTCATACCAGAGGTGCATTTCTGGCAGAGAGAATAGCCAGAAAAATTATGGATATCGAAAATCATGAAATCCCGACAGGATATTTAGATGCCACTCTGTATCGTGATGATTTCAGAACACGCTTGAAACAACCGGAAGTTCAAGTCACAAATATCTCCTTTCCACTGGATGAAAAGAATATCGTGCTCGTTGATGATGTTTTATATACTGGAAGAACTGTACGTGCAGCTTTGGACGCATTAATGGATTTTGGCCGACCAGCAAGAATTGATCTGGCTGTCCTTGTAGATCGCGGTCACAGGGAATTGCCTATCAGGGCTGATTTTGTCGGAAAAAATATTCCAACCTCAGTTGGAGAAGAAGTACGTGTTAAATTAACAGAAGTCGACAAAGAAGATGGTGTCAATCTGGTTGAGCAAGTTGCAGGAGGCAAGAAAAAATGAGATTTAAAGACGGACATTTGTTAGGCTTAGAATATGTGGATCGAGAGGACATTGATCTCATTTTAAAAACTGCAGCCTCATTCAGGGAAGTTCTGGAGAGACCGATCAAAAAAGTTCCGACTTTGCAGGGAAAAACAGTTGTGAATTTGTTTTTTGAGAATTCAACTCGAACCAGAATTTCCTTTGAATTAGCGGAGAAAAGGTTGTCTGCTGATTCTGTAAATTTTTCTTCCTCGACAAGTAGCGTAAAAAAAGGAGAAACCTTGCTAGATACGGCAAGGAATATTGAAGCGATGAAAATTGATATGGTTGTCATCCGACACCAGTCGCCCGGGGCGCCAAATTTCTTGGCAGAAAATCTTGATGCAAATATTATCAATGCCGGCGATGGTGCACATGAACATCCAACTCAAGCTTTGCTGGATATGATGACAATACTTGAGAAACATGAAACAATTGATGGGTTGAGAGTTGCGATTATCGGAGATATATCTCATAGTCGTGTTGCCTTATCGAATATACATGGATTGCTCAAAATGGGTGCGAAAGTGACACTCTGTGGTCCGGCAACGCTCATACCGCGAGAAATCGAAAAATTGGGTGTTGATGTCTGTTATCATATTGATGATGTTTTAAGTTCAGTTGATGTGATAAATGTATTACGTATTCAATTGGAACGACAGGAGGGTGGACTTTTTCCAAGTCTGAGAGAGTATCATAATTACTTTGGAATCACAAAAGCGAGGCTAGATAAACTTGCAAAACCAATAACGATAATGCATCCCGGGCCAATTAACCGAGGTGTGGAAATATCATCCGATGTTGCAGATAGTGAACATTCACTGATATTAAATCAGGTTACAAACGGTGTGGCAATTCGAATGGCTGTGCTCTATTTATTAGCAGGAGGTGAAAACATAAATGCTTAAAAAATCACGAATGACCAGTGGAAAATTTGAAAATATACCCAAAAATATGTTGTTTAAGAATATACATGTTGTTGATAATTCTCAAAAACTGAATGGAAGAAAAAGCGTTGTTCTGAAGAATGGCAAAATTGAAGATATTCTGGAAAATCCGCCGGATTCATTTAACGGTGAGATCTGGGAGGAAGAAGGTCTGGTTTTAATGCCCGGCTTATTTGATATGCACGTGCACTTTAGAGAGCCCGGACGGGAAGATGAGGAGACCCTGGAGACAGGAAGTTTTACAGCAGCCAACGGGGGTTTCACCGGTGTCGCCTGTATGCCAAACACCGAACCGGCAATTGATACACAAGAAGTGGTAAGTTTTATTTGTGAGGAAACAAAGGAATACCTCGTAGATGTGTATCCGGTGGCTGCTATTACGAAAAAACGGGAAGGGAAAGAACTGGCACCAATTGCAGAAATGGTGGAAGCTGGTGCGATTGCTATCTCTGATGATGGTTCCCCGGTGATGAATGCCGAAATCATGCGCCGTGCTCTTGAATACAGTAAAATGTTTAATATTCCGATTCTTGGTCATGAAGAAGATTCTAACCTGAGTAAAAACAGACATATGCACGAAGGATATTATTCAACTAAACTGGGTATTCAGGGAATACCATCCCTTTCAGAAGAGATTATGGTGGCACGGGATATCATGTTAACAGAATTTACCGGCGGGAGATTTCATGTTTGCCACATTAGCAGCAAAGGCAGTGTGGAGTTGGTGAGACAGGCCAAGGCAAAAGGATTGAATGTGACCTGTGAAGTAACACCCCATCATTTTACCCTGACAGATGAAGCAGTCGAAAGTTATGATACAAATACAAAGATGAATCCACCTCTCCGCAGCGAAGAAGATCGTTTAGGAATCATTGAAGGGCTTAAAGATGGGACCATTGATGTAATTGCCACAGATCATGCTCCGCATTCTATAGAGGAAAAAGAGGCAGAATATATTTATGCACCCTTTGGAATTACCGGTTTAGAAACTGCTGTCGGTCTGATCATTTCTCAACTTCTAAATAAAAAAGTACTTGGCCTTAAAGATATCTATGATCGATGTGTAAAAATGCCTCGAGAAATTTTAAATATCGAAGTTCCGAAAATAAAATCCGGAGAGTTGGCAAATCTGACACTTTTTAATTTGAAGGTAAACTGGATCTATAAAGAGAATTTCTCCTTTTCCAAATCACAAAATACACCGTTCAAAGAGCACACTCTTTCAGGAAAAGGAGTTTGCGTGATCAATAACGGAAAAATATTTAAATCCCCCTCAATTCAATAGATTTTTATGCTTATGGTGTATAGCGGCATAAGCATAAAAATTATTGCATAATCCCTTGACTGAACAGTGTTAACGCATTAAATTTAAGGCTCGATTTTTATTGCGTAGGAGGTTTGGTTGAAAACGTATATTGCAAAGGAAGAAGAAGTATTAGATTCGCGGCACTGGTATATCGTCGATGCTGAAAATCAAATTCTGGGTCGTATGGCCAGTCAAATCGCTTCGATTCTGAAAGGAAAGCATAAACCCATTTATTCACCGCATCAGGATGCCGGTGACTTTGTGGTTGTTGTAAATGCGGAAAAGATTAAGGTTACGGGAAATAAACTGAAAGACAAGATCTATTACAGACATTCTGGATATCCCGGTGGTCAAAAAGCTACATCATTGGAGCAAATGCTTCAGAAACATCCTGAGAGAGTTGTAGAGTTAGCAGTTAAGCGTATGTTACCCAAAAACTCTCTTGGTCGGAAAATGTTCATGAAATTAAAGGTGTATTCCGGACCTGATCATCCACATAAGGCACAAATGCCTGAGCAACTCAAATTGAAACATTCATAGGAGTTATAGATGGAAGTATATCTCGGAACGGGTCGCAGAAAAAATGCAATTGCGCGTGTTCGTTTGACACCTGGCGATGGTAAAACTGTTGTAAATGGAAAAGACTTGCTCGAACATTTTCGTCGTGAAACACTTAAAATGGATATTGAACAGCCCTTTGAAGTGACGGAAACTTTAGGAAAATTTGATCTCACTGCTTCTGTTGTTGGCGGTGGATTGAGCGGGCAAGCTGGAGCTGTTCGTCTCGGAATAGCCCGCGCATTACTCGCTTATAGTGAGGATTTTCGTTCTGTTTTACGAAGAGGCGGCTTTTTGACACGCGACCCACGTGAAAAAGAACGTCGTAAATACGGACTTGCCAAAGCCCGTAAACGTTATCAATTCTCGAAGAGATAATTTTCAATGTCAAATGTCAAAGGTCAAAGGTCAAACATTTAACTTTTGACGTCTGACGTCTGACGTTTGACGTTAACAAAAATCATCAACTAACCATTAACCAAAAAACACACATCAGCTGATTTGTTCGGGGGTCTCGTTGATTGCGAGTCCGGGCAGAGATGATGCTGGTGGGGGATTAACCAAACAAGGAGATGTTATGCCACGCGTAAACCTAGAAACCCTGCTTGCTGCAGGGTCCCACTTTGGTCACCTTACCCGCCGTTGGAATCCAAAAATGAGAGAATACATTTTCATGGAACGCAACGGAATACATATTATCGATCTGAAAAAAACCCAGTTAAAAATCGATGGTGCATATGATTCTCTGCGAAAAATCGTTGAAGATGGGGAGGATGTCCTGTTTGTCGGCACAAAGAAACAGGCGAAAGAAATTATTAAGACCGAAGCGAAACGATGCAATATGTACTTTATAACTGATCGTTGGTTGGGAGGGACCCTTACAAATTTTGGTACCATCAAAAAATCGATCAAGCATATGAAGAATCTCGAAAAAATGAGTACGGATGGGACCTATGAAAAAATTACCAAAAAAGAAATCCTGCATATTGAACGAGAAAAAGAGAAAATGAAAAAAGTGCTTGATGGTATTGAAGAGATGAAACGATTGCCGGGAGCGGTTTTTATTGTAGACACAAAGAAAGAACAAATTGCTGTCAATGAAGCCAAAAAACTAAATATACCGATCTTTGCAATTGTGGATACCAACTCAGATCCAACGATTATTGACTATCCCATACCAGCGAATGATGATGCAGCAAAAAGTATCAGTATTATAAGTCGTACAATGGCTGACGCGGTTGCCGAAGGGTTACAGAAAGTCAAGGAGCAGCAGGCCGTTGAAGAAGTTGTAAAAGAAGAGGAAAAGCCAGAAACTGAAAAGCCTATTGAAGAAAAAACACCGGCAAAGAAGAAGGGTAAAGAAATAACCGAAGACGAATAACGGCATAATTTGCTGAATTCAAGGAGATCAAAATGGCAGATATAAGTGCTGCAGTGGTAAAAGAATTGAGAGAAAAAACCGGTGCAGGTATGATGGATTGTAAGAAGGCACTCGTGGAATCTAACGGGGATGTTGAAAAAGCCACAGAGATTTTACGTAAAAAGGGTATTGCCAGTGCATCAAAAAAAGCCTCCCGCGCAGTAAATGAAGGTCGAATAGAATCTTATATTCACCCTGGAAACAAAATCGGTGTTCTTGTTGAAATTAACTGTGAGACAGATTTTGTTGCCAAAACTGACGATTTTTCTATTTTCTCCCGAGATGTTGCAATGCAGATTGCGGCCTCATCACCATTATTTGTAAAACGGGAGGATGTTGACCAGGAAACAATTGAGCGGGAAATGGAAATCTATCGCGAGCAAGCAAAAAGTCAGGGTAAACCAGACAATATCATCGAAAAAATTGCTACAGGTAAGCTGGATAAATTTTATTCTGAGATATGCCTGATGGAACAACCATTTGTGAAAGATCCTGATAAGACGATTGAGGACCTGGTTAAAGAAACTATAGCAAAATTGGGTGAAAATATATCAATTCGCCGATTTAGCCGATTCAAAATCGGAGAGTGATAGTGATGAGTGAACCTCCTGCCTACGAGCGTATTTTACTCAAATTGAGTGGCGAATCATTGACGGGTGATAATGAATTTGGAATAGAAGCCACTATCTTAAATCGTTTTGCGGAAGAAGTTGAGAAAGCACACAGATCTGGTGTTCAGATTGGTATTGTCATTGGTGGTGGAAATATTTTCCGCGGTTTATCTGAAAAGGCAAAAGAAATGGATCGTGTGCAGGCAGATTATATGGGCATGCTTGCCACTATTATAAACAGTTTGGCATTACAGGATGTTCTGGAAAAAAGGGGGATTCAGACCCGGGTTATGTCCGCTATTGAAATGCCGAAAGTAGCAGAACCCTTTATACGACGTAGGGCAATTCGGCATCTTGAGAAGTCAAGAGTAGTTATTTTTGCAGGTGGAACAGGAAATCCTTATTTTACTACTGATACAGCTGCTGTGTTGAGAGCAGTCGAAATCGAGGCTGATGTTATAGTTAAAGGTACACGAGTCGATGGTGTATACGATGATGACCCTGAGAAAGTAAAAGACGCCTTTAAATTTGACAACATCTCGTATATGGAAATTGTGAAACGCGGGCTAAAAGTAATGGATACCACAGCAATCACTCTTTCCATGGATAACAGGCTTCCAATAATAGTCTTTAACTTTAATAAAGAGGACAATCTGAAACGACTTGTGATGGGAGAGTCCGTCGGAACTAAAGTTCAGGAGTAGCCCATGGATGTAAAAGAAATTAAGAAAGACGCCGATCATCGAATGAAGAGAGCGGTCGAAAATATTCAACAGGAATTTGCCAAAATTAGAACCGGCCGTGCTTCACCTGCTTTGCTTGATGGTGTAAAGGTCTCTTATTATGGCAACATGGTTCCCCTTAATCAAGCTTCAACGGTAACCATTCCAGAACCCCGTCTCATATCAATTCAACCCTGGGATAGAAACATGATTGCCGAGATCGAAAAAGCGATATTAAAATCTGATCTGGGACTGACACCTTCAAATGACGGTACTTTTATCAGAGTACCTATCCCGCAGTTGAATGAGGAAAGACGGAAAGACCTTGCCAGATTAGTAAAAAAGTTTGCCGAAGAAGGGCGGATTGCCATCCGAAATGTGAGACGGGATGCCAATGATCACTTAAAAAAAATGCAAAAAAATCATGACATGTCTGAAGATGAATTAAGTGTGATCTTGGATGAAATTCAGGAGATTACAGATAAGCATATACAAGAAATTGATCAGGTCTTGGAACACAAAGAAAAAGAAATTATGGAAGTATAAATATCAAACCCCGGTTTTCACCGGGGTTTTTTTATACCTGTTTTACTGAAACTTCTCTCTTTCCAATTAATCTTTCCCGGTAGAAACAAAATAACTGCTAATATAATTGAATAGATATAATAAAAAACTTCAAAGGGGATAAAATATCTGATCAGTCTCTTCGATTTCGATAGTTTCGTTACTTTCCAAATTAAAGATATATCAACAATAGTGAGTATAATAAAACTGTTGAAAATTAAAATCGAAAAATTTAAAGTAATCATATTGACCAGAATTAAAAAATGGGCTAGAAAAGAAGTGAGCATGAGAATCCATCCCCAAATCGGCGCTTTCAATCCTCCAGACAGCCACCTTTTTCTTTGCTGAATAAATTCGTTAAACTTAGATACCGCTCTAGTTTCGATCATAGATTTATGATACAATGGATATGCAATTTTGTAGTCGGTTTTCTTTTTGATCGCGTTCAATAATGCCATATCTTCGGTGAGAGAAAATCCGATAGATGTAAAGCCTCCAATCTCATTATATACCGATTTTCTAAATCCAAAATTATTTCCTAATACACTCACCGGAAGACCAGCTCCAGCAGTTCCTGAAGCAATTGCCTGAAGGAAAAACCAGTCCAGGGTCTGGATGTTGTTAAAGAGTTTAGATGTGTTATCTGCTTTTTGTATTGCGGTCAAACCACCAACCATTCCTACATTTTCATCAAAATATGAAACCATTTGTGATACCCAGCTTGATGGAACCCGACAATCTGCATCTGTAACAAGAATTATATCTCCCTGTGCATGAATCATTCCCTGGGCCAGTGCGTTCATTTTACTTTTTAATCCCTCTAAATCATCAGAAATATCTATCAGTTTTGCACCGGGTAGGTGGTGTAATTGATCCAGAACAATATCGCGTGTCTTGTCGGAAGACCGATCATTCATAACAATAATCTGCAGCTTCTGAGAGGGGTAATCCTGTTTTTTGAGGCTGGCCAAACAGGCTGCAATCGTTGCCGCTTCATTTCTTGCGGCAATTAAAACACTCACCATTGGCATCCGGATTGTGCGTATATATCGCTTTGCCAAGCCAATATGTATAATGATACCAATTAGAAAATATATGCCTGAAATGAGTAGTGAAATGATGGGTAACAGAGTATTTTCCATCTCTGAATATTATACTTTCTTTAATGTATGGTCGGGATACGACATGAAGTATCCACGGAAAGATCTCAAGATGTATGATCACCCCATTTAAAACTCATCCCCTGTGCCAGTACCCCAAAAAATACAACATAAGGTATATGAAGAATGAAAGCAATCGGAAATAGTGTAAGATATCGTTTATCTTCCAGATAAGAAGAAGCTGAGTTCAGAAAGTTAAAATCGGTTGCAGCTTTTAGGAATAAGGCAGCTATAAAGGGTAAAAGACAATGGGTACAGTTGAAAAGAGATAACGGGGAGATGAGCAACATCAGGTTTAGAAAATAAAACAAAATCAATATAATGGTAACTTTAAATGGATACTTAAATCCTTTAGACGCATAACGGATTCGTTGTTGATAGAATTTTTGCCAGGTCCGTGGAGGTTCATTATATACATGGCTATTAATTCCGGTTGCATATACGATTTTCCAGTCGGTCTCTTCACGAACTCGCTGCAGGAACAAATCGTCATCTCCTGTATGCAAAGATTTATATTTTCCGAATCCCTCCAGTTTTTCATAAACGCTTTTTTTATAGGCCATATTTGTTCCGACGCAGGTAACCGGAAATCCAATACCACAGGTAGCCGCTGCAACGGCTGCCTGTGATAAATATTCAAAAGAAAGCAAGCGGGTCCAGAATGAAGCAGACCCGGAGTCAGTTTTATAAGGAGCATAACCGATAACCATTCCAACATTATCAGAAAAATAAGATGTCATTTGTTTTGTCCACAAAGATCCAGGACGACCGTCAGCATCGGTTAAAAGTATAATTTCTGCCTGGGTGGATTTAATCGCTTGATCTATTGCAAATTTTTTTGGTGCAAATCCATCCTTAGTCTCTGTTATTGTGATTTGTCTGATGAGTGGGTATTTTTGACAATACGTGCTGAGTATGATCCCTGTATTGTCGGTGGAGCGATCGTCTACAACAATGATCTCAAGCGCTTCCTGAGGATAATCCTGTTGTATCAGTTTATCCAGGCAAGCAGAGATATTCTTTTCTTCGTTATGCATACATACAATAATGCTAACGAACGGATGCGCTGATGAGATTACACGATATTTTTTTGATAGCCCGTTTTTCAGAAAAGACAATCCAACAGAATACATAATCGTAAAAAGAATGAGAACAAAAAAATGAAGCTCCCAATAATTAAAGTATGTTGCGAATCCCAGGTTTTCAACAGTCATTTGATGTTTTCTTTTTTCGCCACAATCTGGCGGGAAGAAAACTTCCAAATCCCTGATTACAATTGCGACAAATATCGATACTTTTTCTTTGTTGTAGTAATTGAGTACGAAAACGGGTAAAGTCATCATTAAACCACATATCATGGATCCCTGATATCTCGTGAATATTGCCCATAGGATAGTTGCCGTTCTTATCGAAACAACAGGGAACAAATGTACCATCCCAATTGATCAGAGTTGATAACCATGGGCGTGTACAGGCATTCTTATCCAAACCTTTGACGATATATGATTTCCCATTAAAGTGATAACGTCTGAATTTTTTATTTGACGGAAGCCATTTTTTTGCTTCATCCAGTGATCTAACCTCGATATTTTTTAGTAAAAGCCGGTCTACGCCAAGTTGACTGGCTATTTTTCTTACCTTGGGAATTTCATCTTCATTATGTTTCATTACTAGAAATTGCAGAGCAACATTTGGTGTCGACATTTTGCGACGTTTTTTTTCTGCCATGAGCCGGGCCGTTCCATCAAGAACTCTTTGCAGTTGACCGCCAACACGATATTTCTCATAACTTTGTTGTGTAATACCATCTAGGGATATAATCATGCTATCCAATCTACAATCGAGGGTCTTCTTTATATTTCGATCGGTAAAATAGTGGCCGTTTGTGCTTGTTGTGACATAAATATTTTTTTGCTTTGCCAATTCAACAAATGTGAAAAAATCTTTATTCATATAAGGTTCACCCTGGTGATAAATCAGCATGAAGAAAATGTCATTTCCCATATGCTCTATAATTTTTTCAAAAGTTTGAAGATTCATACGTCCGGGGCTGCGCTCCATTTCTCCTGATCCGGTTGTACACAGCGGGCAATGTAAGTTACATTGGTTGGTCGGTTCAATTGTCAGCACAGGAGGGACACCCCAGACAATCGTTTTTTTACTCAGCGCTGAGATCAAAAATGATAGGGACGTTTTAACTATATTTCCAACCCGTTTAAAGGTGAGTGCACGAAACAATCCACCAAGATGCAATTCATTTAGCAAAATCATAGTGGCAAAGATAAGAGTTTCTATAGTTGTTTGCAATTTGATGTTGGATACCGGATACTCGATCCTCAATTCTCGTTTCTCACATCCCGAATTATGTATCACATTATTATGATTTAGGGCGGGCACGAAGACCCGCCCCTACAGGTTTACATCCGGTCTCCAGTCTCCGGCCTTCGGTCTCCGACATATTTCTCTGGCGTCCGACAGCAGGAATCCTATATCTCATATCACACATCCTATATCCCGTATCCCGTATCCAACATCCAGCGACAAATGTCACACAATACAACAACTTAAAGGCGCATTTCTTGTAATTTTAAGGTGGGTCAATTAAATTTACGCACCCTATGAAGAATTTACTGATCATCGTCTGCTTACTCATATGGATTATCCCTCTTTTTGCAGGGAACCCAGTCAGTGTTCCCATCTATCATGATATATATCATTTCCTTGACCGTATGGAAACTCTTGGAATTCTGGACAATATTCTCGACGGCGTAAAGCCATTTGATCGTGAACATATTGCCGAATTACTCACAGAGGTCAATTTAAATCGAGAGAGCCTCACTTGGGTGGACCGGGAAAGACTTGACAATTATTTATTGGATTTTCGTTATGAGATTGATTATACCCAGAGGTATAATCAACTGGAAGAGAATAAATCAATCTATTCACCTTTTTCCAGTTGGACACAATTAAAGAAGGATTTTTTCCGACTGTTCGCCCAGAATCAGCCCGAAGAGAACAATTACCTTTTCTTATGGGAGGATTCAACAAATAGTTTTTATTTAGAATTTATTTACGCATATACGTATGATCAACGAAGTGATGATGTCAGCCGCAACAAAGATGTAATGACATTCAGTTTCAGGGGAACACTCCTTCATAATTTTGGATATATGGCTAACGTATCCTTCGCAAATATTCGTGGTGAAGAAGTGTACAGGAACAGTGATCCCTTCTTAAAAAATACATGGATCAATAACCGAGAGGGAGTTACTTATTTTGATCGGAGCGGTGGTGATATAGCCTATCGCTCTCCCTATGTAGATTTCAGGTTTGCCATGCAGCCGATTTCATGGGGTGTCGGCGAGTCCGGTATATTGTTGCTGTCCGATAATGTTGAACAGTATCCCTATTTCAGTGTAAGCAAATATTGGAGTTGGGGAAGTTTTACCTATTTACATGGAAAATTATTAGCAGATTCAATCGGTGTAACCGAACAAGGTCAGACCATTCATCCGGATAAGTGGATCGTCAGTAATCGATTTGAGTTCTCTCCATTCAGGGGAATGGCAATCGGTCTGACAGGCATGATCTTGTATGGAAACAGATCAGCTGATTGGGCCTATCTTTTTCCTCTTAACTTTTTCAGAGCAACAGAACATAATCTGAGGGATAGGGATAATGCGCTGTTAGCTGCCGATTTGGAAGCCACGGTCTTTGATGGCGTAAAACTATATGGAACAATTCTTATTGATGAACTGAGACAAGAGAAACTGGGAACTAATTGGTTCGGGAACAAACATGGATTTCAAATTGGAATGCATCTTACAGATCCGTTTCGGATTCCGAATATAGCGATACGCTTCGAGTATCTGGCGATTATGCCCTGGGTTTATACGCACAGGTTTGATATTAATCGATATATTAGTGATTTATCATCATTAGGCCATTGGGCCGGTCCGAATTCGGAAATATATTATCTGCATGTTGAAAAGGATTGGCATTTTCGGTTTATTACGGGATTAAAATGGTGGCAATGGAAACACGGCGATAACTATCCGAACAAAAACATAGGCGGTGATATACTTCTTGGTCGCAGTACACTTCTCGGAGATCAGGAAGAACCCGTTGAAACAAGTTCGTTTCTTGATGGCATCCTGGAAACTGAGAAAAACCTCGAATTTTATGCACGATACGAAGTCTTTAACGATTTATTTTTAAATTTTCGAGTAAGGAATACCCAGTACTCAAATCCGGAAGAAAGCACAAACTTAACGGAACTTCATTTTGGAATAAGACTTGATTATTAATAGTGATTTAATGGCATATCTTTTTATTATTCTCAGCTGTATCTACTTTATACTTCTCTTTCTTATAACTGTAGGGATTAGCAGACTGACTTCATCTGATCCAGGTGACGAATTATCAATCAGCATCATCGTTGCGGCCCGAAATGAAGAAAGTAGAATTAAATCTTGTCTTGAAAGCCTCACGCAACTGAACTATCCAAAAGATAAATTTGAAGTCATAGTTGTCGACGATCAGTCGACTGATAATACTGCAAAATTGATCGGCTCTTATTCTGCAAATCATCCAAATTGGCACCTTATCTCTATTGAAAAAAAAAGTAGACAATTAAGAGGAAAAAAGAATGCACTTCAAAAAGGAATTTCAATGGCGAAAGGTGATATTATCTTTACAACAGATGCAGATTGTATCGTCCCGCCAAATTGGTTATCGATTATGTCGGGCTATTTTAAATCAGGTGTATCAATGGTACTCGGTTATTCACCATTGATCAACTCGAATAAGATTTATTTTAGGCTACTTCAATTTGATAACCTGTTTTCCGGGATTGTGGCAGCAGCAACGGCGAAACTGGGATACCCATTCACAAGTGTCGGTCGAAATCTGGCATATCGAAGGGATGCTTATGAAGATGTTGGTGGTTTTTTATCTCTAAAAAAATTTAAAAGTGGTGATGATATACATCTTACCGGACGATTTCGGCACACAAACAATGGTAAAATCGATTATTGTGCACAACCGGGATCATTTGTAAAAACCCAAATTCCGTCAACGTTATCAGAAGTGATTCAACAACAAATTCGCAAAAATAGTAAAACATTTCAGCTTTCTGGTGGTTCGATTATTGCCATGATTATACTATTTTTATATTACGGCATACTTTTTATATTTCCCTTTATTTTACCCAATTGGCTGTTCGTTTGGCTTCTTTTTATTGCTTGTAAATTTATTCTGGAGTTCATCCCTTTAAGAAAGGCAACAATTCTTTTCGATCAGAAAGATCTGATGCCTTTCATTCCTTTGATGCAATTAATATATCCACTCTATATTATTTTATTTAGTATAATTGGGACATTTCAGTTTTATCAGTGGAAAAAATAAAATCTAATGCAATCTCGGGTAAAACAACTAACAATCTATATTTTACAAATATGCATAGGAGTGGCACTTGTTGTCTGGATTCTCTCGCAGGTAGACAGACATAAATTTGTTGAATATTATCGGAGTCTGTCTTTAACCTCTCTGATAATCATATTCGCACTCAGTGCATTAGGACTCTATGTCCAATTTAGAAGATGGAAATATCTTGTTGAGAGATATTCGCTTCACTTTAACCTGGCTGATTTACTGCCCTCTTTTTTCTCCGGTTATGCTTTTCGACTTCTTATTCCGGGTGGACATGCAGAATTTAGTAAAATCTTTTTATTGCCCGGTAAAAAGCGGGGAAAAGTATTAGCATATGGAATGGAAAAATACGCGCAGGCACTCATTAAAATATTTGCCCTGCTGATTGTCATACCATTTAATTTTCCGGATTTTAAAGTCTATTCGATTCTATGTTTACTCCTGCTTTTGATTGGATATTTCTTGTTCCCAAAAATTCCTATTATAAAAACATTTCAGGAAAAAGATGTTCATTATCATCGTGTTATTGGTATGAATTTTGTATTTGCGGTGGAAATATTTGTTATCATGGGTATGCAGTATTATCTATTGTTAAATGAGGTAGATTCTATATCACTCAGCGCTACATATCATACATCTGTATATTTATGGTCGGCAGGTATGGTCCCAATTAGTGTATCCGGTTTGGGTATACGTGAAGGACTAGCCGTATATTTTTTTAAATTTTACAGCATTTCTGCTGCTCATGCAGTTGCAACATCTCTTTTCCTCTTTACTATAAATACGATAATCCCTGCGCTTGTGGGTGTTTTTTATATTTATAAACACCGTGCCTATTTCGGTGAAATCAAGGACAGTGTTAAATCGACGCGCGAGATTATTGCTTCAATTCGCTCCAATAAAAAAAGTGAATGAAATAGTTTTTGTTTGGAATGAGTTATTGACTATATAGGATTATAAGCATATGGGTATACGGGTATAAGGGTATAAGGGAAGATGGGATTCAAATTTTTGGATGATAGCTGAATTATCTCGTTTTAATATGATTTCATATCCCCATTTCCTGATTCCAATACAAAAATTAAATATAGAAGGCTATACGTATGATTGTGCCCTTGAAGTCACTTTTACGATCACTTCAGATTATTCACATCAAGATTACTTTCAAACGGATAATTAATTTATTAAAGATATACAGTTCACTGACTCTATCAAAAATTTTGAATAGGCAAATCGTCTGGGGATATCCGCCAATATTGATGATTGAACCAACGAATATCTGCAATTTGAAATGTCCCATGTGTCCCTCAGGTAATGGCGAAATGAAGCGTAAAATGGGGCAATTGACGTTTGATAATTATAAAAAGTTGCTGGATGATGTTGGCGATTATCTTATACAGGTGCAATTATGGAATCAGGGTGAACCGTTTTTAAATAAATCATTTCTGGATTTTGTCCGCTATGCAAATGATAAAGGTGTCATGACTCATACATCTACGAACGGTCATTTTATTAAAACTGATCAAGATGCTGAGGATCTGATTAAATCGGGGATTGATCAGCTCATTTTTTCAATGGATGGTACCAATCAAGAAACTTATGAAAAATACCGGGTGGGTGGTGATTACCAGCTGGTGATGGACACGCTGAAGCGAATTGCTGACGCTAAACGCCGTTTACATAGTAAAAGACCTCTCATAGAATTACAATTTTTAGTATTTAAACACAACAAAAATGAAATCGACCAGATCATATCGATGAGTCAAGAGTTAAATATAAACCGCATATCATTTAAAACTGCGCAGATTTATTCAAGATCGCAGGGTGAAGTGTTTTTACCGGAAGACTCTGCGTTCAGTCGATACGAAGATGATGGGGAAGATTTTAAACTCAAGGGTGAGATTAAAAACTGGTGCAAAAGATTATGGCTTAATCCGGCAGTCAACTGGGATGGTACTGTCTCTCCCTGTTGTTTTGATAAAGATGCAGAGTTTGCTTTTGCGAACTATTTTAATGATATTAGCAACTTCAAAGAAATTTGGAAAAATGGTAAATACAGAGCTTTCCGTAAACGTATCATGACAAATCGAAAATCAGTTGCAATGTGCGCTAATTGTTCTGAAGGCCTCCCGGATCCATATACAAAAATAATAGAAGTTTCAGATATTTGATGCTGGATCCTGGTCAAATCATGGATGATTTGATCCCGATGTGATTTCCAGAGGAAATCGTTTTTATCGGGGATCCTCGATACTGGAAGCTGGATACTCGATTTTCGGTTCTCGCAACTCGGTCCTCGCCACTTGCGACTCGGGGTTCGGATTCGTGAAAAAATATAAAATAAAACTTGTATGATTGTCCAACATCTGGAAACTTTCTTATGCATCGAGTACATCTTTCTGATTACAAGTATTTTTGAATATCCAATCTACTTCCGTGTACCAATATCCGTGACATTAATATATTTTTTGTTTAGTAGACGAATTAGGAGAGAGTCATGATGGAGATTGAGGAGCGTAGTGATATTCAACCACTTTGCCCACATTGCAAGGGTGAGTTGCTTACGATGGCTTACCGGGAATTAAGTGGCCTTTTGGGGAAGCGTTATGTCTACTTCTGTCCAAATTGCAGATCAGTATTGGGTGTTTCGCATCGTAAGGGTTTCTGGATGGGATAGAAAAAGTTATCCACAATCCAAAATATTTAAACTATCGCTTGAGAATTAGCTGATTATATAGAATAAATCGGGTACTACCCGATTTATTCTATCATAACGCTTTGAATGGATACGGCATTGTTTTTCTATTATTTAATATAAGTTTTCTTATAGAGAAATCTCATCCATTTATTGGAAATATATCATTTATCTCTTGAACTATATAGAGTTAAACAACTGTAAATAAACAAATTATAAATCATTTTTGCCCGGCTTTAAGATATCTTAAAAGCATTTTTGAAAAGATATGGATTGCCTTTAAATAGAAAACAGCACAAGAATGTATGAAAAAATCACAAAAATTTTACTGTTTTATCATTGTTAATAATTCTCATATCTACAGGCCTTTAGTATAACGGTTTTTGTAAGATACTCACACTTATCCACAAGTTATTCACAGTTTTATTTGTTTACTATATAGCCGTTTGATCAGCATTCATCTAATGATTTTTAGAATGCTCCTTTAGATGTGCTTTTTGTTCATCACTAAAATAAATATCAACAAATTGATCGATTAATTTGATCAGGCGGCCTGTATTTTCTACATCTGTAGTTTGTTTACACTTCATGGCAAAAACCATCATATTGTGTAATAATGTTAATTTTTCCTGATAGATATTGAATTGCTCTGCGTTACCCGGATCTTCAATTTTAACTCTTTGAGTAAGAAAATAATAGGTTACGATCTGTGTGAATTCATCTGCATGATGTTCTTTATTATTTATCCAGCGCACCAGTTGATTCATATTCTCAGAAGATTTTTTAGATAGCTCATCAATCTGCTTCATTGATTTTTCGATGGTGGCGACATGTTCTCTGAGCAAATCAATGCGTGTGAAATCCCCATATATTCCACATGGAATTTGACAGTGAGGGTAGGCCTGGTTTGCTGTGACGATAATTAAAAAAATAAATCCGAACAACTTTGCGAAAGTTCTCATAATGCTCTCCTTTTTCTTTGTGGTTTATTTCTGTGAACATACACAACGATAATTTATTCCAAAATATTCTGGTAAGTCGTTATTTATCTTTTTTACGTTTAGAAATATCCATCTTTTCAAGCTGATTAAGAATCGAGAAGTATCCACGACCGAACTCTTTTTCCAAAATACGAATTGTTTCTCGTTTGTGTTTGATTTTTATATATAGTTTTGAGAACCTACTCTTTAAATCTTTTTTCTCTGTTTGAGACCATCGCTTACCTTGATTAACCGGATTCTGACCGACACCTTCCCGTAATTCGTTTAAAAGATAACCTGCTTTTAAGACAGATATCTCTTTTATGTGATGCTGAAAGGATTTTTTATTCACCTCGAATCCTACGATTCTGCGATTGAGTCCAATTGCTGCTTTTGCCGTATTAAATCCACCAAGAAAAAAATCGCAAACTAGATCTCCCTCATTACTGCTGTACTGAATTATTTTCGTAATAAGGTTGAGTGGAAGTTCGTTTTTGTTTTTAATTTCACCAGGTTTGTATTCCCGATTTATAGTCCAGACATCTTCTCGATCCTGATAATTCAGTGAGCCATTTCCACTATCTTTTTCATCCGGACCAAATCGTGCATACGTATTAAAAGTATGTTTCGCACCCGGTTTTGTATAAAATAGTATATGATAATGAGAAGAGATATATTTTTTTTGGGTATGAACACCGAAATTATACTTCCATATGATGTGATTTCTCTCCTCGAGCGTGGTCATCCTGAGCGCATTTAAAATTTCCGGCAAATTTGAATACCCTGAAACAATATATATACTTCCGCCGGGCCTCAGTATTCTTTGCGCCTGCAAGATCCACTTTTTGCTAAATATTGCATATTCTTTCTGAGGAATTTCCACGTAACCCGCTATAATGTTTTTCTCCTGACGATGATAATGTCGGTCTAGGTTGTTTGCTTTAATACCGTAGGGCGGATCTGTGAGAATGAGATCTACAGAATTATCCGTAATGTACTTTTTTGCTCCTGATATGCAATCGAATGGGTAGAGTCGGGATATATCTGTCATCAATACCTCAAATTATTCTTTTACGAAGTCATCATTAGAATAAATAATCGAATGCAGATTGATAGTAGAAGTAATCCTAAAATTGTCTTGCGCAAAAATAAGGAAATTTTCAGATTAAGGGAAACGCCGATTCTTGAGAATAAAGCGCTACCAATGAATAACAAAAATGCCGTATCAAGATGTATATATCCGAGCGTATAAGGCATTGCAATATTTATATTGGCAAGTGCGAACGACAAGCTGGCAAAAAAAGCAGTAAATATCATAATCGCATTTGATGTCGGAGATGCCTGTACATTTTTTGCTAAACCCGTCACCAGCATCATCGGGGTTGTAACGCCTCCTCCGCCAATCCCGGTTACACCTGAAATTAATCCACTGAGACTGCCTATTCCAATAGGAATAAATTTGGATTTGGAGATTGTATCTGAATGTTCCCTCTCCTCCCGGATTAAAAATGTTCTGATAGCAACGTAGAATAAAAAGAGGATAAAGATGATAATAAGTATATTTTCCGGAATGATGATAGACAATGTTGCTGAGATGTATGCAAATAATGATGAAGCGAAGGCAATCCAGGGTACGATCTTCCAAACAATCACATTCTGTTTTGAGAAATTGTATGTGTTAAAACTTGCAACGAAGAATATGGCAGCCAGACTGGTGGCGATCGCTTCCAGATGACTGTAAGGCAAAATAAGACTTAGAAGCGGCACCATAATAATCCCACCACCGATTCCGAAAATAGTTGAAACAAAACCCACACTAAGACCGGTTAATAATATTATAAGGTAAATGAGAATATTTTCAATCATCCTGTTTAGCCAGTTAATGAAAGCCTAAGATTAAAAATAATCGCAGAAAGATGAAAGAGTAATCCTGAATATATTTATATAATGCTTTTGTAGTAGAGACATAGCATGCTACGTCTCTACAAATAATAATTCTTTAACAATTTAGATAATATTATACAAGTTGTATAAGAAATTGATGTGCTGTATATTTTTATTCATTTTAGGAAGGAAATAGAATGAAAATCAATCATATAAAATTTATCGTTATCAGTCTTTTTTTTCTGATTTTAGGCAGAGATATTTGTGCTCAGACAACAGTCGTATCTATACCCTATACGATACCACAAGAAATTGAAGAGCTTCGTCCCCGATTTCATTTTGCACCCGCTAATCAGGATACAACAAACGCATGCTGGAGTTTTTCAACTGTTTCATTTATTGAATCTGAAGTACAAAGACTTAATAATCAAAGTATCAAACTGGCCGTTATGTATCCTGTGTATTACGGATTTATCGAGAAGGCGAAAAGATTTGTTCAAACACGTGGAGAATCAAGATTTACCCCAGGCGATCTTTTTACAACAGTGATTGATGTGATTCAAGTATACGGCATCGTTCCGGAAGAAGCGTATCGTGGCCAGGTTGGTGCCCGTACTACTTACAACCATCAACAAATGGAAAAAGAGGTCAATGAACTGAAGAGCCGGATTGTTGAAAATAAAATCTGGGATGAGGAAGCAGTGCTGGATGAGTTAAAACAAATCCTCGATTCTCAACTTGGTGAGCCACCTTCATCATTTGTTTTTCGTGGAGAGACATATACACCGCTTACCTTCGCAGACAGGTTTGTAAATCTTACGTGGGATGATTATTTATTGGTCACATCCTTTGGCTATGCACCTTTTGATACATTCGCAATGCTAAAGGTGCCAGACAACTGGAAAAATGTTGACCGATATTTTAATATCAGCCTGGATCTTTTTTATCGCTCGATGAAAAATGCGTTAAATAATGGATTTTCACTGGCAATAGATGGGGATATTAGTGAACCCGGAAGGATTGGATCGGAGGATATATGTTATATCCCAGAGTATGACATACCTGGTTCTTTTATCAATCAGGAAGCACGGGATTATCGTTTCGATACAGGCGTTACAAAAGACGATCATTTGATGCATGTTGTCGGATTCGCGGAGGTAAATGGAGAAGATTGGTTTCTTGTTAAAGATTCGTGGCGAGATGCCTTCAAGGGAAAGCATGAAGGCTATTTTTTCTATCATGGAGATTATGCGAAATTAAAAATACTTGCCTATTTGGTTCATAAAGAAGGTGTACCCGAAATTGTGGAAAGAATAAGATGATATATTAGCGATCTGCAAAGCAGATCACTAATATATTATTTCGCTATACATTTCCATATACAGGTATCGCTGCACCGCGTAAATCACCAGCCTTTTCCGATCCCAGAAAACAAATGATTTCCGCTAAAGACTCCGGTTTAACCCAATCTTCCGCATTTTTTTCCCCCATATTTTTTCTATTGATCGGGGTATCGATAATACTGGGAATTACCGTATTTGCCGTTATATTAGTGCCTTTTGTTTCTTCGGCAATGGTCCGGGTAAGGGCGATTACACCGGCTTTTGAAGCGCTATATGCGGCAAGTTGTCCTGATGGTTCTAATGCGGCACGCGATGATACAGTGACGATTCGACCGTAACCATTTTCTTTCATTTTTTGCAGAGCATATTTACAGACGAGAAAAGTTGAAGTGAGATTTAGTGTCATTTGCCGGTCCCAATCCTCCAGAGAGTATTTATCTGTATCTCCGGAAGAAAATCCACCCATTAAATGAATAAGAATATCGACAGTGGTATGTTTATTAAATACTTCAAGAACACTTTTTTCATCTCTTAAATCAGCAAATATAAAATTTACTTTAGCATCAATGACAGACTGGCGAAAGTGTTCGACTTCATTTAGTGAATGGTAAGGAATAGTGATTTTAGCATCCAGACTCAGTGCCAGTTGCGTCACTTTTGTTCCCAAACCACCGGTACCGCCGGTGAGAATCAAATGTCGATCCTTCATAGGTAAATATCCTTTATAACATGAAATATTAAATAGTTTATTTAATCGAATATATTATAAGTATGATTTAACAGCTTCAAGAAACTCCTCCGGTTTCTCAGCATGTACCCAGTGGGATGCATCTTTAATATTAATGATTGTCGCTTTTGGAAATATACTTAGAATCTGAGATTTGTCTTCCTCTAAAATATAATCTGATTTTTCACCGCGTATAAATAGTGTTGGCTTTTCAAATATATGATCGGTCGGGATTCCATGACCAATATCAGAAACATGATTATAGATTGCATCAAGATTTACACGCCAGGCATAAGAGTTGTCTTTCTGACGGTATAGATTCTTTAATAAAAATTGACGGGTTTTTCCTGAGGTTACATATTCTGCAAGTATGCGATCTGCATCCTGCCTTGAATTTATTTGATCGATCGGAATTGCTTTCAAGCCGTTTAAAATATTTTGATGCAGGGCCGGATATGATTTCGGCGCAATATCGACGATAACCATTTTATCAATTCGGTGTGAATATTCTAAGGCAAATTTCATTGCTACCATACCACCCATGGAATGGCCGATAAAAGAAACAGTGCGTAATCCAAAGTCAGTTAAAAATTCATATACATCTTCTACCATATCATCATAATTCAAATCTGCACTTTTGGGCGAACGTCCATGATTTCGCATATCCAGGATATAACAATGATATAATGCTGATAACTGTTTTCCAACCGTCAACCAATTATCGGACATTCCAAACAGACCGTGTAGAATGATAAGCGGGTCACCTTTTCCCAGTTGATGAGAATACAATTTCATCAGTATACGTTTAATGGGGTTTTAAATCTGAATAAATTATTTTGTAGCAAGGCGATTAATGGCGTCGCTACTTTATATTATAATCTCGATCAAGCTTATAAAATAATGATTAAAGATAAAAGTAAATATCTGTTAAATTTCTCCTTAAATATTCAACTTTTGTATATTACAGGTCAGTGTCTAAAATCTGTCCGGACGACTTAGAGTCGTTATTCCGAATTCATTCTCAGAAAAGAGGAAGAATCGTGCCAAAATTTCCTGATTTTTCAAATAAATTGTCCATGATAAAGGGAGCAGTTTTTGAAAAATATCGCTCAAAAATGCTCGAGTTTGGCCCGGAGCTTGTCAGATTTCATATAGGAGATTCTTATTTACCACCTGTCTACCCTTTACCGGTGGAGAAAGATTTTTTAGAAAAGAACAAGGATTTTAGTCGATATGGTAATACGTTTGGAATTGAAGAGCTTCGTGATGCATTAACGGTCAAAGTAAATGAGGATAATCATTTAAAGGTTGCTGCAAATAATATCCTTATTACGACAGGTGCCACAAATGCACTGAGCGCGGCCGTTCATAGTGTGCTCGAGCCTGGAGATGAAATTCTTGTATTAACACCTTGTTGGCCTATATTCCCCGGTATCGTTTATTCAACGCAGGCGACCATTATTGAGATACCGTTCTATATGAAACTTTATGAGGATCCGGAGATGGATGTGATTGAACATCTGAATCAGTACATCTCAGATCATACGGTTGCTATATACTTAAATACGCCTAATAATCCGAGCGGAAAAGTCCTAAATCATTATCAACAAACACAAATTGCTGATTTTGCAAAGAGACATAAATTATGGGTTATTTCGGATGAGGCTTACGATGGATTGACTTTTGAGAATCATGTACATCAATCAATAGCGACATTACCTGATATGTTTGAACAAACAATTACCGTATTCACCTTTTCAAAAATATTTATGTTTGCCGGTCTACGACTTGGATATGCAGTAGGGAACGAAGAATTAATCGTAAATTTGAACAAGATTTTGGTACATCAAATATATAGTTCTACAATTATTACGCAACAAATGATGATCGAACCAGTAAAGACCAGACATCATTGGATGAAGAAAGTACAGAGACATTATCAAATGCTGCGTGATCAGTTTATAAAACAGATAAATTTATCTCTAACAAAGCCAGAGGCAACTTATTTTGTATTCTTTTCAATTGAGAAAATGCTAAATGGCAGAAATTACGATGATATTATTAATAGATGTTTCGAGGAGGGCGTATCTGTTGCTCCGGGGCTCGATTTCGGCAAAGATTTTGGTTTTTATCTACGAATATGTTTTACCGGAGAGTCACCGGAACGATTGAAAAAAGGAACAGAACGTTTAAGAACCGTTCTGCTCAACAAATAATACTGTGATAAAGTTATATTTGAAAATATGAACCATTGAGAACCCTGAGTTCACAATTTATTTATATAAATGCAGTAAATGGTAAAGATAATAAACCAACTAAATTTATAAGACATCAAATCAACTCAGTGGACTCTGTGGTTAATGAAGCAACATACATCAATATATGAGTGAGGTAATATGTTAAAAGTTGGGTATTATCAATTTCATCCTGTCTTTGGAGATATTCAATCTAATCTCAAAAAAGTAATTAAGGCTTTAAGAAGTATTACTGCAGATCTAATTGTCCTGCCTGAACTGCCTTTTACCGGATATTATTTTCAAAATCGTGATGAACTGAAGAAGTTGTCAGAGGATATTAAAAGTTCTTCCACCGTCGAAGCATTAATAAAGTTAAGTAAGGAACGTGATCTACATATCGTAACCGGTTTTGCAGAGAAGAGCGGCGATAAATGTTTCAACAGTTCACTGCTTATCGGTCCGGATGGTGTTTTGCATACATATCGAAAATTACACCTGTTCAATGAAGAAAAAAAATGGTTTGATCCTGGCGATATTGCCTTAGAAGTGATAGAGATCAGAGGTACTAAAATAGGTATGATGATTTGTTTTGACTGGATATTTTCGGAAGTATTTCGGGCCTTGTCAGTAATGGGAGCCGACATAATCTGTCATCCATCAAATCTGGTTCTCAGTTATTGCCAGCAAACAATGCTCAGCCGTTGCCTAGAAAATTCTGTTTTTGCGATAACGGCAAACCGGTTCGGTGCGGATATGAGACCACATGGCGAAATTGACTTTACTGGTAAGAGTCAGGTTGTAGCACCAAAAGGTAAATTATTAGTAAAAGCACCGGCAAAAAGATCTGCGTTGAATATTGTCGATATAAATATTGATCTGGCAAGAGATAAAATGATAACACCTTTAAACGATGTAATAAAAGACCGGCGGCCAGAATTTTACAATGAACTGTGCCGCCGGTCTGAAGAATAATGCTGTCGCGATTAATAAGAATTATTTTTCAACTTGTTCGGCTACTTTTTGTGCGATGACTGCATACATGTCTTTATCAAATTTTAATTTCGCCTTTTCTATCCAGGCATAGCGTTCAGGATACTCAAGATAGTTCTTAACGATAAAGGACATAAACTTTACACTTTCACTTTTATCGTTATTTTCTAACAACGCTAATGGCTGGAGGAGAGAGGAGTAATCATAGTCCGGATAGGTAAATTTCAGTCTCATGACGTTTATAATGGCAGATTCGATCATACCCAGATTATCACTTTCAAGAGCATTTTTATAGTTTTTGATCGCCATCTCTACTTTTTCTTGCTCTGTGAATTTTTGGACTGCATCTTGACTCGTTTCCTGGGCAAAAGATGATAGTACAAATAAAACACAGAGTAATAAAACGCTTAGTAAATTTATTCTTGACATGATAGCCTCCTTTAACTTGGGTTTTCTGTTCTCTTTGATTTAATTTTACGGGGTTTGTTTGTCAAAGATGTTATAGTTATGTAAACAATTGTCATGAATTGTCATGACATTTTTGTAATCAGTAGAAATACAATATATTTGAACCAAGAATAAAAATATTTACCACAGAGTTCTTAAAGCCCCGATAAAGACAACTACTTCCTGTAGAATTATCGGGATGACATCGATAACTATTCTTTGTGTACTTTGTGCGTTCTTGGTGTCTTTGTGGTAAAAGTGATTTAAAGAAAGACGGTTGAAATTGGAAAGAAATACACCTTTACGAAGAATTCTAATCATATTATTGTCGATTATACTCTTACCGGCCTTATTCTTTAGTGCTATTGAAATAAGTACGTTAGGGGAATATGAAGAGATGATAACGGGGGTTTATGAGCAGCAACTTGAGACTATTTTATTTTCAATTAACCAATATGCGTGGGATTTTGTCAACACCTGGATAACAAAAATTCAAAATAGCCTTACCCTTGGAAATAAATCTGAAACTAAAGAATCTATCCAACAAATTCTAAGAACAAATACATCGATCGCCTACATTGCAATTTCAGATACGATGATGATGAAACCGGAATTTTTCTATAGAGATAAAATGGGAGGATTTGATAGTAACGCCTTCAAGTATATCTCAAGTAAGGATATAACTGTGGGAAAAATTCTAAAATTATCAAAACAGGGCTATCGAAAAGTTGAAACAATATTGGAGGAAGAATCTGCAGATAGTACATTGACACTTTTTTATGTACAACCTCTTAGTGGTAAATTGAAAGTATTGGTAGCAATTGTCATCCAGCCGACTACATTTATTTCGGATGTATTAGGACCTAAATTAGAAGATATTGCCGGGACACAGTTCCTCATAAATGTATTCGATAAAACGAATAATAATATCCTTTATTCGAATAATAATCAGGAAATTTCTGAATTCAAACAGACAAAAAAACTATGGCTATTTCCGGATTACATACTTGGGATCACTTTAAAGGGTAAAAGTATTGAAGAACTGGCACGAGATAGATTTTATGAAAGCCTGCTGTTAATCGGTATACTTTATATCCTGATAATTGTGGGAGGATATATACTTATGCGCAATATCCGCAAAGAGATGCAGCTGGCCCGACTGAAATCGGATTTTGTGTCAAATGTTTCGCATGAATTGAGAACCCCTCTGGCGCTTATTCGAATGTATGCTGAAACACTGGAAATGGATCGTGTAAAAACGGATGAAAAGAGATACGAGTATTATAGGATCATTAATCAAGAAAGCGAAAGGCTGACCCGGTTAATCAATAATATTCTCAATTTTTCCCGAATCGAATCAGGAAGAAAAGAGTATAAATTTTCAGATGTGAATATAAATGATATTATAAAAAGTGTGTTTGACATGTATAGTTATCATATAGAGCAGGAGGGATTTTTACTAATCACAGAGTTGAATGAGCAAATACCCACTGCACACGCAGATAAAGAAGCCGTATCCGAAGCTTTTATAAATCTGATAGACAATGCCATAAAATACAGCAAAGAGGATAAAAAAATTACGGTTAGGACAGGTTTATCAGATGGATTTGTATTTATTGAGGTTGAGGATAGAGGCATAGGGATTGAGCAAAATCAACAAACAGCGATTTTTGAAAAGTTTTATAGAATTTCTTCAGCTCTTGTTCATGATACAAAAGGCAGTGGCTTGGGATTATCTCTGGTGCAGCATATAATGCAATCGCATCAGGGAAAAATTTTATTAGAGAGTGAACCGGGAAAAGGTAGCATGTTTAAATTACTATTTCCTATCAAAAGGTCCGAAACTCAGTAATTATGGAACATTTTAGGATTATATAAATCTGTGGAGGTATAATGGCCCGAATCTTAATTGTTGAGGACGAAGTGCAAATGCGTCAGGGGCTAAAAGACAATCTGGAATTCGAAGGGTATGAAGTGGACGTCGCGGAAGACGGCGAACAGTGTCTGGTTCAGGTTGAAAAAAATGAGTATAACCTTATACTGCTTGATGTGATGTTACCAAAGTTGTCAGGTTTTGACGTCTGTAAGAAACTACGGGGGAAAGGATTTGATCGCCCAATTATTATGCTAACGGCAAAAGGTGAGGAAATAGACAAAGTATTAGGTCTTGAACTAGGAGCTGATGATTATATTACCAAACCATTTAGCCTCAGGGAATTGTTGGCAAGAGTAAAAGCTGTAATGAGAAGGGAAGACCGCGGTAAGCATATAGGGGTAAATGTAAAAGTGGGAAAAATCGTTGTCAATTTTTCAAAGTTTGAGGCATTTGATGGAAATAATTCCATAACGCTGAGTCACCGCGAATTTGAGGTATTAAAATATTTATGGGAACATGAGAATCAAATCATAAGTCGAGAGGATCTTATGAATGAAGTTTGGGGGATAGGTGAAATGACAACGACGAGAACGGTTGATAATTTCATACTTAAGCTAAGACAGACAATTGAAGATGATCCGTCACATCCGAAACATATTCTCACTGTACATGGCATTGGCTATAAATATGTACCATAATGATTGATAGGTCAGGAGAGTTGATGAATATTGAGCGTATTTACAAGTTGGGGTATATGTAGCGATGTCTATTTATAGTATAATTCTTTTTTTCTTTTTGAATCTGGCTTTTGGCAATGAGATCCTGGAAACGGATTATGGAGATGAAAGAATTGAACGGCGCACGTCCCGTATTATCGATCTGCGAGGAATGTGGAAATTTTCAATTGGCGATGATGAAATATGGCAATCTGTTGATTTTGATGATTCAGATTGGGAAAATATGTTTGTACCATCATCTTGGGAGGATGAAGGATATCCGGGATACACCGGACATGCCTGGTATCGAAAGAAATTTATTCTCAAAAGTGAACATATAAATAAAAACCTATACCTTGATATGGGAATTATTGATGACGTAGATGAGGTATACGTGAACGGAAACTTAGTTGGATTCAGTGGTTCTTTTCCACCGAATTATTTTACTGCCTATCATTTGGAGCGCAAATATAATGTGCCAGAGAAGTACTGGAATTTTGATGGTGAGAACGTGATCGCCGTTCGTGTTTTTAACGCAGAGTTATCCGGAGGTATTCTCAGAGGTCAGATTGGCGTCTTTGAGCTGGATTATAAAATTGATCTAGAGATTTCATTGCAAGGTGAATGGAAATTTATGCCTGGTGATGATCCGGAAAGGAGTAAGGCCGATTTTGATGACTGGGATTGGGTGAATGTCATGGTACCTGCACCATGGGAAACACAGGGATTTAAAAACTATGACGGATTTGCCTGGTACCGAAAGAAGTTTTTGATCCCGGAAAGATATCGCAATGAACAATTGATACTTCTACTAGGAAAAATAGATGATTTAGATCAAACATTCTTAAACGGTTATTTCATTGGTGAAACGGGAAATATGGATGGCATTTCGCTCTTCGTAGATGATGAATGGCTGGAATACAGAGCTTATAGACTGACGAATGCCTATATCAACTATGGATCTTATAATATAATTGCTGTCCGCATCTATGATGGTTTAGTATCTGGCGGCATCTACCAGGGCCCCGTTGGGATTGTAACCGAGGAAAGCTATCAAAAATGGAGGGGAACAAAGAAAAGAAAAAAAGGTTTCTTTGAATCTTTATGGGGCGATTAAGTCATCATTTAAAGCAGGTGACGATGTAAAGTTTCGCCACCTGATTCCTGTCAGTTAGAAACTGGTATTAAATATGGGTAAATATTTTAATCCGGATGGATTATCAGCGATATAATTTAAAATTCCAATCTGAACGCCACTGACCTCGTAAGCATAATTAAAAATTCCAAAAGAGATCCCTTTTAACTGACCTTTAATATAGGGGAACGCTGCCGCTGACACACCGGTAAGAATCCCATCATTTTCAATTCGTATATGAGCAAGAGCGATTGATAGTCCGGTAATGTCTTCACCTCCTATGGCCAGACCGGCGATTGTCACACCTTTTATAACGGGTGCCCCAGCTCCAAGTAGTGCTACTGAAAAACCGCTCAGTTCCTGCCCGGCACCTACACCCAATCCAGCAATGTTAAGTCCAGTCATATTTTGTCCGGCACCTGCACCAAGTCCACCAAATGTAATTCCGGCAACATTCTGTCCTGCACCGGCCCCCAGGCCGGCCAGGGTTATACCATAAAGATTTTGACCGGCGCCTGCCCCGAGCAATGCAATATTGACACCAAGGGCATCTTGCCCGGCACCTGCCCCTAATCCTCCGATATTCAATCCGACCATACTCCTGCCAGCTCCTGCTCCAAGTCCTCCGATATTTATACCTGTAATATCACCGCCAGCTCCTGCTCCAAGACCACCAATATTTATCCCATCCATATCTTCACCAGAACCGGCACCTAAAATTCCCAATGTCAAACCCGTTAGCTGATACTCGGCAATAACACCAAATCCAACCTGCAGATATCCCATGTCTCCGGCTTCAGGCATAACACCAAGAGAAATCCCGCGCATCAGTGCATCTTCATTTTCTTCCGCTTTCCAGAGAGTGAAATTCACACCATCAATACGATCCACGCGTTTATCGCGAAAATTAAATCTCAAACCGGCGAATTTTTTTGAATTACCGAAACTGATACCATACCCTTTTACAGGTATGTCCAGACTTTGAGAAAGGGTGGCATCAACATATACAGAAGTGAGCAAAAATATAAAAATGATTATGGAGAGTTTTGATTTCTGATAAATTGAAAACAGATAATCACCGGTCGTCATAGCTTTTCTCCTTCCATCATTGAATATGAAAAATTATAAAGAACACTGTTAACAAAAATTTATAGTACAGAAAAAAATTGCCATTCAGGTCTATACTTCTCATACGAAATTATACGCAAAAGTTTAAAATTAAGAACATCTTAATAATATAAATGACACAGTAAGGTACAAAATGTTGCAGGATTATTAGAAGATGAAATAATCTACTTCCACCTGATATAATATTCATCTACTCTTTTTTTTGTTAATTGTGCTTCATTTAATTTTTTTTGCTTTTCTAAAATTTGTGCGCGATATATATGTGCATCCCTGGTTAACCAGGAATCAGGAAAAGATGAGATGGATCTTGAAAAAAGATCGAGTGACTTTTGAAGTGAATCATCATCTTCGATAGAACTGAGTTTAGGTAGATGTATCAATTATTTTATTCAGAAGTTCGAGACATATATATTTTTGTGTAAATTGATTTCGTAAAATTAATAAAGATATTTAACTAAAACCACAGAGGCCCCGGAGAACTAATCTGAGATCTCTGTGGTTAAAAAAAATTATTAGTTGGAGAAGATTTTGGATAAATATGATCAGCCGAAATTATTAAAAAAACTTAATCTTTATGATGCGACACTTTTGGTAATTGGATCCGTAATTGGATCTGGTATTTTTTTAACCAGTGGAATTATCGCCGAATCTCTACCATCCGTCGGGTGGATTTTATTTGTCTGGTTTTTTGGAGCAGTTTTATCTCTTTTTGGTGGGTTGACATTCGCAGAACTGGGTGCGATGATTCCTGAAGCAGGGGGACAGTATGCGTATCTGAGAGAAGCTTATGGTCCGCTGGCTGGATTCATTTATGGTTGGACTTCATTTTTAATTATCCAGACAGGCGGGATTGCTGCACTAGCGGTTGGATTTGCTGAGTACTGCGCTTACTTCATTCCTCTCTTCAGTTTGGACAATTATTTACTAAATCTAAGTGGTGTTACTGTCTCAACCGGACAGATTCTGGCAGTTTTTAGTATCGGTTTCTTAACACTTGTCAATTATTTTGGAATTAGATCAGGTAGTTCCGTACAAAATTTTTTCACCATTTTAAAATTAGTTGTCATTGGAATTCTGGTCGTTGCCGGCTTGATGATGGTGATTAATTCAGGAACACTCCCATTAACTACAGAGGATCCCGTTATACCGTCAGGAAGTGCTCTGCTGGCGGCGATTGGGGTTTCATTAATAGCCGTATTATGGACCTTTGATGGCTGGTATTCAGTTAATAGCGTCGCTAGTGAGATTAAGAATGTGCAAAAAAATTTACCATTAAGTCTTTTTATTGGTATCACATCAATTGGCATTATTTACCTCCTGATCAATATTTTTTATGTTACAACGCTTCCAATAAGTGAAATGGCAGGCGTTGTACGTATTGGAGAAAAAGCAACCAGTTTTACATTTGGAGCAACTGCGGGAACCTTGATGGCTGGACTAATTCTCATATCAATCCTGGGTTGTCTCAGTGCAACAATTATCTATAGTCCAAGAATTTATTATGCGATGGCTACGGATGGATTGTTTTTTAAAAAATTTGCGGTTGTACATGCAAAGTATCACACACCATCTACTGCAATAATCTGGCAGGGCATATTTGCTTCAGTTCTTTGTCTGACAGGTTCATATGAACAATTATTTACATATGTTGTTTTTGCTGTGTTATTATTTTTCGTAGGCGTGGTCGCTGCTGTATTTATTCTGCGCCGAACTCGTCCAGATGCGAAAAGACCTTACCGAGTTTGGGGATATCCTGTTGTTCCAGTTCTATTCGGATTAATTATTTTATGGATATTAATCAATACATTGATTGAGAGGCCAATGGAATCGGTTATGGGGTTGGTTTTGATTATCATTGGTTTACCAGTTTATTATTACTGGCACAAAAAAAAATGAAACGCCTGGACAGGGTAAAATTTTACAACAATGAGGATTAATCTTTGCGTCTTAGCGGTTAAGATCAGCTTATTCGTTTGACTCTAGGTAACGTTCGGCATCGATTGCGGCCATACACCCTGAGCCGGCTGCTGTGACAGCTTGACGATATATTTTGTCCTGGACGTCTCCACAGGCAAAAACACCCTCTATATTGGTCCGAGTCGAATCAGGTTCGGTTATAAGATATCCCGATTCATCTGAATCAATTTTATCGGCAAATATTTGTGTATTAGGGATATGTCCAATTGCCATAAAAATGCCGTCAATCTTCATCTCGCTCAACTCGCCACTTTTAGTATCTTTCAACATCACGGATGAAACGCTTTTCTCACCTTTTATTTCCTCAATGGTTTTATTAAGCAAAAATTCTATTTTTTCGTTTTTTCTTGCTTTATCCACCATGATTTTTGATGCCCTCAAGCCCTCTCTTCTGTGGACGATATAAACTTTAGTAGCAAATTTGGTTAAAAAGGTCGCTTCTTCCATTGCTGAGTCACCACCACCTACAACAATTACTTTTTTGTCTTTAAAGAAAAAGCCATCACAAGTCGCACAGGCTGAAACGCCAAATCCCATAAACTTTTTTTCAGAATCTATACCAAGCCATCTCGCCGATGCACCGGTAGCGATGATAACAGAATCTGCTGTGTATTTCTTATTTTCTGCGGTGACGGTAAAAGGCTTTTTTGAAAAATCTACATCAGTAACAATTTCAAATTTCGAAACAGTGCCGAACCGGGTGGCTTGTTTTCGCATTTCATCCATTAATACGGGCCCGGTAATTCCATCTGCAAATCCGGGATAGTTTTCTACTTCTGTCGTAATTGTTAACTGTCCGCCCGGTTGAGTTCCCTCAAGAATTAATGGATTAAGATTGGCGCGTGCAGTATATATAGCTGCTGTAAGACCGGCGGGACCACTACCTACTATGATTACTTTATAATGAGTTGACTCATCCATGCTCTCTTCTCCTCCAGAGATTTCTTCAGGTTATACATATTTGTCATTCAAACTTACATGTGAATTATTCTTCAAACAATATCATTTCTACTTTTAAATTCATTTTTTAGATGATATTGGGTATTAAAAGATACAATCAATATATACTGATCTAAATCTAAAAATATTAGAGGGTTAATGCTACATCTTGCATGCCGGGGTTATATTGGATCTGCCAGAAACTCATCGATATCTAGGTAATTTTTAACAATTTTTGCCATATACAAAGATATTGATTAATATTATCTTTTAATTATATTTGCTATTAAACAGGATGGCCTTATGGAAATTATAACGTACAAAATTGACAAACCGGAAGAATTAAACTTCGTACTGGGACAGTCTCATTTTATTAAAACTGTGGAGGATATACATGAGGCTATTGTCAACATTAATCCAGGTATAAAGTTTGGAGTGGCCTTTTGCGAAGCATCACAAAAAGCTCTGGTGAGGTATTCCGGTAATGACGATACTTGCATTAAGCTAGCTCAGGAGAATGCAAAAAATATTGCCTGTGGTCATAGCTTTATTATCTTTTTAGCAAATGCCTTTCCCCTGAATATTTTAAATAGTATTAAAAATGTTCCAGAAGTTGTACGAATATTTTGTGCCACTGCCAATCCAACTGAAGTGATCATTGCGGAGACAGAACTGGGCAGGGGAATCCTCGGTGTAATAGATGGCGTTAAGACAGCTGGAATTGAAACAGATGTTGAGATAGCTGAACGTAAGGAATTTTTAAGAATGATAGGTTACAAATTTTAATATTTCATCATGAAAAATTTGCAGGATTTATACGACGCTTATATTGAGACAAGACCGTCCTCAGGAAAAATAAAAACCGCAACTTCTATGCTTATCCATGTCTGTAAGGCTTTGGAAATTTCTTCGCAGGAAGAAGTGACCAGTGAGTATTTTGAGTCGATTCCTCACGCATTAGACTCGTATTTTAATGCACATCCTCTCAAGGCGACATTAGATAAAACGATGCTCGCAGAAATGATTGGTCGTGTAGGACCAAAAAAAAGTGTTAAAAATCTTCTGGAAAATCTTCTTACTGATGAGGATGAAAATGTAAGACAATTTTCACTGAATTGTCTGGAATACTATGCGATTAAGAAACCAAGTTCTATATTGCCATATATTGAAAAATATCGGAATTCCAGTGACGAGGAAATGCTGATCACAGCCGCCATGATTGTCGGAAATATTCAATGTTCAGATCAACATGAAATGATTTTGGAAAAGATAAAAAAGTGGTATAAAAACGGAGATATCACTTTTGTTAAAGAGGTCATAAAACGGATGATTATGTTAAGACGACAAAAAAAATGTGATCAAAAATATATGGATCTGGAACAATTGCAAGTTTGGTTAAATAAAAATTGCCAGGATATCGCTACAACAGTACTTGAGAATTAGTTCTATAAAAATACCCATGTTAAAAAATAAAAATAACGGCTCAGGATTACAATTAAAATCGACAGATATATTGATATTGTTGATATTGTTGATTGCACCAGGTTGCGCCCCCTACTCACTGCCGGAGAAAAAAACTTACTCAGAAAAAGATGATCCATACATCTACTATGCTCAAAGTCTTGAGGCATATGAATCGAGGGATTATCAATCAGCGCTTGAGAATATTAATAACGCCCTGAAGTTAAATAAAAATCTTGCACAGTTTTACCAATTGAAAGGTGACATTCATAAGTCTCTCTCAGAAAATGAGATGGCAATTGAAACCTATAAGATGGCGATCCAGAAGCGATCTAATTTTATCGAAGTTCACATGTCGCTTGCCGAACTTTATGAAAAGCTGAAGAACTATGAGGAAGCAATTCGTTATTATAAAAGAGCCTCTGGCTTAGAACCAGAAAGGATTGAAATACTTCTTAATATTGTCGATTGTTATATACAATGGAATGAGATGGTTGTCGCTGATCATTATTTGAATACGTATAAGAAAACTGCTACTGAATTTAAAAAACCAGTAACAGATCGGTATAATGTACTCAGAGGTGAAGTTCTTTTCCTCCTGAATGATTATGCACAATCGCTGGAATTTCTAAATAATGTATCCGAGCCAGACAGCCTTACACTGTATTTGTATGGCAAAAATTATTATGCTCTGAAACAATTCGATAAAGGCGTAACCTATTTCAATAAACTATTAAATGATGATAAAACAAATGGTGCCTGGTACCATTACCGAGGTATATATTTTTATGAACAAAAGGATTATGAAGATGCCAAGGGACAATTCCTTTATGCAGTGGAACTCGATAGCACACTCTTTGAATCCCATTATTACCTTGGAAAAATATATCTTGAAGAAAACGATCCAAATGCTGCCCTTGATGAATTTAAGAATTATCTTCGATATGAAGATGAGGCGGATAAATCTGAAGAAGTAAATGCTCTTATTCAGTCTATTATGCCAAAAAGTAAATAGCCAACCTACTTGATATAACATTTTCTAACCATAAAATATGCCAGAATTACCTGAAGTAGAAACAATTGTCCGAGAACTTCGGATGAAAATTATTGGTGAAATATTCACTGAATTTATTCCGATCTGGTCCGGATCATTTGTAGAAGATAAGAAGCTTACACTTAATGGAAGACAGATAGAAGAAATCAACAGAAAGGGAAAGTATATTCTCTTTAATCTGAATAAAGGGTATCTCATTACACATTTGAGAATGACAGGACAACTAATCGTCAGAGACTCAGTGCCAGATGACAAGAAGCATTTAAGACTGATCTTTACGTTTAAATCCGGAAAGTATCTGTTGTATTATGATTTACGAAAATTTGGAAGGATCTATCATACAATTGATTCAGAAAAAGTACTGCAAAATACCGGGATAGATGCTCTCAGTGAAGATCTTGATGGGATGAGATTTGCTGAATTAATGAAGAACAAAACCACGCTTATAAAACCTTTCCTTCTCAATCAAAAGTATATTGCAGGATTTGGGAATATATATATAGATGAAAGTCTATTTCGTGCAAAGATACATCCACAGACTAAAGTATCTGAATTATCACCCACAATGATAAAAAAACTGTTTTCAGAGTCCAGAAACGTGTTGCTGGAGGCTATCAGCCGCATGGGATCAACGATTTCGGATTATAAGACAACAGGTGGCGGATTCGGAACCAATCAAAACTTTTTTCGTGTGTACCAGAGAAATGGTTTGCCATGTCTCGTTTGCGATACAATGATTGAAAAAACTTTTGTGGGTGGAAGGGGAACTCATTATTGTCCAAAGTGTCAAAAAATGAATAATTGAAATAATATCTTTTTTCTCTTAATATCTTTTTAATTCTGTTAAATTATAGTAAAATAATATATAGTCAATCTCAAATCATAAGTTGTTTAATTAAAATCTAAAGATGGCAGAAAAAATAAAAATTAATATAAAACCAATAATCGGTTCACTGAGTGTGGCATTAATCTTATGGGTTATGGTGGCAACAGAGAAAATATACTCCTATCAGATTGTAGTCCCCATTGAGATAGTTCGCCTCGCACCTGGCAAAACGCTCCTTGAACCCATTCCAGATTATTCGGTGATAGAAGTTCAGGGAAAGGGACGGTCCCTAATCGCTGCCTGGTTTTATGATGTTCGGTTCCGTTTGGAATTTCCGGCAGTTCAAAACAGTAAAAGCATTAATTTAAATGATTATTTGTCTTATCTGGATCTTCCTGCCACTTTTGCTTTACAGATTCAAGAGATTATTGAACCGAAATCTTTCGATTTAAAAATTGATAATTTTATAGAAAAATCCGTCCCGGTCGTACTATCCGGTGAGATAGATGTTGAGGATGGGTACGTATTCACAGAACATTATTTTGTACCCGATTCTGTAACCATTTCAGGTCCTGAATCTAAAGTTGAAAAGATTAATAGTATAGAAAGTGGGGATATTGAGCAACATAGTAGAACATCGGAATTTTCTCACAGAATCACGCTACCCAATCCTGAAACAGACGTCTTACAAATATCACCACGAAATATCATGATTAATATTGATATCCAGCTACTGGTAGATAAATTTGTATATAAAATTCCGATTCAGATCAGGAATGTGAAAAGAAATCTGATCGTAACAGCTACCCCGCCTGAGCTCGCGTTAAAGGTAAAAGGGGGTGCCAAAATAGTGGCAGCGCTTCAGGCTTCTGATATTAAAGCAGAAATTGATTATGAAAGCCAATATCATAAGGATAATGAAGAATACGCTGCCAGTATCACTACACCCGAAAATATCAGTTGGATTGAATGTGTGCCAAAAACATTTTCACTGACCGTAAAAAGAAAATAGAAATTTTTAAAAATTTTTGATTTATTTACAAGCCTGGGCACATAAATATGTGCCTTTTTATTTAATATTAGAATGATAAAGACAATTTAAAAATCAGGTAATCAGCAGGAAAAAGATGAAATATGTTATCGGTATTGAGACTTCATGTGATGAAACATCGGCAGCGATTATAAGAGAAAACGACGTTTTGTCAAATCTTGTATCTTCACAGGAAATTCATGATCGATTTGGTGGTGTCGTTCCGGAACTGGCATCAAGAGCGCACATAAGAATCATAACAGATATAGTTGATCTGGCAATACAGAAAGCTGGTATTGATAAAAGAGAAATAGATGGAATTGCAGTAACGTATGGTCCGGGGCTCATCGGTGCTGTTTTAGTAGGTTTGAATTTTGCAAAAGGATTATCACAGTCCCTGAATATTCCTTATATCGGCATAAATCATATAGAGGGTCACATTTATGGTAATTTTCTGTCCAATCCTGAAATAACATTCCCCCATCTGAGCCTTGTTGTATCGGGAGGACATACACAGTTAGTATTCATGCCTGAACATTTAAACTACCAAATCGTTGGAAAAACAAGGGATGATGCTGTCGGAGAAGCTTTTGATAAAGGAGCAAAATTACTTGGTTTAGGATATCCGGGAGGACCGCTAATTGATGAGTTAGCTCAGTCTGGTGATAGTGAGTTTCATCAATTCCCAAGAGCCTTTCTAAAAGACAGTGCTTTTGATTTTAGTTACAGTGGATTAAAAACTTCTTTACTTGTCTATCTAGGTTCGAAAGATAAGATTTTCATAGATCAAAATCTGAAAAACATTTGTGCAAGTTATCAAAAGGCAGCAATCGATGTCCTTGTAAAAAAAACCTTACAGGCGGCACAACAATATAAGGTAAGATCGGTCGGTGTCGTAGGCGGGGTTGCAGCAAATTCGCTGCTAAGAGGCTGGATGGCTGCTGAAATAAAGAGACTGAAAATAGATTTCTTTCTGCCGGATTTTCAATTTTGTACTGATAATGCCGCAATGATTGCCAGAGCGGGAATGGAAAGGCTCAAAATCGGGTTGACATCTGATCCTGATTTGAATGCTTATCCGTCATTAAAGCTGGATACGGCTTTATCACAATGACTCAAGTAATGGTAGTATCATAATTAAATATATTTAACGAATACAATGTTCGAATACATACCCTCTTATTTTGATATCAACGTTTCCTTTTTTATTCTTCTTATCATTGGGATTATTTCTGGTTTTATAGCTTATTATCAATATAAGCGAACAATACCACCTGTCTCAAAAGTCATTCAGATATTTTTAGGAATCGTCAGGGCATCTGCTATTGCAAGTGTCTTTCTTTTACTCTTTGCTCCAGAGTTTACTGCTATATGGCAGAGAACGGAATCAGGGAAGCTAATCGTAGCCATTGATAAATCCGCTTCAATGGGAATAATAGAAAACAATCAAAGCCGACTTGACCGAGCTCTCATAATTGCTGATGATCTAATAACTGTAGCAGAAAGCGATGCACAAGTGTTAGTGTATGGGTTTGATATAGATACAACGCGATATTTCAATCTTGTTATGGATACGAGTCGTCTTGGCACCAATATTGATAAATCATTGAGATCTATTCTTGAGTCGCAAAAAAAAGTATCTAATCTTGTCCTGATATCTGACGGTAATTTCTCAGTGGGAGATAATCCACTTTACTCGGACTATCTCAATCAAATCAATCTTTATTCAATCGGTATCGGAGATACAATTGATTTACCTGATGTTATGATCACAGAAGTAAAAAGTAACAAAATTGTATATCAAAACCAGCCGACAGAGATACAGGTTGATATCATGTCCCGGGGTATTGAATCTCAGCGGCTGAACCTGAGCATGAAGCAGGATAATCGTGTATTACAGGCGAAGGAAATTCAAATAAATGGTGATGGTAAAACGGTTGTAGCAGAATTTGAAATTAGACCGGAAAAAGTCGGCTTAAACCAATTTGATTTTTCACTTCAATAGGCTCCAAACACCCAACCAACTTCTCAACTACCTTCATCTGGTAGCCACGTGCCGCGGGGCCAACGAGCCCTACCTGCCGGACCGGTTCGCCCATCTAATCCTCGTGCCCTCGACGGAGCCCAGGTGGCTGGTGAATCATGCAGAATGGGTTCTCACGACACGTGATGAGATTGGAAGGCTGAGGGTAGATTCCAAGGCTTGCATCCGGTTGAGCAAGGTCAAGGCAGACTACGATTATGGTACCCTGTCGAGGCTGGCA
>Ga0209536_100000850_pt1 | contig 50654 bp, 43 predicted proteins | sample DeeMarSeWOR28_12_FD_187461 | JGI IMG/M metagenome (GOLD analysis project Ga0209536, IMG submission 187461) | Marine sediment microbial communities from White Oak River estuary, North Carolina - WOR-2-8_12 (SPAdes) (version 2) | ecosystem: Environmental > Aquatic > Marine > Intertidal zone >...
TCTGGGAGTACTTCAAGAGGAAGGAAGGTCGGGACAGTGAGGTCCGTCCGTGAGACTCTACACGCTGGAACGGCGGCAGCGGATTCCCGCTGCTCTGGAGGAGGTGTTTGGGTTTTTCCAGGCGCCCGAAAACCTGGCGCGCATCACTCCTCCATGGCTTGGTTTCACCATCCTGACTCCTCCACCCGTCGTGATGAATGAGGGCGCGCTCATTGACTACTCCATCCGGTGGTTCTGTCTGCCCGTTCGATGGACGACGATCATTACCCGGTACGATCCGCCTCACGTGTTTGTCGACCAGCAGCTCAACGGTCCTTACTCCTTCTGGCACCACACGCATACCTTTGTCGCCGTGGACGGTGAAACGGAGATGGGAGATGCGGTCAGGTATGCTCTGCCTGCGCACGTCCTGGGTAGGATGACGCACGCTCTTCTCATCCGGCGCCAGTTGGAGGGAATTTTCGACTACAGGGCGAAGACGATAAGGGAGCTCTTCGGCGGAACGGGCGTCGGGGAGGCGCAGCGATGAAGGTTGTCCTTGCCGGCGGAGCGGGATTCATCGGTCGGGCTCTGGCGCATCGCCTGCTCGGGGAGGACCACGAGGTGGTCATCCTGACGCGAAACGCGGACCGGGCACGCCGGGCTCTTCCTCCTGAAATCATCCTGGATCGCTGGGACGGCTCTAATCAGGGATCCTGGGTGTCCCGCCTGGAGGGGGCTGAGGTCGTGGTTAACCTTGCAGGGGAGTCGATTGCCGCTCACCGCTGGACAGATGCTCAGAAGGAGCTGATTCTGAGAAGCCGGATCGACGGAACCCGGGCTCTGGTCCAGGCAGTCCGATCGGTCGATCAGAAGCCGGTGCTGTTTCTGAGCGGGTCTGCGGTCGGGGTCTACGGAAATGTTCCCGCTGGAGATGTCACCGAAGATTGGCCTCCGGGGAGGGGATTCCTGGCCGAGACCGCCAGAGCCTGGGAGGCTGAGGCCCGGGAAGCTGAGACAACGGGTCTTCGCGTTGTGGTGGTTCGCATAGGCAATGTTATGGGAAGAGGGGGGGGAGCCCTCGGTAGGCTCGTCCTCCCCTTCCGGCTCTTTGTGGGGGGGCCTCTGGGATCCGGTCGTCAATGGTTCCCCTGGATTCACCTGGATGATCTGGTTGAAGCATTCCTCTTCCTGATGCGTCAGGAGACGATCGCCGGTCCTGTCAATGCTGTTGCGCCGGAACCGGTCACGACGGGAGACCTTGCCGCGTCCATCGGCAGGGTTCTCCGGAAGCCCTCGTGGATGCCGGTCCCCGCACTCTTGCTGAGGCTGCTCCTGGGGGAGATGTCGGAGGTCGTGCTCGGAGGCGCGAAGGCTCTCCCGCGGGAGTTGCTGAACGCGGGTTTTGCGTTCCGATTCCCGGAGTTGCATGCTGCTCTCAGAGATCTGCTGCGCTGACACACCAGTTTCCATCTCTCACCGATTTTGACTATCATCCAGGAAAAAGCCATGGCAGGCACAAGGGAATCAACAGCACGATTGCGTGAGGCGTACCGGGAGTGGGAGAGGTCGGTCTACCGGGAAGCCGTGCAGCGCCACGCGGAGCGGCAGGCAGAGTTCGGCACGGCCTCATTTATGCCGGTCAGCCCCGTCTACACACCGTGCGACCTCGATGAAGACGGCTACCTCGACAATGTCGGATTTCCCGGCGTCTACCCTTTTACCCGGGGTATCCGGCCCAGCATGTATCGGGGGAAACTCTGGACGATGCGGCAGTACGCAGGATTCGGTACGGCGAGGGAATCCAACAAACGATTCCGGTATCTCCTGGCACAGGGGCAATCCGGCCTCTCGGTGGCGTTCGACCTGCCCACGCAGATCGGCTACGATAGCGACGCGCAGATCGCCGACGGGGAGGTCGGGAAAGTCGGCGTGGCCATCGATACGCTCGCCGATATGGAGCGCCTCTTCTCGGGCATCCCGCTAGACAAGGTGTCGACATCGATGACCATCAATGCACCGGCCGCCGTGCTCCTTGCCATGTACATTGCCGTTGCCGAAACCCAGGGGGTCCCCGCAAAAGCCCTTCAGGGGACGATTCAGAATGACATCCTCAAAGAGTACATCGCACGGGGCACCTACATCTTCCCTCCGCGACCCTCGATGCGACTCATCACCGATACGTTTGAGTACTGCTCCAGACAACTGCCGAACTGGAATGCGATCTCGGTGTCGGGTTACCATATTCGCGAAGCGGGCTCTACGGCCGCGCAGGAGGTCGGGTTCACCCTGGCAAACGGCATAGCATATGTCGAGGCCGCAATGCAATCCGGCCTGGATATTGACACGTTTGCGGGACAGATCTCCTTCTTCTTCAACGCGCACAACGATCTCTTCGAGGAGATCGCAAAATTCCGGGCCGCCAGGCGCCTCTGGGCCCGAACGATGAAGGAGCGGTTTGGCGCCAGGGAAGAGCGATCAATGATGCTTCGCTTTCACGTCCAGACTGCGGGGTCAACCCTCACGGCGCAGCAGCCCGACAACAACATCGTGCGCGTCGCGGTCCAGACCCTCGCGGCCGTGCTCGGCGGAGCTCAGAGCCTCCACACGAACTCGCGCGATGAGGCGATGGCGCTTCCGACGGAAGACTCGGTCCGGCTCGCACTACGGACACAGCAGATCGTGGCGTATGAAAGCGGTGTGGCAAATACCGTTGACCCGATCGCCGGTTCGTACTACGTGGAGTCGCTGACCGACCGGATCGAACAAGAGGCGCTCCAGTACATCCGCACCATCGAGACGATGGGAGGTGTTGCAGAGGCGATCGAATCAGGGTACATTCAACGTGAAATCCAGAAGGCGGCCTATCGACACACCCGGGAGGTGGAAGAGGGAAGGCGGATCATCGTTGGGGTCAACAGGTTTCAGTCAGAGGAAGAAGCGCCAGAGGGTCTTCTGGAGATCAACAGGAAGGTGCAGGAAGAGCAGATTGCCTCGCTTGCAAGAGTCCGTGAGCAGCGGGAGAAGGCAAAGGTGCGCGAGAAGCTGTCGAATCTGGAGCGGACTGCTCGGGGGAGTAAGAATCTCCTCCCCTCCATCCTCGATGCGGTACGGGTGTATGCGACGGTAGGGGAGATCTGCGATACGCTCAGGGGAGTTTTCGGTGAGTACCGCGAAACTATCGTTGTCTAGCCAGAGGAGCAAGGACCGTATGCGGCCAACGCAGATCGAACATGTCGGAATTGCGGTGAAGAGCCTGGAGGAGTCCATTCCCACATTTGAGCGTCTCCTGGGAGTTGCATGCCGCGGGATCGAAGAGGTCGCTGAACAGAAGGTACGGACCGCCTTCTTCGAGATCGGAGGATCGCGACTCGAGCTTCTGGAGTCGACATCTCCGGAGGGCCCCGTAGGGAAGTTCATCGCAAGGCGGGGGGAGGGGATGCATCACATTGCCCTTGCGGTCGAGGATCTTGCCGGGGCGATCCGAGAGCTGAGCGGTGCGGGCGTTCAGATGGTGGAGAGCGAGTCGCGAGGCGGGGTGGAACGATCCAGAGTGGCCTTCGTCCATCCTCGATCGACGCACGGCGTTCTCGTGGAGATCTGTCAGCGGGACCCGGGATAGCCGGCCGATTCTTGTTATTCAGGCACCATTGTGGTATATTCGTTCCACTTTGCTCAGAGTGTAAGGAGATTGGGTGGACCCCCTCTACGCTGTCCTTCTCGGCATTGTCCAAGGTGTGACCGAGTTCCTTCCCATCAGCAGCACAGCCCACCTCACGTTTGCAGGCAAACTCTTCGGCTTCATTGACCTTGAACATCCTGAATCCTGGACCGCCTTCATCGCCGTCATACAGCTGGGAACGATGGCCGCAGTCATCATCTACTTCTGGCGTGATCTGCTGTCGATGGTTACCTCTCTCTTGCGCGACGTCGGAAAGCATGGTCTGCGCAACGGTTTCGGCGGGTACTCCGCCGATTCTCGGATGGCATTCCACATCGCCATCGGGACGCTCCCCGTGGCAATCATCGGGTTTACGTTCAAGACCATCATCGAAGGGGCGCTGACCAAAACCACCTTTGTGCTTGTCTTCAGTCTCATCGGCCTCGCGCTCGTGCTCTTGCTGGCGGAGAAGATCTCGACCCACAGGCGGACCATCGAGGAGATCACCTGGCGGGATGCCCTTCTCATCGGTTGTGCACAGGCACTTGCCTTGATTCCGGGCTCCTCCCGGTCGGGGACGACCATCACGGCGGCTCTCTTCCTCGGTTTCACGAGGAATGCCGCTGCCCGTTTCTCGTTCCTCCTGAGCATACCCGCGGTCCTGGCCAGCGGCCTGTTCGAGCTCCTGAGAATCAATCCGGCTGTTTTTGACCTCGGGCTTACCAGCCTTCTTCTTGCGACTCTGATCTCCGCGGTCTCGGGCTACGCCGCAATTGCCTGGCTCCTCCGGTACCTCATGAAGCATACAATGATGGTTTTCGTCTGGTATCGCATCGCTCTCGGGGTGTCGGTGGGGGTCATGGTGATTCTTGGCTTCATGGAGCCCTGATCGGCCGAGCACCATCTCTTCCCCGCAGCGACGCCTCAGCATGCTCGGTCCTGGATGCCGCAGCCGGCAATGCCTCCCCTTTAACGTGATGGCATCATTCATTCTGCATCCTCCTCTTCTCCCTTAAGCATTAGGCTGGCAGACACCTCCAACGGGCCGCGCTGTGGGGAGGGGGTGGCGCGCCACGGCATGAGACTCGATCTGGGGTGATAGATCGCGCAGGCTGCTTCTCCGCAAGGAGGAATCTCCGGACAAGCCCCGCTCACACAGAGGAGTGAGCATCCTGTGATGAGGAGCACAGGCAGGATGACTCCATCGGGCCGCCGGATGGCGGTCGGGGGCTACTGCCTTCTGTGGCAGCCAGCGTCCTTAGGAGAGCGAGGGGGATTCCCGGAATCGATCGGCGGGGAGTGCCCGAAGCGTGCGCGATCAGCGGGAGTCTGATGAGTGCTGAGAATTCCACCCCCGGATCGAGTGGTCGGCCACTATCTGAGACAGAGGGGATGTTCGCGCCCGTATCGGCGAAAGAGGTCAAAAACAGAGGAAAACTGCGTCGATTCCTCTTCCATGCCGAAGGTGATGTTCAGCACACACTTGGCTCACGCGGGTGGATATATTGTAGACGTGTCTCCCCTCTGCTACCTGCCACTGTTTTTCACAAACGAATTTCTTGTATGGAAGAAGATCAACAAGTTCTTTCGGCGAGAGATGCCTACCGTCGTGCAAAAGTAGAGCACTACCTGGAGCGGGCCGAAGAGTATGTCCAGATGGCCAGGTACGGTATCGCACGCAAGACCATGGAAACGATCATATCTCTCGATCCTGACAACGATGCGTGCAAGGCGCTCCGACGTACGATAGAGGAACACATCGAGCTGATCCGCAGACGTGCCAACGGGATGTCTCGTGCGGGATTGGCGAAGGAGAATGGCTCCCGCCGCCACGCTCGATCAGAACTCGTCCTCATCGTCGACCAGGATGAGCAACTGCTGATATCCCTGCACGAGAGCCTTCGGCGGGATGGTTTTCAGACCATAGGGGCGGGGAACTACGAAGAAGCGATCGAGGTGCTCAGCAACGTCGTTCCCGATATCGTCATCTCGGAGGTCAATTTCGAGAACGGGTCGCGGGGATTTGATCTCTACTCCTGGGTGAAGACAAACGGGCGTATGGCAAGCATTCCGTTTGTGTTCCTTGCAGCAAAGTTTGACCGTGATGTGCTCATTGCCGGGAAGCGGTTTGGCGTTGACGACTTCATCCTGAAGCCCGTCGACAATGAAGTCGTGACAGCCTCGGTGCAGAACTGTCTGACCCGTCGGAAGGCCTCGTCGCCGTAGGGGCATCCTCGCTTCAATCCCCCCGCTGTTCCTCACCTTGCTTTTCCTGGAGGTTCTGTGTACTTTGCCTCGGGAATCCTTCCGAGAGCAGAGGCATGTCCCCACTCCTCGTCAACGAAATCTTCTACAGCATTCAGGGTGAATCTACGCTCGCCGGATCACCCTGCGTCTTCATCCGACTGACCTCCTGTAACCTCCGCTGCAGCTACTGCGACACGGAATACGCGTTTTACGAAGGGACGAACATGTCAACGGACGAAATCCTCCGCACCGTCGGAGGATTTCGGTGCAGACTCGTTCTGGTGACCGGAGGAGAACCGCTCCTCCAGGAAGGGGTCCACGACCTGTTGCGTCTCCTGTGCGACGGGGGGTATGAGACTCTTCTGGAAACCGGGGGGAGCCTGGACATCCAGCGCGTGGATCCGCGCGTCCGGCGAATCATCGATTTCAAGTCCCCGGGGAGCGGGATGGAGACGAAGAACCTCTGGACGAATGTTGCCGCCCTTCGTCCAACCGACGAGGTGAAGTTCGTGGTGAGGGATCAGAGGGATTTCGAATGGGCGGTCGGGAAGATCCGGGAGCACGGTCTGGAGGTGCGATGTCCGGTCCTGATCTCTCCGGTCTTCGGCGAACTGGATCCTGCACTGCTGGCTGACTGGTTGCTGCGGTCTGGACTCTCAGCGAGACTCCAGCTTCAGCTTCACAAGCTCATCTGGGAACCCTCGGCGCGGGGAGTGTGATGGCAAAGGAGCTTGCAGTCGTACTCGCGAGCGGAGGGATGGACAGCTGTGTGACAGTCGCCATTGCTCGTGAGGAGTGTGATCTGGCCCTTCTCCATCTCGGCTACGGACAGCGGACCCAGCGCCGGGAGCTGAAGGCGTTTCACGATATAGCCGATCACTATGAGGCGGCGCGCCGCATGGTGGTCCCCATGGAGCATCTCGCGATGATCGGCGGTTCCAGCCTCACGGACAAGGCCTTTCCGGTCTCTCCGGCAAACCTCAAGACCGATGAGATCCCATCCTCGTACGTGCCGTTTCGGAACGCCACGATGCTCTCGGTTGCGGTAAGCTGGGCTGAGGTCCTTGGAGCCTCCGCCGTGTTTATCGGGGCAGTGGAGGAGGATTCGTCCGGGTATCCTGACTGCAGGGAAGAATTCTACGCTCTCTTCAGTGCGCTGGTCGAGAAGGGAACCAGGCCTGATACGCACATCGCCGTTCGCACCCCTGTCATACGGCTCTCCAAACCCGACATCGTCCGGAAGGGAGTGAGCCTGGGCGCGCCCTTTCACCTCACCTGGTCCTGCTACGAGAGAGAGGATGTTGCCTGCGGGGTCTGTGACAGCTGCGCTCTCCGCCTGAGGGGTTTTCAGCTCGCAGGAGTGGAGGACCCGTTACCCTACGCTCAAAAACCACACTATTCGCAAACCTGACGTCGCCATCGGAGGGGAATTCGCATGAAACATTTCCGAGAAAGCATTCTGCAGCTTATCATAGAGACATCAAGCAATCTTCCGCCGGATGTGCGAAGAGCGGTCGCTGAGGCGATGGAGAAGGAGACGCCTGGCACGCAATCCAAACTCGCTCTGGAGACGATTGCCATCAATATTGATATGGCGTGCGACAACCAGGCACCGATCTGTCAGGATACCGGAATGCCGACATTTGAAATCAGAACACCCGTGGGCGCCAATCAGATCGTCATGCGCAAGCAGATAGAGGAGGCCATCGTGGAGGCGACCAAGAGGGGGAACCTCAGGCCGAACTCGGTCAATTCGCTGACGGGAAAGAACAGCGGCAACAACCTCGGTGATGGTACGCCCGTGGTGCATTTCGAGCAGTGGGAGAAGAATGAGATTGAAGTGCGACTCATTCTGAAGGGCGGCGGGTGCGAGAACAAGAACATTCAGTACTCTCTGCCGTGCGAGTTGCCGCAGCTGGGGCGGGCCGACCGGACGCTGGAGGGAGTCCGCAAGTGCATCATGCACGCGGTGTACCAGGCACAGGGGTATGGTTGCAGCGTCGGCGCCGTCGGTGTCGCAATCGGAGGGGACAGGGCCTCCGGGTATCACCACGCGAAGCTGCAGCTCTTCAGGCAGCTTGATGATATCAACCCGCATCCTGAACTGGCAACGCTGGAAGCCTACGTGATGGAGAACGCAAACAAACTGGGAATCGGCACGATGGGCTTTGGTGGCGAGGCAACGCTGATCGGGTGCAAGATCGGTGCGTACAACCGCCTCCCGGCGAGTTTCTTCGTGTCGGTTGCCTACGACTGTTGGGCGTTCCGACGACTCGGTGCGGTACTGGATGGACGGACAGGTGCGATCACCCACTGGCTCTACAGAGATGACACGCCGGTCATGCGGATGGCGCGTCAGGAAGAGCTCGCCCTGACGGGCCGCGAGATTGCCCTGACGACACCTCTCGCGGAAGAGCAGGTCCGGGCTCTGAAGGTGGGTGATGTCGTACTTCTCAACGGTCTCCTCTACACGGGACGGGATGTGGTGCACCACCACCTGATGACTCATGACGCCCCTGTGGACCTGCAGGGGGCAGCGCTCTACCACTGTGGTCCGGTTGCCCTGAAGGAAGGGGACACCTGGAGAATGAACGCCGCCGGTCCCACGACGAGCAGCAGGGAGGAGCCATATCAGGCAGAGGTGATCCGCAAATTCGGACTCCGTGCGGTAATCGGAAAAGGAGGGATGGGGCCAAAGACACTTGCGGCGCTACAGGAGTACGGCGCAGTATACCTCAACGCCATCGGGGGCGCGGCTCAGTACTACGCGAAATGCATCACCAAGGTAGAGGGGGTTGATCTGCTGGAGTTCGGTATTCCCGAGGCAATGTGGCACCTTCGTGTGAAGGATTTCCCCGCGATCGTCACGATGGATGCCGGAGGGAACAGCCTGCATGCGGAGATCGACAAGCTCTCGGCTGAGCGTCTGTCCCACCTCGCCGAGGCTGAGACGTCCTAGGAAGATGAGGAACGATCTCCCCCTTGTCTCTCCTCTGGGATCGGTCGGATCCTTCGGGGCAGATGTCTGGACATCCGTCCGTTCCGCCAATCGGAGAAATCCCCGGATGCCGAGATGATACGTGATTCTTCGTGGCGTGGGTTTTGAAGCGTTTCTCTCTCAGGAGGACGATCTCTCTTTCGTGTAACGATGCCTGACCCGAAACAACTTCCCTATCTCCTCAGACTCCTCGAGGATGAGACGCCGGCAATCCGGGAGACCGTGCTTGAAGAGCTGGCAGCATTCGGTTCTTCCCTGGAAGACGAGCTGGCCGGGATGGGGCTCACGCTGTCGCTTGAAGGGGCTGGCCTCCTGCATTCCTACGCGTCCGAGAGGAACCAGCGGTGGCTCAAAGAAGTCTGGCCGGCTTGGCTTCGTCTCGGGCACGAGAAAGAGAAGCTGGAGGCGGCCCTCGGGACGATTGCGGAGTATCTGGAGTACAGGTTGCGGCCGGGGAAGTTGACGGTTCTCCTGGATGATCTGGCGACAGAGTACAGGTCGCATCACGGAGCGGGTACTGCCCGGGACCTGTCACGCTTCCTCTTCAGCACCAGGAAACTCACGGGAGACCGGCAGGATTACTATAACCCGCAAAACAGCAACCTCCTCTACGTCATAGAGCAGGGGAAAGGTATTCCGATCAGTCTCGTTTCGATCTTCATCCTGGTGGGACGAAGACTGGGGATTCCCATCGAGGGGTGCAACTTCCCGGGGCATTTCCTGGCTCTCACGTTCGAGGAGGATCACCCTCTCGTCATTGACTGTTTCAACGGCGGGATCATTGTGGACGATCTGTTACTGTCCCGCTACCTCGATCCGGTCTCTGTGACCGTTCAGGATCTCACGCGTCTGCAGTGCGACACGCTCACGCTCGTCTCCCGCGTGCTCCGGAATTTGGTGAATGCCTTTCGGTCCAGCGGACAGCCGGGGGAGGAGCGCTTGATGAGGGAACTCCTTGCATCCATGGCAGGGGAGAGCCGGAACTAGGGGGTTCGCTCGAGCACCTGGCGGCGTGCAGGGTTCAGTTTGATGGCCAGGCGCGCAAGTGCGTAGTAGAGAGGGCGGGGGAAGATGCGAACTGCCTGAACTGCAAACTTGTTCTGGAGCCCCGGAACGCAGATTACCGTTCCCCTCTTCAACCCCTTCAGGGAGACCTCCACCACCTTCTCCGGAGCCATGAAGTGGCGGAATGCGCGTGCCGAGGTGTCTATTCCGAGCCTGCTGTGGAAATCCGTCGTTGTGAACCCTGGGCAGAGTGCCTGAACCCGAATTCCGTGATCTCGCAGCTCGAGGTGGAGGGACTCCGAAAAACTCACCAGGTAGCTCTTCGTGGCGCAGTAGGTCAGGCTTCCCGGTGCGGGTGTGTAGGCTGCCACAGAAGCGACGTTGATGATATCACCCTTCCTTCTTTCGAGCATCCCTGGAATCGCGGCATGGGAGAACCGGACGCACGCGTCGATGTGAACGCGGATGAGGGCCAGCTGCCCCTCGATATCCTCCTCGTGAAATGCGCGGAGGGTGGAGTACCCCGCGTTGTTCACGACCATCTCCAGATCCTCTGTCTCGCGGATCCGCTCTTCGAGCCTGCGTGTCTCCCCGGGGTCGGAGAGCTCGGCAAGGAGGTATTCGGCCCGGACGCCGTTCTGCCCCTGAAGGTCATGACAGAGCTTCTGGAGCAGGTGTTCTCTCCGCCCGTGAAGCAGGAGATTGTATCCGTCTCGTGCCAGTCGCCGGGCAAACGCGGCCCCGATGCCGGAGGAGGCTCCTGTAATGAGTGCCGTTCTGGACGGTTCGGTCATGTCTGATCTCCCGCAGCCTATCGCAAGAGGAGCATTTTTTTTGCATCGGAGAGCGAGAGACCGCTGAACCTGTAGAGGTAGATGCCGGAGGCAACCGACGTTCCCCCGTCGGTCTCCCCGGACCAGGTAACCGTGTGCGGGCCGGGCTCCCATTGCCCTTCGGCGAGTGTGGCCACATGCCTTCCGAGGAGGTCGATGACCTCCAGGCGGATCACGCCCCTGGACGGAATGTAGAAGCTGATGGTTGTCCCGGCGTTGAAAGGGTTGGGGAAATTCTGTTCGAGCCTGAAGGAGGAGGGGACCCCTCCGTTTGGGAAGGTGATTTCCTTGAGAATCCACTCGTCTGGGTCAACCTCCAGTGTGCCGGGCTCGAAGGGGAGGCTGACCGAAAACTGCTCTCCGCTCTCAGTGTGGAACACCGTGATGGTGGTGTCCCGTGTCTCCGATGAGAATCTGAGGTCAACGGGCATCGTGAAGAACTCCGGGTTCTGCGTCCTCGTGAACTGCGTGAGGGTCACCACGACCCGATGCGCTCCGTCTGCCGGCTCAGACTCCCAGCGAGCCTCGTACACCGGGTGCTTTTCCCCGAAAACCCACTGATCGAAGAAGTATCCCAGTTGCCTGCCTGTGATCGTCTCGCAGACCATCTGGAAGTCCCGGGTGGATGCCGTTGCGTACCGGAAGCGGGGGTTGAGGGCGTAGCTCCGCAGCGACAGAAAGAAGAGGGAATCGCCGAGGAGATGGCGGAGCATGTGGAGCACGCTTGCCCCCTTTGCGTAGACTCTGGTGTTGTCAAAGAGATTGCGTACAGATGACGTGTCCTCCACAAAGAGGGTCCCCGGTGCGTGTAGTGCAAGCGACATCTCACCCCGCATCTGGTCCGCGTAGTCGGCTGCTCCGTACTGCTGCTCACGGTAGAGCGCCTCGCTGTAGGTGGCGAATCCTTCGTTCAACCAGAGGTCCCGCCAGCTCGCGCAGGTGATGAGATCGCCAAACCACTGGTGGGCCAGCTCGTGTGCCAGCGTGAGCTCGGCAAACGTCGTTGTCGAGGTCAGGGTCTGGTGCTCCATCGCCCCTCCCCATCCGAATTCCGCGTGGCCGTACTTCTCCTGAAGAAAGGGATAGGGGCCGTAGAGGTTCGAAAAAATCTCCATCATGCGGACCGTGCCGGGCAACGTGGCTCTCGCCTCCTGCTCGTGCTCCGGCAGAACAAGGTTGAGAATCTCCATTGAGTCGGTTGCGGAGTAGTGAAACCAGTTAGAGAACTGAACGAAATCTGTGAGCGCGATGGAGACGAGGTAGGTGGCAATCGGATAGCGTTCGGACCACTTCCAGCTGCGTGTTCCGTCGCCGTTCTCCGCGACGTCCACGAGCGTACCATTGGAGCCCACCACAAACCCGCTCGGACACCGTATCCAGATGTCCACTGAGTCAGCCTTGTCGAGGGGGTGGTCCTTGCAGGGCCACCACTCGCGGGCCCCGTAGGGCTGGCTGAGAGACCAGACCCAGGGTGTGCCGCCGTGGGAAGAGAAGACAAAACTCCCGAACCCCGTGACGCGGGGAACACCGTGGTAGCTCACCTCTGCCGTGAACGTGACACCCGGAGGCGGAGCGGGATCGAGGGGAACGCCAATCCCCTCACCGTACCGGCTGAACGAAACCGGCTGACCCTCCACTGTGACGGAATCGACGGTCATGGCACCCGCCAGATCGAGCGTGAACTCTCTCAGGGAATCGACGAGGGACGCTGCACTGACGGTCACGGTTCCCGCCACGAGGGAAAGCGGGATGTCGATGGTCAGGTCGAGTTTGTAGTAGGTGACGTCGATGTTGTTGTCGGCAAACGCTCCCCGAGCGGCGGGCAGGCCCTCCGCGAGGGAGGATTTCCGCGCGCAACCTGCGGCATGGTCCTCCGGCAGGCCAGGCAATTGGTGTTGTGCGGTGGCCGGCGAAAGGCCGAGCAGCATCGTCCCGATGAGGGTCCATTGCAGTCGCATAGTGCTAAGATAGTGAGAAGCTGGTGCGGGTGCAAACCTCGTTGACTTTTTGAACCCGAGTTGGTAGTTTAGCGAAGAAGACGCCGCCATCATACTCAACGCATTCATACACTGTGAGAGACACAACGCATGCTGAGCACAACCCTTCGTGAGGCCATAAACGAGCAGATCAAACACGAGTTGAACTCTGCCTATCTCTACCTCTCCATGTCCGCGTACTGTGAAACCCTCAACCTGTCGGGGTGCGCAAGCTGGCTGCGGATCCAGTGGCAGGAGGAGGTGGGCCACGGGATGAAGCTGTTCGACATGATCACTTCCCGTGGGGGGCGGGTGACCCTCCAGGGGCTGGATCAACCGCCGTCAGAATTCACGTCGGTTCACGATGTGTTCAAGCGAGTCCTGGCCCATGAGCAGAAGGTGACCGGACTCATCAACGATCTCTACGGGCTCGCTGTCAAGGAGAAGGACTATGCGGCACAGGCCGAGCTCCAGTGGTTTGTAACAGAGCAGGTTGAGGAGGAACAGACGGCCTCCTCCATCCTTGCCCAGCTGGAGATGATCGGTGAGAGCGGTGCGGCTCTGATGATGCTGGACCGCCAGCTGGGATCACGGGCAGCGGCTCCCTGACGGGAGAAGTCCCTCGCGCCGAGAACATCTGCGTGCATCGATAGAAAGGAGGCTCTGTATGGCTACGTATCTGCTGTTGACAAAGCTCTCTTCGGAAAGCCTCGGGGATCCCCACAAGAGAGAGAATGTCGGGCGCAAGTGGTTTGATGCGGTCAAAGCCAAGTGCCCCGAGATCAAGTGGATCGATCACTACGCACTCCTGGGACCGTTTGACTTTCTTGATATCTACGAGGCTCCCAACGAGGAGGCCGCAGCGAAGGTCTCGTTGATCACCATGTCCAAGGGGGCCGTGAAAGCGGAAACCTGGGCCGCACTTCCGTACAAGAGGTTTCTGGAGGTCGCCAAGGAGCTCTGACATCCAGGACGTCCATCCGGTTATGCCTGTCGCCTACGCCCGGTTCTACGCCGAGCTGAATGATCATCTGCCTGCCCCGAAGCAGTACGTCCGGTTTGCGCGCGCTTTCGAAGATCCCTGCTCCGTGCTGCAGTTCATCGCCGGTGAGGGGATTCCCTCCGGGGAGGTTGACCTCGTCCTCCTCAACGGCGTCTCCGCTGATCTCCCCAGCGTCCTGCATGACGGGGACCAGGTGAGCGTCTATCCGGTTTTCGAGACCTTCGACATCAGCACGCTCCAGAGGATCAGGAGTCGACCGCTTCGTCGTCCGCGGTTCGTCCTTGACGTCCACCTTGGCAAGCTCTCCTCACTGATGCGCATGCTGGGGATCGACACGCTCTACAGCAACGCCTACACCGACGAGGAGATACTCACAATCTCCCAGGCGGAGGGAAGGGTCGTCCTGAGCAAGGACCGCGGCCTGCTGCGTCACGAGGCCCTCACACGCGGGTTTCATGTCCGGGAGAAGGACCCGCGACTCCAGATTCGGGAAGTACTGGAACGGTTCGACCTCCGGGAGTGTGTCGCACCGTTCACGCGGTGTATGCGCTGCAATACCCTGCTTGAGCAAGTGACCCGGGAAGAGGTCGTTGAGCAACTGCCGCCTCGGGTGCGAGAGACCTTCAGGGACTTCTGGCGCTGTGCAACGTGCGCACGAATCTTCTGGCGAGGCAGTCACTACGAACGGATGAAGGCTCTGGTCTTGCATTTGACCTGCAAAACCTGAATATTTGTCGCCAGTCCACTGGAGAGCTGCGGATCAATTGACTGACAGTACACCACACCTTCCCCGTGTCCTTGGTCTTTCCGGCCTGAGCGTTCTTCTCATTGCAGCGATTGTCAACCTCAACAGTGTCCCCGTGGTCGCAGGGATGGGCCAGGGAGCTCTTCTCTTCTGGTGTCTCGGATTTCTCTTCTTCTTCATCCCCCAGGGTGTTGCGGTTGCGGAGCTATCGTCCCGGTACCCGCAGGAGGGTGGTATCTACAACTGGAGCAAGACCGCCTTCGGGGATTTTCACGGCTTCATTTCGGGCTGGTGCTACTGGACAAACAACATCTTCTACATCCCCACGCTCCTCTTCTACATTGTCGGCTTTGCCGCCTTCATCGGCGGGGACGTGACCGCGGGCATCGGGGATGACCCGACCTCCATGCTCCTGATCTCACTGGGGCTCCTCTGGGTCATCACCTTTCTGAACATCCTGGGGCTACGATTTGGAGCGTGGGTTCAGAGCATCGGGGTGATCGGGACATTTCTCACGACAGCCATCCTGCTGGGGATCGGGATTCTGGTTCTCGGCCAGGGCGGATCGGCAAACCCGCTGAGTCTCCCCTCGGCGATGAGCACGTTTGGAGACTGGCGTACGCTGCCATTGCTGAGCATCGTCTGTCTGAACTACGTGGGACTCGAGCTCGGCTCGGTTCTCGGCGACGAGATCAGGCGTCCCCGGCGGATCATCCCCCGGGCATCGATCATTGCCGGTGTCAGCACTGTGGTTCTCTACCTGGTGGCGACGCTCTCTCTCCAGGCAAGCGTCCCCGCTTCAGAGATCGGCGTGATCGACGGCATTCTCCAGGGGGTCGAGGCAGCGACTTCGGAGCTGAAGCTACCCTGGCTCCTTCCGCTCATCGCACTGCTCATGAGTCTCAATGCTGCAGGCAACTCCTCGGCGTGGCTTGCCGGGTCAGCCAGGATTCCGTTCGTCATCGGCATTGACCGCTACCTTCCTGCAGCATTCGGCAGAGTGCATCGTCGATTTCGCACTCCTCACGTGTCGCTCATTGTCCAGGGGTTTGCCTCCAGCCTCTTCATCGTGATTAGCGCGATTGGAGCCACCGTGCACGACATGTACCTCGTGCTGCTCCAGACAACGGTGATCCTGCAGCTCATTCCCTACCTCTACATGTTTGCCGGGCTGATTGTGATCCGCCGGGATCCTCTTCGCTTCGGTTCGGCGGAGGCCTACTTCCGGCGTTCCTGGATTGTCTATGCATCCGGCGCGCTCGGCTTTGTCGTGACGGCCGTTGGTCTTGTCCTCGCCTTTGTTCCCACCGCTGGGGTGAATGACGTCTGGAACTATGAGCTCAAGACCATCCTGGGCGTCCTCAGTTTTCTCGTCCCGGCGGTGCTCATTTTCAGAATCGAGGCACGCAAGCGGAGGTCGGCCGACATGGTTGTGCCGACGGTCGAGGCTGTTACAGAATAACGCGTACGTCATCGGAGGGTGTGGCTGTGGTTGATTGGACATCATGGAAATTTCCCAGGGCCTTCTGGACCGCGAACATCGTCGAGCTCTTCGAGAGAGCTGCGTACTATGCGGTCTTCATCGCCATCACGCTCTACCTGACGGATGTGGTGGGATTCGATGACATCTGGGCGGCGTGGATCGGTGGTGTCTTCTCGGCGGGGCTCTACTTCCTGCCTCCGTTCACGGGTGCGTTTGCGGACAAGATCGGGTTTCGGAAGGCCATCATTCTGGCCTTTGCTCTTCTGACTGTCGGCTACTTCACGCTGGGAGCCCTTCCCTACAAGCCGACAGTGCTCCCCGCAATCGTTATTCTCATGTTCGGGGGCTCGTTCATTAAATCCATCATCACAGGAACGGTTGCCAAGACATCCGACGCGACGACGCGTGCCCGCGCCTATTCAATCTTCTACGGCATGGTGAACGTCGGTGCCTTCTCGGGAAAATCATTTGCCTACCCCATACGCATCTTTCTGGGTCTGGAGTGGATCAACTTCTATGCTGCGGCGATGACCTTCCTCGCTCTCATCGTCGTCTACGTCTTCTACAAAAACGTGGATATTCACGGTGAGGGGAAGAGCATCAGGGAAGCCTGGGAGGGGTTTGTGCGGATTGTCAAGAACGGGCGCCTGGCGGCTCTCATTCTCATTGTCACAGGCTTCTGGATCATCCAGCACCAGATGTATGCAACCATGCCGAAGTACGTCATTCGGACAGTCGGGGAGATGGCATCTCCCGAATGGATCGCGAACGTGAATCCGCTGATGGTAATGATCTGTGTGGTTCCCATTACACACCTAATGCGGGGGGCGAAAGCAATCTCCTCGATCAATGTCGGTATGGTTCTCATGCCGCTCTCCGCGCTGGCCATGGCCTCGAGCGAACTCCTGGAGACATGGGTCGGACCCTCCATCGATCTCCCGTTCGGGCTGTCAGCGCATCCCGTCACGGTCATGCTCATCGCCGGCATCGTCGTCCAGGGTCTGGCGGAGTGTTTCATCTCTCCGCGGTACCTCGAGTATTTCTCTCTCCAGGCACCAAAGGGAGAGGAGGGACTCTATCTGGGATTCAGCCACCTCCACTCGTTTCTCTCATCTCTCCTCGGGTTCGGGATCTCCGGGTATCTGCTTACCTCATACTGCCCGGATCCGAAGCTCCTCTCGTCGGAGCAACTCCCGCACGCCTATGACAATGCATACTACATCTGGTTCTACTTCGCAGGCATCGGATTTCTCTCGGCGGTGGCGATGTTCGTCTACGGGAAGGTTGTCAGACGCGTTGATGCGCGAAGAGCGTCTTCCGGGACTCCTCGGAGATAGGGGCTGCCATTCATGAAGGAGGTACAGAGCAACGTGAAGATTCGCTATGGTATCATCGGGTGTGGACTCTTTGCCGAAAAGGCAATCATCCCCGCCATCAAGCGCTCCAGGAATGCGGAGCTCGTCGGGCTTCAAAAACGTTCAGCAGAAGCAGCACGCACGATGGCGGCAAAGCATGATGTCCCGCTGGCCTTCAGCTCGCCGTCAGAGCTTGTGGCCCATCATGGTATTGATGCGGTCTTCATTGCCTCCGCCAACGGTGCCCATCTATCCGAGACGGTCGCTGCAGCCGAAGCCGGAAAGCACGTGATCGTGGAAAAACCCATGGCCGTGAATGCACGTGAGGCCGAGGAGATGGTCTCTGTCTGTGAGCAACGAAAGGTGAAATTGAGCGTGGCGCACATGATTCGCATGTCACCACATGCACAGCGCATGCGGGAGGTTGTGCGCTCCGGAATGCTCGGCCGGGTCACCTATGCTCGGGCCGACTTCATCTACGACGCGCGGCTCAGCCACCGCGCGTGGCTCCTGGATCGAAGGATGGCCGGGGGAGGTCCAGTCTTTGACGTCGGGGTCCACTGCCTAGACACACTGAGGTTTGTCCTGGACGATGAGGTGGTGTCCGTGAAGGCGGAGCTCGAGCCGGAACCCAGCGAGGACCGGACGGAGGAGGTAGCAGAGATTGCACTCCGGTTCTCTCGCGGGACAATTGCGGCGATCCACTGCTCCTATCGGTCACCGATCCGAAGGAAGCAGTTCGAAGTTGTCGGAGAGGATGCACTTCTCTCCGCCCCGGAGTTCACGATCGGTGAGACAACCCTCCCGCTGACAGTCTCCTTCGGAAGAGATGACGAACCTGCAGAGCCCAGGGTCGAACACGTGACGGTGCCAAACCTCTATGTAGAGGAGATTACCCATTTCTCCGACTGCATTCTTACCGACAGAGAACCCCTCCTCTCGGGGCTGAACGGCCTTGAGAACCAACGGATCCTGGATCGGGTGCTCCAGAGCCGCTGACGACCAGCCTTCCGGCGCAGGGAGCCGGGCGTGACTTCGCCATTTGCGAATCTGGTCCCCTTTTAGTACTCTTGCTTCTGACTCCGGGAGGGAGCATGGTCATTGAGGAGACTGCGTTCGGCACCATCACCATTGATGGTGTGACGTATGAGCACGACGTGGTGATCCGTCTCTCGGGTGAGGTCCTAAAGCGGAAGAAGAAGCTGTCGAAGAGGGAGTACGGAACATCCCATATCGTCTCCAAGGAGGAGATCAAATTCATCCATGAGAAGGGGTCCGAACGGATAATCGTGGGGACCGGCCAGTATGACAACCTGAGGCTGTCTGATGAAGCCCGGGACTACTTGAAGAAGAGGAAGTGCGGAGTCATTGCGTGTCCGACGCCTGAGGCAATCCGGGTGTTCAACAACTCCGAGCCGGGAACGATTGGACTCTTCCATGTTACCTGCTGATTCGATCGGGTTGCCGGCAGGCTTCCCTGAATCGGGTGGAGGCTGCATTTCCACATCATGACAACGCTGCCGTCGCTCTCTCCGGAAGAGGATCAACTCGCCAGACGACTGGAGGGACACGTTCGGGCGCTTGCCGAAGGGATAGGCGAACGGCATCTCCTTCTTCCGGGCTCCCTGGAAGCGTCCCTGGACTACCTCTCGCAGGAGCTCCGGGGGTTCCCCTGCGAGACATCGTTGCAGGAATATGATGTCCAGGGGAAGCGCGTAGCAAACCTGGAGGCGGTCTTTGAAGGTGACTCTCCCGGAGAGTCGCTGGTCGTAGGGGCGCACTATGATTCCGTCTACGGTTCTCCGGGGGCAAATGACAATGCATCGGGGGTGGCCGCGCTCATCGAGATCGCCCGGAGGCTTTCCGGAGGGAAGCGTGACCTGACAGTGAAACTCGTTGCCTTCGTGAACGAGGAACCACCGTTCTTCAGAGACCGATACATGGGCAGCATGGTGTATGCCCGGGAGGCGCGGGCTCGCGGCGAGAAGATACGGGGCATGATCTCGCTGGAAACCATCGGGTACTACACAGATGCGCCGGGAAGCCAGACGTATCCTCTCCCTTTCGGGTTGTTCTATCCGGACAGAGGGAATTTCATCGGCTTTGTTGCCAATGTCGGTTCCCGGAAGCTGGTGCGAAAGCTCGTGGAGGCGTTCAGGCGCCACACGCGTTTTCCGTGCGAGTGGGTAGCGGCTCCCGGGTGGATTATGGGAATCGGCTGGTCTGATCACTGGGCGTTCTGGCGGGAGGGGTACCCGGCGCTCATGGTGACCGATACGGCTCCGTTCCGTTACCCGCACTACCATGCGAGGTCGGATACTCCCGATAAGCTCAACTATCCTGCAATGGCCCGGGTCGTGAGGGGTCTTATGAAGGCAACGAGTGACCTTGCTGAGACTTAATGGTCATGCTCCAACTGCAACGGCTGTGGAGGCCGGTAGAACTTCTGCAGATGCCTGACGGTTCGCTGCTCGTATCGGATGACCACGCGGATGCCATCTACAGAATCAGCTACGAGGAGTAGTCCCGGCGCCTCCCCGGAGATACGTGTGGGCTGCTGCGGTTGGAGCTACATGCGCACGCGAGAATTTCGCGACAGGCTCAGGAGACCGTTTGCCAATACACTTCAGGCATATGCTCAGCTGTTTCAGTGCGTCGAAGTCAATTCGACATTCTACAGGATCCCGCGTCTGAACACGGCGGAGAAGTGGCGGAGCGACGCGTCAGAGGTAAGGAGGGATTTTGCCTTCACCGTCAAGGCATACAAGGGAATCACCCACACACGCCGGTTTGGCACGCAGGCTGGCGATTTGTTCCAGGCCACCGCGGAGATTGCACATGCCCTGCAGGCTCCCCTCATTCTGCTGCAGAGCCCTGCGACCTTTCACCCGACCGTCGCGAATATCGCCAAGATGAGGACGTTCTTTCAGGATCTCGATCGTGGAGGTGTGGAGTGTGTCTGGGAACCTCGCGGGAAGTGGATCGACGAGCCTCAGTCACTCCTTGAGGTGTGCGAGCAATGGGATCTGGTACACTGCGTTGATCCTTTCAGGAGTCCGCCGCTATGGTTTGGTGCGGCCGGAGTCGCGTATTTCCGGCTCCACGGGTTTGGGCGGCCCAGCATGTATCAGTACGACTTTGGACGGCGAGAACTGGAGGAGCTCTTGCAGATCGTCGTTTCACTCCCCCGCCGTGTTCGAAGGATCTGGGTCTTCTTCAATAACGCTGCCTGCTACGAGAATGCCATCGAGTTCGCCGGCATCATCGATCACCGTCTGGGTCGATCTTAGCGGTGCCCTGAATCGGCCATGGACCAGGAGCTATCGGTGAGAGCACCCTCGGGTGAGGATCGTCGACGGTTCCTCGGGTTCCTGACCGGTATTGCCGTCTTCACGGTCGTTCTTGCCCTTCCGCCCGTCGATTCGTTTCAGGAGACAGCCGCACGCTTGATCCATACTGGCGGGGCAGATGTCTCCCCTGACCAGCTCGCGACATCAATGCGGGCTGTCCTTGCGGTCATGGGCCTCATGGTGGTCTGGTGGGTGACCGAAGCGGTGCCGCTGCCAGTAACGGCGCTCGTACCGGTGGCTCTTCTTCCGCTCCTGCGCATCGAGGGTGTGAGCGGCGGAGGGACGGTCGAGCTGACGCTCGGGACGGTCGCGCGGAACTACGCCAATCCGGTGATCTTTCTCTTCCTTGGAGGCTTTCTCATTGCCGGCGCCATGCGCAAGTGGGGACTCGACCGGCGGTTGACACTGTGGCTCCTCTCTCGCGGTACCCTCGCCTATGACGCAAGGAAGATTCTCTTTGCACTGATGGTCGTGACGAGTGTTCTCTCCATGTGGATCTCCAACACCGCAACGGCAGCGCTCATGCTGCCGCTCGGACTCGGTGTCCTCTCGCTGATGGGTGAGCAGCCGGGTTCCTCCCGTTTCGGGACGGCTGTCATGCTGGGAATAGGCTGGGCGGCGTCGGTGGGAGGCATGGGGACCATTATCGGCACGCCACCCAATGGGATCGCCCTCGGGATCCTCAACACGGTCCTTGCTGATGACCCGGGGTATCACCGGATAACCTTCCTTGACTGGATGAAATTTGGCGTCCCGTATGTCATCCTCTTCCTCCCGGTTGTCTGGTTCCTCCTCATCAAGCTCTTTCCCCCGGCCTCGCTTCGCATCGAGGGGGGAAAAGAGCATCTGCTTGCAGAGTACCGGGCCCTCGGACGGCTCTCCAGAGGAGAGAAGCGGACGGTTGCAGTCTTCCTCCTTGCGGCTGCACTCTGGGTTGGGTTGCCCTTGCGCGAGGAGGTGCTTCCTGCGGCCGTCGCTGAGCAGTTCGCCTGGTTCGACGAGTACAGTGTTGGGATCTTCGCCGGGCTTTTGATGTTCCTTCTGCCGGTGAACGTACGGAGAGGAGAGTTCGTCCTCACGTGGTCGGACACGAAGTACGTCGAGTGGGGTATTCTCATCCTCTTTGGCGGCGGGATCGCGCTGTCGGACGCTCTCTTTAAGACCGGACTCGCGTCATGGTTTGCCTCATCGTTCGTGGCCGTCTTCGGGAGCCCGTCCACGATCGTCTTGATGTTTGTCGTGGTGTTCCTCGTTGACTTCCTGACGGAGATCACCTCAAACACGGCCGTCACATCGATGATCGTGCCGATCATCATCTCCATTGCCCTGGAGACCGGTCAGAGTCCCGTGGCGTTGACACTTGCGGCAGCGCTAGCAGGGTCCATGGCGTTCATGCTGCCGGTGGCTACCCCTCCCAATGCGATTGTCTACTCGAGCGGGTACATTCGGCTGAAGGACATGATCCGGGCGGGGTTCGCGCTTGATATGCTGGGATGGCTGTTTACCGTCGGGGTGGTTCTCCTGTTTGCCGGAACGATCTTCGGGCTCCTGTAGAGGGGCGTGAGGGATGGTGGTGAGGGAACTATCGGGACGGTTCTGACGGTTTACGAAGAGGTGGACTGGATGCTGTCTCCTGGTGTGCGGGTCGCCCATAGAGGAGATCCATGATTGAACAACTACCCACGAGCGACGTCGACTACTATGACAAAAGGCCTTCGCAATAGCCTCATCCTCCTCGCCGTACTTCTCGCTGTTGTTCTGATCACAAGTCCCCAGGTGCGGCGACTCCTCACGGGCCCGGAAGAGGACCAACCCGGGGCAGGGAATGATCCGCGTCTCCCGGTGTTGGGGTTTGTCGTCCGCCCGTCGGTGGTCAAGAACACCGTCACGTCGACCGGCACAGTCATTGCCAACGAGTCAGTGGAGCTCCGAAGCGAAATCACGGGAACGGTGGAGGAGATCCACTTCAAAGAGGGGACACGGGTCCGCAAGGGAGATCTCCTGGTGAAGATCAATGATGATGAGCTCAAGGCCCAGTTATTCAGGCTCACCTCGGAGTTGAAGCTGGCGCAGGACAGGGAGCGGCGGAGGAAGCAGTTGTATGACAAGAAGACCATCAGTCCAGAAGACTACGAAACGGCGCTGAATGAGCTGAACGCGATCAAGGGGGAGGTGCAGCTCATAGAAGCGAGGATCAGCAAGACAGAGATCCGGGCGCCTTTCGGCGGGATTGTCGGATTGCGCTTTGTTAGCGAAGGGAGCTACGTCTCTCCGCAGACGCGGATTGCATCGCTCCAGGATACGCGATCCGTCAAGGTGGACTTCTCCATACCCGAACGATACGCGACGACCGTCCACCCGGGACAGACTATACGGTTCCGCATCTCGGGCCTGGAGGAGATTTCTGAGGGAACCATTTTCGCCATCGAGCCGAGGATCGATCCCTCCACGCGCATGGTACTGCTGCGGGCACGGTCCAGGAATGAAAGCGGACGGATCATGCCGGGTGCGTTCGCCGAAGTAGAGCTTGTGCTGGAAGAGCTCGATGATGCACTCATGATTCCAACGGAGTCTCTTGTCCCGGATCTGGAGGGGCAGAAGGTCTTTGTCTGCAACGGCGGCGTCGCCGAGGAGCGGCGGGTGGAAACGGGCCTCCGAACAGAAACACAGATCCAGGTGACCGCGGGTGTGCAGCCCCTGGACACGGTCATCACCACGGGTATCCTCCAGGTCGTTCCTGGAATGCCTGTTCTCCTCTCCGAGGTGAAGGAGCCATGAGCCTCTCGACCACATCGATCAATCGACCCGTTCTCGCCATCGTGATGTCCCTCGGGATCGTGCTGTTTGGCGCGATCGGCTTCACGTACCTCGGGGTGCGGGAGTATCCCAGCGTTGACCCGCCGATCATCACGGTCGCGACCACCTATACAGGTGCCAACGCCGAAGTGATGGAGTCGCAGATCACCGAGCCGCTCGAAGAAGCCATCAGCGGCATCGCAGGCATACGGAGTCTGAAGTCGGTGAGCACAGAAGGCCGGAGCTCGATTACCGTCGAGTTCGATCTCGACGTGGATCTTGAGGCTGCGGCGAATGACGTCAGGGACAAGGTATCGCGCGCGGTGCGTCGACTCCCTCCCGATGCGGAAAACCCCGCCGTTCTCAAGGCGGACGCAGACGCGATCCCGATCGTGTTTTTGAACATCAAGAGCGACCGGCGCAATCTCCTCCAGCTCACCGACATTGCCACGAATGTCTTCAAGGAGCGGCTGCAGACCATACCGGGGGTGAGCGAAGTGCGCGTGTGGGGAGCGAAGGATTACGCGATGCGGCTCTGGATGGACCCCGGGAAGCTGGCATCCTACCGGCTCACACCGCTCGATGTCCGGGATGCCCTCTTGCGCGAAAACGTCGAGCTCCCATCCGGTCGCATCGAAGGAGACGCTACCGAGCTGACAGTCAGGACCATGAGCCGCCTGGAAACCGTTGATGAGTTCAACAGGCTCATCATTCGTGAGGAAGGGGGCAACATCATTCGCTTCCAGGACATCGGGTATGCGGAGCTCGGGCCTGAGAACCTCCGGACGGTGCTGCGGAGGGACGGGACACCCATGGTCGGGGTTGTCCTGGTTCCCCGCTCGGGGGCCAACTACGTCTCTATTGTCAATGAGTTCAATCGCCGTGTGGAGAGCATCAAGCGCGACCTCCCTGCCGATCTCGAGCTCGGCCTTGGATTCGACACCTCGAAGTACGTCCGCCAGTCTATTGCAGAGGTCGCGCAGACTGTGGCGATCGCCTTTGTTCTGGTCTTTCTCGTTATCTATCTGTTCCTGCGGGACCTTCGCACCACGATTATTCCGATGATCTCGGTTCCGATCTCGTTGATCGGCGCCTTCTTCATCATGTACCTCATGGATTTCTCCATCAATGTGCTCACCCTTCTCGGCATCGTGCTGGCCATCGGACTAGTCGTGGATGACGCCATCGTCATGCTGGAGAACATCTTCGCAAAGATCGAGAGGGGGATGAAGCCGCGCGAGGCCGGCGTGCGGGGGTCGGCCGAGGTTTACTTCGCGATTATCGCCACGACCGTGGCTCTGGCTGCTGTCTTTCTCCCCGTAATCTTCCTCAGCGGGATTACCGGCCGACTGTTCCAGGAGTTCGGGATCGTCCTCTCGGGGTCAGTCATTATCTCGTCATTCGTGGCCCTCTCGCTCACTCCGATGATGTCCACCAGACTGCTGAAGGGGAAGCAGAAACACAGCAGGTTGTACAGGCGGACCGAGCCGTTCTTCAATCGACTGACGGAGCGGTACAGAGGGGCGCTGGAGGGGTTCATGCGGAGGCGGGGCCTGGCATTTCTCGTTTTCGGTGCCGCCGTCGCTATCATCGTGACCTTCGGCCTTCTCCTGCCGTCCGAGCTGGCGCCTCTGGAAGATCGGAACGGGATGCGCATCATTATTACCGGGCCGGAGGGGGCTACCTATGAATACATGGATGCGTACATGGACGGCATGATCCGTGCCATCCTGGAGTCGGTCCCCGAACGCGAGGCACTTCTCTCGGTGACCTCACCCGGATTCGGGACGGCGGCGGTGAACTCGGGTTTTGTTTTTCTCATACTGAAAGACCCCGGCGACCGGGAGCGATCTCAACAGGAGGTTGCGGGACAGGTGTCGGGGATGGTGCGGAAGTTCACCGGAGCACGGGCCTTTGTGGTACAGGATCAATCAATAGGGCGCCGGGGTTGCGGGCTGCCCATCCAGTTCGTCCTCCAGGCCCCGAACTTCGAACGCCTCAGAGAGGTCCTCCCCCGGTTCCTGGAGGAGGCGCGCAGCCATCCGGCGTTCGAGTTCGTCGACGTCGATCTCAAATTCAACAAGCCGGAGATCCGGGTGGAGATCCATCGGGAACGGGCGCGCGCACTGGGGGTCTCCGCGCGTGATATTGCGCAGACGCTCCAGCTCGCCTACAGCGGCCAACGGTTCGACTACTTCATCATGAACGGCAAGCAGTACCAGGTCATCGGACAGATGGACAGGGAAAACCGAAACCGGCCCCTCGATCTGCGATCTCTATCGGTGAGAAACGTACGGGGAGAACTCATTCAGCTGGACAATCTCGTCACGTTGACCGAGCAGTCCCGGCCACCTGCCCTCTACCGGTTCAACCGGTACGAGTCTGCCACGGTGTCGGCAGGACTCGCAAGCGGCTACACACTTGGCAGCGGGATCGTAGCAATGAGGGAAGTTGCCGACAGGGTCCTTGACGAGTCCTTCTCCACCGCTCTCGACGGTCCATCGAAGGATTACGAGGAGAGTTCCTCCAGCCTTCTGTTCGCATTTATTCTCGCCCTCGTTCTGATCTATCTGGTCCTCTCCGCTCAGTTCGAGAGCTTTCGCGATCCATTCATTATCATGTTCACGGTGCCCCTTGCCCTTGCCGGCGCGCTCTTCGCGCTATGGTACTTCGGTCAGACGCTGAATATCTTCAGCCAGATCGGCCAGATCATGCTCATCGGGCTGGTGACGAAGAACGGCATTCTCATCGTGGAGTTCGCCAATCAGCGCAAGGCGCAGGGGCTCTCGGTCATGGATTCGGTGGTCGATGCCGCAGTCGCCCGTTTCCGGCCCATCCTCATGACTGCCCTCTCCACGATTCTCGGAACGCTGCCCATCGCCCTGGCCCTGGGGGCCGGTTCGGAGAGCAGAATCTCCATGGGGATTGCCGTGATCGGAGGTCTTTTGGTGGCGACAGGGCTCACACTCTTTGTCGTTCCTGCCGTCTACTCCTACATCTCCCGCGAGGGGAAAGCCGTATCACATGTGGTCGAGGAGGAAGGGAGCGTTGAGGCCTGGCCTCCGCGAGTGGCGGCATCCGATCTTTCCAAGTAGTTACGGGTGCACCGCGAGTTCTTCGACGGTCAAGTGGTAGGAGTACTGGTCAAAGTAGATGTTCTGTTCCCCGCATTCCAGCTCTCCGCGCTGGAAATCGACGTTGTCCGACCGCAATGACTGCTTTGGAGGGGAGAGGGTCTGGCTGTGGTCTGCGTTTGCAGCGATGCGGTACTGGTCGAGCCCGCCAAAGTAGAAATCCCGCACCCTGTTCCGTTCCTCCCAGGAGAGGAGCCCGTGGTAGCGGATCACCTCCATCCCGAGATCCGGATCAACCGGAATCCAACCGTAGGGGTCGAGGTAGATTTCCGTCCAGTCGTGGATCGTCTTGGAACCAGGGAACGTCCACCAGCCCGATTGCCATCGCGCGGGAACACCGTTGTATCGGCAGAGTGTGATGAACAGGAGTGCAAGCTGACCGCAATCTCCGTACCTGTGGGTGAGACAGTAATCGCTGATGTTGCGGATGGTTGAGTATTCGATGGCGTAGGAGTAGTGGAAGTTCTCGGTGATCCAGTCGTAGAGCCGTCTGGCCTTCACGAGAGGGTTGATCGCGTCAGCCACGATCCGCTTGGATACCTCGCGTATCGCTGGGGTGAAGACGACGTGAGGCGCTTCGGAGGTATAGAGCGCGACAAGGGAATCGTCGCTCGCGTAGGCCCGGATACTGTCTGGATGCACCCGGTGGGAGAGCCCGTAGGCAGTGTATTCGTACTCGATCTGGAAGACCGTGGGTACCCCCTCGGTGGCGGGCTGTTGTAGATGGATGGATCGTATTGGCGATCGCTCATCCGACACCGTGACGGGAGGACTCGATGAGGAGAGAAGCTGAAAGTCTCTCTGCTGAGGGTAGGCGCGGGGCAGGGGAAGCCACGCCTTGATCGTGTCCCCGGGGGGTGCAGCGCCGGGCACTGCCGTGACGATCATCCTCACCCTGAAACGCTTCGGAAGAACAAGAGGAGTGTTCAGCCTCTCCGCCGCGCGCACAATTGTATCGGCGGCATTGAGGAGCCGCCGGCTGTAGGTCTCCCAGTGCGGGGGCCGCGCTCGCCTGGCATTGAGCTGGGGATACCGCCAGAAGAGGTTCGACCTGCTGGCGTACATGAACCGGACCGTACCGTCGATGAGCCTCGCGTCGAAACGCCCCTCCTCGATCCAGCTCTCGAACTCAGAGAGGGTCAGGTTCGGCATCGATTCCTGAAGCGACTCGAAGAGGTCACCTCTCGTGTACGGGTAGTCAAGACGAATTCGTCGCAGCCGGTCTATTTCAAACTGCAGCTCTTGTCGGCTCCCCCCGCTGGATCGGTCGAGCGCTGTCTTGAGAATCTGGTCCGCTTCGGCGAATCGCCCTTCGAGCTCCAGATCGGATGACCGTTTCAGAGGATCTTGTTGGGGGGCGCACCCGGAGAGGAGGGTCAGGAAGAATGCGACGGAGAGGGAAATCACCGGTCTCATCGTAGGCTCCAGTTGGCTCGGGGGAAAGTAGCCAATCGCGATGTGAATAGCAAAAGTTGACAATGACTCGCGCACCGGATAGATTGTGCTGCTTGAAGGCGAAGAATCGGGGAGCCTATTCATGCGTCTCTACCACCGGGTGACCGGGAGCGGCCCTCCGTTGGTCATTGTTCACGGCCTCTTGGGTTCGTCGGCCAACTGGGTCCCCATCTCTCGACGGTTTGGAGAAACCTTTCGGGCCTTCGCACTGGACATGCGCAATCATGGCCACTCCCCCGGTGCGGAGCGGATGACCTATGATGATATGGCGGGTGACGTGTTGGAGTTCATGGAGACGCATGAGGTTCGTCGAGCACACCTCCTCGGACACTCGATGGGAGGAAAGGTGGCAATGCGTCTGGCGCAGCTCCATCCCGAGCGGGTTGAGCGGCTCGTTGTTGTGGATATTGCCCCCCGGCCCTATGAGGGGGGACATGAGCCTCTCCTGGATACCCTCTCCGGACTGGAACCTGGCATGTTTAGGACCAGAGGAGAGGTCGACGCTGCTCTTTCGGGGTCAGTTTCGGACCGGGCAGTTCGGCAATTCCTCCTGACCAATATCAAGCGGGATGAGAGGGGCCGGCTCGTATGGAGAATCAACCTTCCGGCGATTCGCGGAAACTACCTCTCCCTGAACGAGGCAATGCCGATGGCGGCCCCCTTCCGGAAGGAGACCCTCTTCATCCTCGGGGGGCGCTCCCGCCACGTGGGCCTCGGGGACGAGCCGCTCATCCGGCGACTCTTCCCCGAGACCGGATTCTGCATCATCGGGGGGGCAGGCCACTGGGTTCATGCCGATGCCCCCGGGATCTTCTTCCGCCTGGTCCAGGCGTTCCTGAGCAGCCGGCGAGACCTCCCCGTCGTCCTCTCTCTGTAACAAACCCCCCATTTTTTGCGTTGAAGGGCTGTAATCTCCCTGTACCACCAAATATTGAGGCTAGGCAATGAATCGTATCTCCTGGCTCAAATTTGCCCCCCTGGCGGGCATTTTCTTGCTTGTTGGAGAAGGGTCCGGCCAGCAACAACTCCAGACCCCCCAGGCCAGCCCACGGGCCCGTGTGACACAGTCCATCGGTATTGCAGAGGTCACCGTGGTCTATCACCGACCGGCTGTCCGCGGGCGCAGGATCTGGGGGGGACTGGTCCCGTACGGTGAGGTCTGGCGAGCCGGAGCGAACGAGAACACCACCGTCTCGTTTTCCCACCCGGTGAAGATTGAAGGAGAGGAGCTGCCCGCCGGGACATACGGCCTGCACATGATTCCCCAGGAGAAGGAGTGGACCGTCATATTCAGCAACAACGCTACATCGTGGGGAAGCTTCTTCTACAGGGAAGACGAGGATGCGCTGCGCGTAACGGTAGCGCCCCAGGAGGCGAATCTCACAGAGAGCCTTCTCTATGAGTTCGACCAACTCAACGATAGCTCGGCGACCTTCTCCCTTGTCTGGGAAGAGCTGCGTGTACCCGTGAGACTGAGCATGAACATGCATCAGATCGTCCTCGAGAACATTCGCGAGAGTTACCTTCGCGGGCCTGCCGGCTTCGGCTGGCAGGGCTACAACCAGGCTGCGCAGTACTGTCTGACCCACAGCATCAACCTGGAAGAGGCGGGGCGCTGGGCTGATCGCTCCATCGCCATCGACGAGAACGCGAGCAACCTCTGGACGAAAGCCAACCTGCTGCAAAAGGCGGGGAGCGTTGCGGAAGCCGAGTCCCTCAGAGAGCGGGCTCTGGGTATTGCCACGGAGGCAGAAATCAACGCCCTGGGGTATCAGTACCTCTTCAGCGACCGGGTCGATGAAGCGATAGAGCTTTTTGCGGCAAATGTTCGGCTGTTTCCTGAATCCTGGAACGTCTACGATAGTCTCGCCGAGGGGCTGGCTCGGAAGGGAGACAGACAGGGCGCGATCAGCAACTACACCCGTGCCCTGAAATTGGTGCAGAGCGAGACACAGAAGGAGAGGATCCAAAGGACCATTGAGGATCTCAAGGAGGGACTCTGAGTCCCCCCCCGATACCTCTCTGCCCTCGGCTATGCACGTCTCGGTCGGGTGCACTCGTCGACGAGCGAGAGGATGGAGCGGTAGGGTCTGCCGCTGTGGAGCGACAGGCCTATTTCGCATGTGCGGCTTGTGGAGTAGCCTTCGTTGCAGTCGGGTGGGAGACTCTCTGGCAGGTCCTGCAGCGCAGATGCGTTCAGTTCCGGGAAGCTGAATCCGCGGTCGCCCGCCCAGCCGCAGCATCCGACACCGGGGGGGACAACGACATCCTCGGCGCAGAGTCGTGCCAGTCTTTCGAACTCTCCGGCCAAGCCCATCTTTTCCGCGCTGCATGTGGTGTGGATGGCGACTCGACGGGGAAGTTTTGTGAACTCCAGACAGTCTGTGAGATGCTGGGCTGTGAAGCGGACGGGTTCATAGAGATCCAGTGACTCCCGGAGGACCTCCTGCATTCTCGCGAGGCACGGGCTCATGTCAAAGAGAATGGGCAACCTCCCGTTATCAGAGGCTTCCAGCAGGGCGGCCTCCAGCTCGGATGCCTTTCTGTCCCCCTGATTCCGGAACCCCTTGCTGGCGAAAGCCATTCCGCAACAGAGTTCTTCAATCGGCTCCGGCGTGACCACCTCAAAGCCTGCCTTGGCAAGGAGCCGCGTGGTGACCGTCGTGAGCGACGGCATGCCCCGATCGTCGGAGGAGACTCCCATCGTGCGGTTGATGCATGATGGAAAATAAACGACACGCCGGCTCCTCTGTGGATTGACGTCTCCGGCAGGGAGGGGGTCGGCCCCCCTCGGCATCGCCGGATTCCAGAGGGGGAGCTTGTTGGCGGAAAGACTCCTGAGGAGGGAGGCGCCTCCCTTCATGGTGGTGGTCCCCAGGAGCCGGTGCACCGAGTCCATTCCGTTCAAGAGGAATCGCAGCCCCCTTGCGACCCTCCCGAAGTTGTTTGCCGCGAGCTCCGCCAGGGCCGAGGAGAACCGTCCTGCAGCATCCTCCCGGAGGACTTTGACGAGAGAGCCGGTGTCGATGCCTACCGGGCACGCCGGCGCGCAGAGGCCGTCGGTAGCACAGGTCTGCTCGCCCGGATAGGTGAAGGCCTTGCGAAAGGCTCTCCGCTTGGCTGCATCCCGGCCCTCTGCCCCCAGCCGCGCAATCTCCCTGTACGCAACGATCCGCTGTCGTGGTGTGAAGGTGATATCCCGGGAGGGGCAGTGGATCTCGCAGAACCCACACTCGATGCACTTGTCCACCAGCGGATGGGCGGCCGGCAGCGGTTTGAGATTCTTGAGATGGATGCTCCGGTCCGGATGGAGTATGACGCCGGGGTTGAGGAGATGCTGCGGATCGAAGATGTCCTTGATCTCCTTCATGATGGCGCACGCTTCCGCACCCCATTCAAGCTCAACAAACGGGGCCATGTTCCTACCCGTGCCGTGCTCGGCCTTCAGTGATCCGTCGTACGTGTTCACCACTATCGAGGTGAGATCGTTGATGAATGCTCCGTAGCGATCGACCTCGCTCTGCTTGTTGAAGTCCTGCTTGAAGACGAAATGGAGGTTGCCCTCCAGTGCGTGTCCGAAGATGATGGCGTCATGGTAGCCGTGTTCTCGGAAGAGGGACTGCAGTTGGAGTGTGGCTTCCGCAAGCCGCGGGACAGGGAACGCGACATCTTCGATAATCACCGTTGTTCCTGTTTGACGCATTGCGCCGACCGAGGGAAAGAGCCCTTTCCGGATGTTCCAGAGGACCGTGTACTCAGCTGGCAGATCTGTGAACTGAAGAGGACGGACTTTTGGCAGGGCCGCAACTGCTCTTGTGATGAGACTGATCTGGCCCTCCAGGAGTTCCCGATCTTCGGCACGAGTCTCGACGAGCAGCGCCGCGGTCTTCTCGTCCAATTCTCTGAGATACTCCGGCATTCCTTCTTTGTCCTGCACCGATCTGAGGGACGGGCGGTCCATCAGTTCCACTGCATCGACGGGGCATGCCTTCAGCTCTGCAACACCTCTGCAGGCGGTCTCAATGTCACGGAAGAGCATGAGAGAGCTTGCCCTGTGAGGCAATTCCGGAACCGTCCGGTAGGTGATTTCGGAGATGAAGCCGAGCGTCCCCTCGGAGCCGATCATGAGGTGCTGAATCATCTCGATCGGATCCTGGAAATCCACCAGCGCGTTCAGGCTGTACCCCGTGGTGTTCTTCATCTTGAACTTGCGCCGGATCCTCCCGGCGAGGGGGATATTTCGGCGGACGCGCTCGGAGAGATCTTGCAGGCGTCGAATGAACTCGACGTGTGAGGACTGGAAGGCTCTGCGGCTCTCGGGGTCTCCCGTGTCCAGGGTGGTGGAGTCGGCGAAGATGATCTTCATCGACGACAGCGTGTTGTAGCTGTTCTGGGCGGTCCCGCAGCACATCCCGCTAGCGTTGTTTGCAGCAATGCCACCGACGGTCGCAGCATTGATCGAGGCGGGGTCGGGTCCGATCTTCCTTCCGAGCGGTGCAAGAGCGGCGTTTGCGTGGGAACCGATGACCCCCGGCTGGAGGGTCACGTGAAGGCCATCATCGCCGATGTCGATACCGTGCCAGGATCTCCCCAGAACCACGAGGACGGAATCGGTGACCGACTGACCTGAGAGGCTTGTCCCTGCCGCACGAAAGGTAAGCGGGAGTTTGAGAGAGGCCGTCTCACGAAGGACGGCGATCACCTCCTCTTCCGCCTCGACCTTCACCACGAGCTTTGGGATCAGCCTGTAGAAGCTTGCATCTGTCCCGTAGGCCAGCGTGTGGAGCTCTTCGGTGAAGAGCTGCCTGGAGGGGAGCGAGAGTGCCAGCCGGTCACGGAGTATTGCATAGGCGTCGGAATGCATGAACTGCTCCAGGTGTATGGGGTGGGCGACCGTAACGTAGCAAAATATACAGCAAAATGGAACGTCTGCATAAGAGGGGAGTGTTTTGTATCTTAAGAGCATAGTGTAGATCGAGGCCTCGTTCGTGTACAGATATCTCACCATTTTTCTTCTCCTCGTTGTCCCTCTCACGTCGCAGGGAGGGGAGGCCGAGGGTTCCCGAGGTGTCATCACCGGGCGGGTGGTCCTTGAGAACGGCCAACCGGCTGTCGGAGCGACGGTGGCACTCAAGAACACCGGAATCGGCGCGGCAGCGGGGGACGACGGGACATTCCGGATCACGGGTCTGCTCCCCGGCCCCTACGAGCTGGTGGCTCGTCTCGTAGGATACAAGCAGGGCAGCCCGCTCGCCATACGCGTTTCGGCAGACGAAACGGTGGAAGTCACCGTTCGCCTTGTTCAGGACGCCGTCGTCCTGGATCAGATCATCATCACCGGGACGAGGCGGAGGAGCGCTGAGGATGTCCGCTCCAGTGTGACCAGTATGACCCCTGAGGAGTCCAAGATCCTCCCCGGGGCCGCTGAGGACGTTCTCCGTTCGCTGCAGGCTCTTCCGGGAGTCGCGAGCGTGAATGATTTTTCCTCGCAGCTGGTGGTCAGGGGGTCTGGTCCAGACCAGAATCTCATCATGATTGACGGATTTGAAGTTATAAACCCGTACCGGCTGTACGGGTTTGTCTCCATGTTCAATCCGGAGACCCTCAGCGACATCAGCCTCCAGACGGGCGGCTACAACGCCGAGTATGGAGACAGGCTCTCCTCCGTCCTGGATGTGCGAAATAGGGAGGGGAGGGGAGAGGACTGGCTTGCGGGGAAGCTGAACATGAGCCTGACGAATCTGAACCTCGTTTTCGAGGGCGGCATTCCGATCAACGGAGCGTCGTACCTTGTTTCATTGCGGCGGACCTACTACGATTTGATACTCGGCCCGGTCCTGGAGTCGGCGAAGCTGGTGAAGGGAGACGTTGCGCTGCCGAATTTCGAGGACCTGCAGGTCAAGATGTCGTTCCCTGTCAATTCGGCCAACAAGATACTCCTCAATGCGGTCACCTCCCGGGACGGCGTCGATCTCGTCTCTGGCGTCGAGCGCGACAGGCCGGACAGCGTTAACGTATTCGACCAGACTTACAACACGTTGCTCGGAGCAACATGGGTGTTCAACCCTTCCCGGAACCTCATAGCGCAGACACAGCTTTCCTGGTACCGGAATGACGGAGCGGGGACGTTTGACGGAACGTTCGTCGATCCGGCGCAGCAGACCGGTGAGATCGGTCGCGGGGACACCGTCGGACTCCGGTTTTTTCAGTTAGGCGTGGATTACGAATATGTCTACTCCAAGACCTCCTTCGCGCAGAAGCTGCTCTGGGATGCAGGCGAGCAGGTACTCGAGTTCGGCTACGGGATCGATTTCCTTCAGACAGATTACATACGCTTCTTTGAAATCGACGAGGCGTTCCAGGATTTCCTCCGATCCCTGGGGCAGGTGGTGCCGACCAGCGCGGTCGAGACCGTGGGATACAACAGGATGAATCTCTTCGTCCAGGACAAGGTATTTCTGGGTGACAGGCTCTTTGTGCAGCCGGGCCTTCGTGTGGACCTCTATCCGGCGCTCCAGCAGCAGGTCTACGTTTCCCCCAGGATGAATGTGTCGTTCAAGATCGATGAGCTCTCGACCCTTCGCGGCGCTTTTGGAGTCTATTTCCAGTCGCCCGGGATGGAGAAGCAGGATTTCCGCAACAGAGTCGTCTATACCGAGGAGTTCCTCGGAGACGTGGTCGCCGAGCGGGCCAACCACTTCATTCTGGGGTACGACAGGATGCTCACGCCCGCATGGCAGTTCAAGGTGGAGACGTACTACAAGGGCTTCACCGATGTGATCGTCCCGGAGAAGCTTGAGGGTACCCGGTGGACGTCGGAATTGGTTGGTGACGATCCCTTCTCCCCTTCCTCCTGGACAGTGCCGGCGCGCGTCGGTTCGGATTCGCTCACCAGCAAGCCCGTCAACGACGCGATCGGCCACTCGTACGGGTTTGAGATCATGCTTCAGAAGATTCGTTCGCTCCCCTCGGATCGGTTGACCGGATGGATGAGCTATGCCCTTTCGTATGCTGAGCGGGAGCGCGATGGCATCCTGAGTCCATTTCTGTTCGATCAGCGCCACGCCGTAAACGTGGTGGGCAACTACCGATTCGCTGACGCATGGGATATCGGTGTACGGTTCACGCTTCGCTCGGGGAGACCCCAGAGAGAAGCTCTGGGAGTGAAACCCAGGATTGTCGAGGTCACCGAGGATGGAACGACCACTCCCGTTATTCAGGTCGACGCGAACGGAAAAACAATTCTCGACATAGAGTACGAGACCGACACCTATTCAGCTCAGCTCAACCTCTACCACGCTCTGGATATCAGGATCACAACGTATCCGAGCTGGTGGGGATTGGACTGGGCGATCTACCTGGACATCCAGAACGTCTACAATCGACAGAACGAACAGGCCCTCCGCTACTATGTGGGAGACGATGGAACCGTCAGGACGAGGTCTATTCTCGGCATTCCCATCTTCCCGTCGCTCGGATTCAGCGTGGTCTTCTGATCGACTGAACCCGTTGTTTTTCTGCGCGACCGGTGGTACATTTGACCGCTATGCCCAGGCTCTCATCTCCCCAACCGGTGAAACGGTTCGCCCTCCTGCTTGTTCTGGTTGTGCTCCTTCCAGCACTCTTCTACTCCGTCTATGAAATCAACTCTCTCTCAACCAGTGAGGAGCTGATGGAGTCCGTCTATCGCCAGCAGCTCGACGTGGTGCTCTTCTCCTTGAATCAGTACGCGTGGGATGTTGCCTCAAGCTGGAGGAGCACCATTACCGTGCTGGCAGACGAAGCGGAACGACGCGAGAGGAAAGACCTTCGATCGGCGATCCGGGATTTCCTCTCCCGGAACCCGGGCGTGGAAACGGTCTTCTTTGCCGACACTCTCCTGCAGGAGGTGACAGTCATTCAGAGAACGGATGAGGTTCCCGGGGGTGAGTCGGGTGCGGCACGCCTGCAAGAGGTACTGCAGGCCGAACGTGCCAGAGCCGAGCGGCTTACCCGGCTCAGGCGGTCAGGGTACGGTAAACTGGAATCGATCGTGCTGCCCCGCGGCGGGCGCGGGGAGAGAGAGATCGCTCTCGTTTTCGCCAGGTCGGACCCGTACGGGAGAGAGTCATTTGCCGGTTTCGTTATCAATGAAAATGCATTTGTCGTGGAGATCCTGGGGCCACGCATCGAGGAGGCTGCAGGCGAGGAGTTCGTTCTGGCCGTCGTGGGAGATGCGGAGGCAGAACCCCTCTTTTCCACGGGGGAAATCGGGCCGGATCCCCTGCCTCAGCAGAGCAGACTCTGGCTCTTCCCCGACTACACACTGGGGATTCGGCTCAGGGGAACCACCATAGACGAGCTGCTCAAGACGCGGTTCATCCGAAACCTCACGCTCATCCTCGCCCTCGATCTCCTCCTGGTTGTTGCTGCATGGTTTCTCTACAGGACGATACGCCGGGAGACCGACCTCGTTCGCATGAAATCTGATTTTGTCTCCACGGTGTCCCACGAACTTCGCACTCCCCTCTCCCTCATACGGATGTATGCTGAAACACTGGAGATGGGAAGGGTGACCGACGAGGCGAAACGGAAGCGATACGAGTCGACCATTGTGAGAGAGACCGAACGGCTCAGCCGTCTGGTGAACAACATCCTCAACTTCTCCAGGATCGAAGCGGGGAAGAAGCAGTATCACTTTCGAGCGGTCAACCTCAACGATGTGGTCCGGAGTGTGCTCGATACCTTCACGGCACACGTGAAGGAGCTCGGCTTCGACCCTGTGGTGTCACTGGAGGAAGAGCTTCCGCTCATCCGCGCCGACGGCGAAGCCGTCAGCGAAGCGGTCATCAACATACTGGACAACGCCGTGAAGTACAGCGACAGGGAGAAATACCTCCGCGTGGCGACGGGGTCGAGTGAGGTGATGGCGTTCGTGGAGATTGAAGATCACGGGATAGGAATTGCCCGCGAAGACCAGAAGAAGATCTTCGATACCTTCTACCGGGTCTCCACGGGCCTGGTGCACGACACCAAGGGGAGCGGGCTCGGGCTCGCGCTGGTGAGGCACATTGTCGATGCGCACGGAGGGAGGGTGGAGGTGAGGAGCGAACATCGTCGGGGGAGTCTCTTTCGCATCTCTTTCCCACTTGAGAACACAACCTAGTGAGCAGTTGCCATGGCAAAGATCTTGATCGTGGAAGACGAGCCCCAGATGCTTGAAGGCCTGAAGGACAATCTCGAAATCGAGGGATACAGTGTTGCGACGGCTGCTGACGGGAAGGCGGGGCTGAGGGAGATGCTGGAGAACACCTACGATCTGGCCGTTCTTGATGTGATGCTTCCCCATATGTCCGGTTTCGATGTCCTCAAAGCCGCTCGCGAAAAGGGGGTCGCCACGCCCGTCATCATGCTCACCGCAAAGGGGGAAGAAATCGACCGCATCCTGGGCCTGGAGCTCGGGGCCGATGACTATATCACCAAACCCTTCAGCCTGCGCGAACTGCTGGCACGTATCAAGGCCGTCCTGCGGAGATCTGAGGCAGGGCCCGGTGGCGCTTCGGGTTCCCGGATGCATCTGCGCGACCTGGAGATCGACTTTGCGGCCTACACCGCCTCTCGGGGCGGGGCGGCTCTGGAGATGACGCCTCGGGAGTACGAGATCCTGAAGTTCCTCTGGCAGCACAGGAACCAGACTGTAACCCGCGACCAGCTCCTGACGAATGTCTGGGGCTATGATGAGCCGGTCAGCACCCGTACGGTGGACAATTTCATCCTGCGTCTCCGTCAGAAGATTGAAGTCGATCCGGCCCACCCGCGGCACATCATGACGATCCATGGGACGGGGTACAAACTCGTCGTCTGACACGGCCCCGTGCTCAGACAGCTGCACCTGCGGCGCAACGACCCTCCTCCGCGCCGTGACAAACCTTTACAAACGATTACCCCTTCTGGACATCTTTAGCGTCTGCCCCGGCGTATGATCCTGTGTGTTCGAAGAGGCGAGGGCGGTTGTGCGGAGGGCCAGTGACACACAGGTCGTACATCATAAGGAGGAGCAATCATGAAGGCATTCGCACTTGTTCTTGCAGGAGGGCTGGTACTGGGAGGAGCGGCCGCAAAGGGATATGCCGGAGAAGAGACTGGAGATGCCCGCTCACAACCCTATTTCTCAGATTCGGCCAGCCACGCCCGCACCGATCTTGCCAGCGTTGTGGGCAAATACAAGCTCTGCCTTACGTGTGGAAACGAGGGGGTCATCGGATCCGCACTCGCACACATTGCCTGGATGAAGATCATGAAGCCGGATGCGGATCTTGCTGCCGTGAGGGAAGATCTGAACCAGCTGGCGGTCGCCGGAACTACCCCGGTCGTCCGGTACAAGGCATACCTCACGTTTCTGGTATTTGACAACCCCGGCATGTTTGCCCGGCTCAAAGCGGGAAGATACGAGGACTCAGACGAGTTCTACGCCGAGGTGGCAAATACGCTGCGCGCAAGCCTCCTGGGCTTCAGCGACAGGAAGTATGTTAGGGAGCAGTGACATTCTTTTACATTCTGTGACGTCTCTGTGACATCGGAAACCGGGCGAAAGTGTATTTTGACGATACATTATCAGAAGCCCGGACACCAGGCACATTCGAGCGGCTATCGCTGTGAGAAAACTTCAGATGCTCCTCCTCATTCTCCCCCTCCTGGCGATAGCCGCCCGGACCCAGCCACTGGTTCCTCTCCACAATCTCCGGGGCACCTGGAAGTTCGAAATCGGAGATGACATCGACTGGGCCCATCCGAACTTCGATGACAGCGGCTGGGAAGACGTCACGGTCCCGTCAGCCTGGGAGGACCAGGGGTTTCCCGGTTACGACGGTGTTGCCTGGTATCGCACCCAGTTCGAGGCGCCATCCGAATGGCGTGAGAAAACCCTCTACCTCCTCCTGGGGTATATCGATGATGTCGATGAGGTCTATGTCAACGGCCACTTCCTCGGGTTCACGGGTCAGTTTCCCCCCGATTTCATAGGGGCCGAAAACATTCCCCGACAGTATCACCTCCCTGTCGACTACCTGAATCTCTCCGGGACGAACACCATCGCCGTGCGCGTCTTTGATTACATGTTGCCCGGCGGAATTCTCCGGGGCAAGATCGGCATATACGAGGAGAAGCATGTCCTTACCCCTGAGGTTTCCCTCGCGGGTGAGTGGCTCTTCTCCACGGGAGACGATCCGGACCGGAGAGATCCGACATTCGACGACCGGGATTGGACGGAGGTCTACGTGCCCGCCTACTGGGAAACTCAGGGCTACAAAGGGTATAACGGGTATGCCTGGTACAGGAAGAGGTTCCGGATACCGCCGGAACTCATCGGGGAGAAGTTGATCCTCCTGCTGGGAAAGATCGATGACGTCGATGAGACGTACCTCAACGGCCGGAGGATAGGGAGAACAGGAGACATCCCGCCTCAGGGTGATATGTTCAACAGGGTAGAATACACTCTCCTCCGGGCCTACACCATCCCGCCCGATATACTGTACAGAGACCGTGACAATCTCGTTGCCGTTCGTGTCTATGACGGCTGGGTGCACGGGGGGATCTACCAGGGGCCGGTGGGCATCGTCACTCGGGACCGTTTCCTTGCGTGGCAGAAGGGGGTCGATGAGCGCGGCAAATCGCTCTTCGAGAAGCTGTTTGAACGGATCCTTGATTGATTTTCACCCATCAAGTCACTACGTTTTTGATGCCCAGTTTCCGTCCACGCTCATCCAGCGCCTGACCCCACTCGTGATGCCCTGGAACCGATCCCCACTCCAGACTGAGCCCCGTCGACTTCTCTGCCTGATTCTGCTCGTTCTCACAATCGGTTGCAAGAGGGATGAGGTCACGCCTGAGATTGCTGCGCGTTCCTTTGCTCTCGGCTTCACGTATTTCTCGCATGATGGCAGCGCCTCCGGGCTCGGCGATGCGCTTCGGGTGATTTCGACCGACGCAGACCTCCTTGTTGCACACTTTGACGGGGGCGTCCCCTGGGATGCTGCACTCCAGAACGACTTTTCTCTCTATCCTCAGGATCTGCAGGCAGAGATATCGGGCATCGTGCAGTCGGTTCCGCAGAGTCATTCAGTGTATGTTGCTGTGACTCCGATTGCCTTCAAGAGGGATCGTCTGGCTCCCACACGTGGTCCCGACGGGGAGCAGTGGTTCATCCCGCCCTGGGACGGATACAGGTTCGACGATGCCGATGTCATCAGGGCGTTTCGGAATCATTGCCGGATCATGGTGGAGCAGTTCGATCCTGATTTTTTTGCCTTTGGAATCGAGGTCAATCTGCTCCGGCTCAACGTCCCGAATGATGTCTGGAATCAATATCTGGTTCTCGCCGAGTCCGTCTACGTCGACCTCAAGAGCACTTTTCCGTCGATGCCGGTCTTCCAGACAATCCAGGTCGAGGGCTACTGGAGTGACGCCGCAGCCCAGTCCGTCGCCGTCTCTCAGATTGCCACATCGACTGACCTGGCGGCTCTCAGCAGCTACCCGTTTGCTGATCACCTCCGCTATCAACAGGGGAGCGTGGCCGATCCGGTGCTCCTCCCGCCCAATTACTACGGGGCGGTGACTGCCCTGCTTGCCGGAAGGCCGTTTGCCGTGGCTGAGACAGGCTGGCCGGCTGAGGACATTGGGGCGCCGTATCCTGTTTCTCTCCGGTCGAACGAGGGACTGCAGCGGTCATTCCTGAATCTCCTCTTCGATGAGGCGGAAGAGAGGGATGCCGAGTTCATCACCTGGTTCTTCTCGCGGGACTACGACGAGTATTGGGAGAGTAGATTGGCGAGTCTGCCCGATTCGGCACTGCTTCGACTCTGGAAGGACACGGGATTGTATGACGGCGATGGGAATCCCAGAATGGCTCTGGCGGTCTGGAGGTCTGTCCTGGAGCGACCCAGGAGGTAGCCATCGCCATGGAAGACCTCGTCCGCTTTGTCCATATCAGCGACACCCATGTCGGCCCCGAGAGGGAGTTCGAACTCTATGGGGTGAACACCTACGAGGCAACGGTCGGGCTCATCGAGGCGATTCAGGGGCTCCCGTTCGATCCTGATTTTATCGTCCACACCGGGGATATCGTCGCATTGCCCCAAGTCGAGTGCTACGAGCTGGCACGGGAAGCGCTCGGTGGCTTGACAGCTCCGATCTACTTCGTTGCAGGAAACCACGATCGCGCGGAGGAGATACACCGGTTTCTCCCTCAGGGTCCCTGCGACCACGTAACTGAAGAAGGGGGGATCCTCTCCTATGAGTTTATGCGCAACGGCTTCCGGTTTCTGACCCTCGATGCCCGGGGTCCTGAACAGATCGATCCTCAAGGCCTCCTTTCGGCCGTACAGCTTGCCCTCGTCACGGAGAAATGCACTCCTGAGGGAGAGCCACTCACGATCTTCATACACTTTCCACCTCTTCCCCTGGATTCGGAGTGGCTCAACAGGAGTATGCTCCTTCAGAATGGAATGGATCTCCACAGAGCCCTCATTCCGGCTCGCGAGCGGTTGCGCGGTGTCTTCTTTGGACATGTCCACAGGGGCATGCAGGCGATGGCAGATGGAATCCTCTACTCGAGCGTTGGCAGCTCCTTCCGTCAATTCAGATCCTGGCCAGACTCTCTGAACGTTGAGTACGATCAGGAGCACCCGCCCTGTTTCAACGTCGTCACTTTGAGTCGAACGCAAACAACCGTCAAGCAGTATGCGATCTCCTGGCGTTGATGCTCTCCGTTGATTTTGTGGCCTCCCTTTGGTAGCTTGGACCTGCATGTCTCAACTCCGCCAGAATATCATCACCAGGGACTGGGTCATCATCGCTCCGGAGAGAGCGAAGCGCCCCCAAGAATTTGCCTCTGAGCGAAAAGCCCGCGCACCGGCCCCCCGCTACGACGCAGCCTGCCCCTTCTGCCCCGGGAATGAGCATTTGACAAACAGGGAGCTCTTCCGGGTGGAGAGCGACGGGCGGTGGCAGGTCCGTGTCGTGGACAACAAGTACCCGGTGCTGTTTCCCGACGGGGAACGGGTCCGGAGCTCGAGCGGAATCTACCGACTAATGGCCGGGGTCGGGACGCACGAGGTGATCGTCGAGCACCCCCGCCATGATCTGACGCCCGCACTCTACGATGTCGATGAGCTGGCTGCCGTGTTCACTGCATACAGGGCGCGCTACCGAGACATCAGGCAGGACGACAGGGTTGAAGCCATTATCATCTTCAAGAATCACGGCGAGCAGGCGGGGACCTCACTCGGCCACCCGCACTCTCAGCTGGCCGCGACCCCAGTTGTACCCACACAAATCCGAACGCGGGTGGAGGAGGCCACACGGTTCTTCGACGACACGGGCGAATGCGTCTTCTGCCAGACTCTCCGCGAAGAACTGCAGGCACGAGAACGGATCGTCTGCGAATCGGCCCATTTTGTCGCCTTCGTCCCCTATGCTGCCTTGTCGCCGTTCCACCTCTGGATCTTTCCCAGGAAGCATATGTCCTCGTTTGACGACATCTCCGACGCCGAGACAGGAGACCTTGCTCTCATTCTCAAAGCGGTCCTCACCAAGATGTACCATGGTCTGAACGATCCCGACTACAACTACTCTATCCGATCCCTTCCGACGAGGGACCGGAACACCGACTACTTCCACTGGTACCTGACCATCATCCCGAGGATCTCCCGGACGGCCGGCTTCGAGCTCGGCAGCGGCATGTTCATCAACTCGACCGTTCCCGAGGAGTCGGCAGCTTTCCTTCGGAATGTTGTTCCACCCGGAACGCAGGGGCCGACGCTGTAAACCCCTCGGACGAGAGAGTGCTCATGAAAGGCACGTACCTTCAAACCTGGTCCACACTCCTGCGACAGAGAGGTTTCCGCTGGGACCTCGTCATCACCACGGCAGGGCTGGTGACTGTTCTCGCCGGCTTGGCGAATTTCCTCCAGTGGATCGAACGTCGCCCGGGTGTGGCTGTTGACGATCCCGTCCTGATGCTCTTCTCTCCGTACGATCTCACCTGGTTGACGTTTGCAGTCATCTATCTAGGGCTTCTCATCGGCGTAGTTCTCCTGTCGAGGGAACCCCCTCTGCTCCTGATAGCCCTGCAGAGCTACATCGTCATGGTGCTGATCCGTATGGTCGCGATGTCGCTTGTACCGCTTGAACCCCCGCCAACAATGATTCCGCTCGCCGACCCCACCGTCGAGTACTTCGGTACCGGTACGCTCCTGACAAAGGATCTCTTCTTTTCCGGTCACACCTCGACACTGTTTCTCCTGTTTCTTGCAGCACGGATCCGGTGGCAGAAGGTGCTGTTTTTCGTCTGCGTTGTGGTCGTGGCTGTCTGTGTGTTGATTCAGCATGTTCACTATACTATCGATGTGATCGCGGCACCGTTCTTTGCCTACGGGGCCTATCGGCTCGTGGTTCTTGGCCGGTGCCCGCTCACGCGGTGGCTCTACGGCACTTCTCTGTGATGAGCCTCAACAGGAAGTTCGTTCTGTTCGTCCTCGCCGTTGCCCTGACGTCTGTTTCCATCATGGGATTGGTGGCATTCGGCAGTGGCCGTGCTGCGCTTGAAGAGCTCGCTCGTGCCGCTACCGGTTATCCGGAAAGCAGAACCGCCCAGGATGATCCCGGTGTGCAGGCCGCCGCCGGGAGGCTCCGTTTCCATCTTCTCCTTGGAGGCATTGTCGTTCTCGTGATTGCCGGAGGAGCTGCGATCCTGTTTTCGCGTGCAGTCGCGCGGCAGTTAGAGGCGGGTACCAGAACGGGGGGTGGAGTCGCAGGTGGAACGGGGGAGGCGCTCGAGCGTGCGATGCGCGAACGGGAGCAGGTGGAGAGAGCATTGAAAGAATCTGAGGAGCAGTTGAGAAACCTGTCGGCGCATTTGGAAGCCGCGCGGGAAGGGGAGCGAAAACGGATTGCTCGAGATATCCACGATGACCTGGGTCAGGCCCTGACGACGCTCAAGCTGGACCTTTCGCTGCTTCGTGACGATCTCCGGGAAACTTCTCCCAACGTCGTTCAGAAACTCGACGGCATGTCGCACCTCATCGACGCCACAATTCGTTCGGTGAAACGCCTCATCACGGAGCTCCGACCCAGGCTCCTCGATGACCTCGGGTTGTCGGCGGCAGTTGAATGGCAGGCTGAAGAATTCCAGCGGCACACCGGCATTCCGATACACCTCTCGATCTATCCGGAAGAGATCATCATGGATCCGGACCGCTCCACCGCCCTGTTCAGGATCTTCCAGGAAACGCTTGCGAACGTGGCCCGTCACGCCGAGGCCTCAACCGTCTGGGCGAATATGACCGAAATCGCGGGTGTGGTGGAGCTGGAGGTCCGGGATGATGGCAGGGGAATATCCGGAGAGAAGATCAACGACCCAAAGTCCTTTGGTCTGATTGGGATACGTGAGCGCGCACACTCCTGGGGGGGTGAGGTCGATATCAGCGGGTCCCCTGCCAACGGTACCCGCATCCGTGTGAGATTCACTCTCCCGGAGGAGGGGTCGTGACCCGGATTCTCATTGCGGACGATCACGCTCTCTTCCGTGAGGGGCTCAAACAGGTGCTCGCGAGGCATGGAGACCTCACGGTGGTGGCCGAAGCGGGGGACGGCCAGGAGGCCCTTGCCGTCATCCGGGAGACACACCTGGATGTGGTCCTCCTGGACATCACGATGCCCGGACTGAGCGGTCTTGACATTCTGACCGATATTTTCCGCGAGAGACCTCATCTTGCAGTCCTCGTGCTCAGCATGCACCCCGAGGAGCAGTATGCGGTTCGGGTCCTCAAAGCGGGCGCTGCCGGCTACCTGACAAAAGAAAGTGCGGCCGAAGATCTCATCACCGCCATTCGCAAGGTTTCTCGTGGCGGGAAATACGTGAGCCCGGCGCTGGCGGAGAAGCTCGCGTCCGCGCTCCGACAGTGGGACAGGCTTCCGCACCAACTCCTGTCAGACAGGGAGTTTCAGGTGATGCGTATGCTTGCGCTCGGGAGAAGGGTGAAAGAGATAGCCGATACTCTCTGTCTGAGCGAGAAAACCGTTACGACCTACCGGTCACGGGTACTGGCCAAGATGAAGCTCCGGAGCAACGTGGAAATCACCCGGTACGCACTCCGACACAAGCTGATCGATTGAGGCAGCATGGCAATCTGATCATCAGGAGGTCGATGATGAAAGAAAAGGCGGCTGGTGCACTGCTCGTGTGGCTCCTCGCCGCACACGGATGCGGGTTGCAACCCGGCCCGGCTGTAGGAGCTCCGGAGCACACCCCATCCTCCCACGGGGAGGCGACCGTGATCGAGGGAGATACGCGATTCACGCTTCTCACTGACAGACTGGTGCGGATGGAATGGTCGCCCGGGGGGGAATTCGAGGATCGGGCCTCGCTCGTCTTCTTGCATCGGAGGCTGCCAGTCCCTCCTTTTGACACGTCAAGGGAGGACGGGTGGCTTGAAATCCGCACTACGGGGCTCACCCTCCGATACAGGATGGGGAGCGGGAAATTCGACGACACTAACCTGGAAGTGCACTATCAGATCGACGGGAGCTCACAAACCTGGAAGCCGGGGATTGAGGACACGGCAAACCTGGGGGGGACCATTCGGACCCTCGACGGGATCAAGGGGGCAACGGCTCTTCCTCCGGGCCTCCTCTCCCGATCGGGGTGGAGTCTCGTTGACGACTCGGAACGCCCGCTGTTTGACGGGAGTGAGTGGCCCTGGGTGGTAGCTCGACCCGAGGGTGACCGGCAGGACTACTACTTCTTCGGGTACGGGCTGGATTTCAAAGAGCAGCTGAAGGATTTCATCCGTGTTGCGGGGAGGATACCGATGCCTCCCAGGTTTGCATTCGGCACCTGGTGGTCGCGCTACTGGGGGTACACCGACGCGGAATTCAGAGAGCTCGTGGAGGAGTTCAGAATCCACGATGTCCCCCTGGACGTCCTGGTGATCGACATGGACTGGCATCTCACCTTCAACATGCGGTGGGACAAGAAGATCCTTGATCAGGCGGGGCAGCGCCTTGGGTGGACAGGCTACACATGGGATCCGCGTTTCTTCCCCGACCCTGAGGGTTTTCTCGCATGGTGTGAGGCACGAGGGCTCAAGACGCCGCTCAATCTTCATCCTGCCTCGGGCATACAGCCTCATGAGCTGCACTACCCCGAAATGGCCAGAGCCATGGGAATCGATCCGTCGACGGAGCAGTATGTCCCCTTTGAAATTGTCAACAAGGATTTTGCAGAAGACTATCTGGACCTCATTATCAGGCCGCTCGAGCGACAGGGGGTGGATTTCTGGTGGCTGGATTGGCAGCAGTGGAGCACGACAAGCATTCCCGGGGTCACACCCACCTGGTGGCTGAACTACGTCTTCTTTACTGATATGGAGCGTCGAGGGAAAGCTAGGCCCCTCCTCTTTCACCGATGGGGAGGCCTTGGCAATCATCGGTACCAGATCGGGTTCAGCGGGGATGCGATCTCGGTCTGGGAGTCACTGGCCTTCCAGCCCTTCTTCACCGCAACCGCAGCCAATGTGGGCTTCGGGTACTGGAGCCATGACATAGGCGGACACATGCCAGGCCCGGTCGGTCCCGAGCTCTACACACGCTGGATACAGTTCGGTCTGTTCAGTCCAATCCTGAGGACGCACACGACGAAGAACCCTGCTGCTGAGCGTCGCATCTGGGCCTACCCCCTCGAGTATTTCAAGGTCATGCGGGATGCCCTCGTGTTGCGATACGCGCTCATCCCATACATCTATACCGCGTCGAGGCAGGCCTATGAGAGCGGAATCTCGATTTGCCGCCCCATGTACTATGACTTTCCCGGAGAAGACGAGGCCTACCTCTACAAGGATCAGTACATGTTCGGAGATAACCTGCTGGTTGCCCCGGTGACTGAGCCCGTGTCTGTTGAGACCATGGTGGCGGAGAAGACCCTCTGGCTTCCCGAGGGCGACTGGATCGAGTGGTTCACCGGCAAGAGACTGCGTGGGCCAGCAGTCATGACCCGCTCCTTTGCCATTGACGAAATTCCTCTCTATGCACGTGCCGGCACCATCATCCCGATGCAACCCAAGATGAACCGAACATCGGAAGGACCCGTTGACCCGCTCATTCTGACGGTATTCCCGGGGGATTCAGGGCGAACGAGAGTCTACGAGGACGAAGGGAACTCGTTGGGATACCAGCGCGACGAATATGCGTGGACGGAGGTGCGTCAATCTACACTCCAGGATGGAACGCTACGAGTGGAAATAGCGCCGACGGAGGGGACATACCCTGGCATGCTCACTGAACGACGCTACGAAATCCGTCTGCCCGGGGTCTGGCCCCCGGAGAGGGTTACCTGTAACGGCCAAGAGATACCGCGGTCGCCGGCTGGGGAGAAGAGCGGGTGGAGGTATCAGGGGGACAGACTGCTGACCGTCATCCCCGTGCCGAACTTCTCTCGGGCAGAACCGGTGACCGTGGAGATCCGGTGGGCTGAAGGCCGGGCTGGCGTAGAGGGACTTCCCGATGGAGTACCGGGCATTCTTGCCGGGTTGAAACGCGTCATGCCGTGGATCAACAGCCACTGGCCGGAGGAGTGGGCTCCGGAGGATATGATACGAGCTGTTCAGACAGGCAACAGGATCAGCCTGCATCCCGAAACGGCCGGGCTGGAATTGCAGCAGCTCATCAAGGATTACCCTGATATTGTTGACCAGGTGAGAATGCTCAGGGTTCCCGATTCGACGAAGGCCAAGGTGCTCGGCCACCTCGAAAGGTCCCGCGACTAACCAGATGGAGGGAAGACCGTGGAATGGATAACACAGCCTGAGGGCTGGGCGGCCCTTTTGACTCTGACGGCACTGGAGATTGTGCTGGGGATCGACAATATCGTCTTCATATCGATCCTCGCAGGGAAGCTCCCTGAACACCGGCAGGCCAGGGCCAGGACAATCGGGCTCGTTTTTGCGATGCTGACCAGGATCGCCCTCCTCTTATCGATCACATGGATCATGAGATTGACAGAGCCCCTGTTCGCCGTCCTCGGGCAGGAGATGTCGGGGCGAGACATCATTCTCATCCTGGGAGGTCTCTTTCTCCTTGCCAAGAGTACGCATGAGATTCACGACAGCCTGGAGGGGAGTGAGAAGATGGCGAGCGTCCGGGGCGCTAACTCACTCGTCGGGGTGATCATCCAGATCGGGCTGCTGGACATCATCTTCTCGTTTGATTCAGTGGTCACCGCTGTGGGGATGGCGCGGCATCTGACGATCATGATAGGAGCGATTGTCATTGCGATCGTCTTCATGATAGCTTTTGCAGGTGTGGTGTCGGATTTCGTGCATCGGCACCCTACAGTGAAGATGCTGGCTCTTGCATTCCTCGTGCTGATCGGGGTGACGCTGATTGCGGATGGATTCGGGCAGCATATCTCGAAGGGGTACATCTACTTTGCGATGGCGTTCTCCGTCTTCGTCGAGCTGCTCAACATGAGACTCAGAAAGGTGAGCGCAAAGCCCGTTGAGCTTCGCTCCCACTACAAGAGGGGGGGTTGAATGGAGAGGCTGTTTTTCATATCTTGGGAGGGGTGGTTCTTCTGAGGATGAGGAGCCCGCACACATGCTGGCGTAGCTCAGTTGGTAGAGCAGCTGATTCGTAATCAGCAGGTCGACGGTTCGAGTCCGCCCGCCAGCTCTTGTTTTGGCCGATTTTCGGTCGCCCGCCTCCAACTGTTGATGGAATTGTTGAAAGAGGAGGCACGAAAAATGTCCATCAACAGCTCCCGCTTCTACCTCTACAAGCGCTCCAACCACATTTACTACATTGGGTACCACCAGAACGACCGGCTGCGGTGGAAGTCCACCGGCGCAACGACTGACCAGCCCCCTGTCGTGGTCCATTTTGGATGAGAACTTCTCTGAAACTGATCTGTTCCACTCCCAGTACTTCTTCACGTAACCAGTGCCTTCACAAGCCTCACGATTCGCTCTCATTACACCGCCTGCTGTATGTGCGCTGGCAATAAAAAAGGCTCTCGTTGTGAGAGCCTGGCGTGCCCGGAACCCACGATATCCTCCAATCACAACACAGCAAAAGATTGTTGTGATTTTTCGCTCGGTTTTTGCCCCTCTCCAGTATGTGGGGTGTCAAGCATTGAGCGGCAGGGTATCGGCTATGCTCTTCTTGAGTTCTCTGGCAATGGCCTCCAGGTGGCTCTTGTTCGCCGGGCCGGCTGCAGATCCCACGACGGAAATATGAGTTCCGGGAATCTCGTGGATGATTGCTCCCTCGGGGGTGAGATCGCGCCATGCGACTCTGGAATTGCGTTTGGCGTTGAGCGACTCAGCTGTCAGGAAGAGATCGATCCGGCCGGAGTAGATGTGCGGGATGTGTCTCCGTATGGCCCACTGCCTTGCGATATTCTTCATCTTGCGACGGATATGGCTTCCGCGTTCGGAGGAGCTCTTGCTGGAAAAGTCGCCGACCTGCCGATCCAGACGGCGCGTCAACCTGTCCCAGAGATACATGCCAAAGCTCACGTATGCGCTGGGACGCTGAAGATATGGGGGTGTAGGTTCTACCATGGCCAGGAGCGCAACGGGCTGGCCATCGGCATGAAACAGTTTGCCCATCTCAAACGCCACAGCGCCGCCCGAACAGGAACCAACGAGGTAGTATGGACCCTCCGGCTGAACCCTGCGTACATCAGCATGGTATTTCGCCGCCTGCGCTCGAATATTGGAGGGGTCTCGCAAACGCTCTTCGATGCCGTACACGCGCCGGCCCGGCCCATAGAGCCATGCATATGCCCCGAGACCGCCGAAGACATTCCCTGCTGTTCCGGGCAGATAGAACAACGGGGGTCTGGTTTCGCCATCCTGGATCTGTACAAGGGAGGATTCAGCTCCGGCACGTGCCTCCTGATCAATGACTATAGCCAGTTGTTCGATGGTCGGAGCTTGAAAGGCGGTGGACAGCGGCAGCTCTGACCTGAACACCTTGTGTATCTCCGCAAGGACGCGCGATGCCAGGAGGGAATCTCCCCCAAGAGAAAAAAAGTTGTCCTGAATGCCTACCCGTGAGACGCCGAGTGCGTCGGCCCAGATTCCCGCAAGCTTTTCTTCCACCAGGTTACGGGGCTTCACGTAGGGCGGCTTCAGTTGGTCCGCGAGCTTGTCCGCCAGGCCAATGCGCTGCAACTTGCCGGTGGGACCCTTTGGTATCGTGTCGACAATCAACACCCGGGTCGGTACTTTGTGGTCGGCCAGCCTGGCGAGAGCGAACTCACGGAGCTCCCGTTCGGTCGAAACGGCGCCTTGCTCGAGCACGACGGCGGCAGCAACATCTTCGCCAAGTCTCGGATGGGGTACAGCAAACGTCACAGCCTGTGCGACAGCAGGGTGATCCATGAACGCTTCGTCAACCTCGCGGGGCATGACCTTCTCACCACCGCGGTTGATGATCTCCTTGAGACGGCCCGTAATGAAAAGATAGCCTTCTTCGTCCACATACCCCTGGTCGCCTGTCCGGAACCAGCCGTTGGTGAAGGCACCTTCATTGGCCGACGGATTGTTTTCATAGCCGTTCGTGACGTTGGGGCCACGAATCACGATCTCTCCTGGAGA
>Ga0209536_100000853_pt1 | contig 50546 bp, 48 predicted proteins | sample DeeMarSeWOR28_12_FD_187461 | JGI IMG/M metagenome (GOLD analysis project Ga0209536, IMG submission 187461) | Marine sediment microbial communities from White Oak River estuary, North Carolina - WOR-2-8_12 (SPAdes) (version 2) | ecosystem: Environmental > Aquatic > Marine > Intertidal zone >...
AAAATCGCCGACCTCATAATTCTAGCAAAACCAATGAACTTCAAGGAGCAAATAGCACTTATAGATAGAATTGAAGAATATACAGCGAAAAACTTTGGACTAATAGTGGTTGACACCTTCAACTCATTGTACCGAGCTAAACTCGCAGCGTCTTCTGAAAGTTCTTTTGGAATAAACCGCGAACTAAACAGACAACTAGCTATTCTTGCGCAAAACGCAAAAACACAAAAATTACCTGTTGTGCTAACAAGCCAAGTAAGAGACGTTTTCCATGAATCCTATGAAAAAGTAGTGCCTGTTGCCACTAGAGTTTTAAAATTCTGGGCCGATACAACTATCTTCATGAAACCCACGGAAAAGCCACAGACGATTAAAGCTGTTCTTGAGGGTAAAAACCAAAACACTCAAACAGCAGATTGCTATCTTAGAATAAGCCAAAATGGAATACGTGATTGCCTATTTAGTCAGTGATGGTTGATTGCATGGATATAGTCCTTTTGATCGTTGAAGCTATGATCTTCATATTCCCTGCCTATTGCGCAAATGCGACTCCAGTTCTTGCTGGAGGAGGATTGAAAATGGATTTCGAAAGAAATTTCTTGGACGGAAAACGAATTTTCGGAAACAATAAGACTTTTCGAGGTTTTTTTTTCGGTTTGGGCATCGGTATTGCGGTTGGCTTGGTCGAGTGGATACTCTTAGATTATCCATTGCTTTTCAGCTTTCTCACTCCTTTAGGAGCCCTCTTAGGTGATCTAGCAGCAGCGTTTTTGAAGAGGCGATTACGAATTGCGCCAGGTGATTTGTTTCCAATAGTAGACCAGATAGACTTCGTGATTGGAGCTATCGTTCTTGCTCTTCCCTTAAACATCATATACTGGGAACTGATTGTTGCGGCTGTAATAATCACACCACCAATTCATCTAATTACGAATTTCGGGGCGTATAAACTAAAATTAAAGAAAAATCCTTGGTAAGGAATTATCTACTGATTTTTATCAATATTGCTTCTTCTAGGAAGATATACGCTACTAGTAAAAACGCTACACCTATAATTAGAAAAATATAAGCTTGTCTCGGTTTGTAGGCGTGCTTTGTGCTTTGATAAATGCTTAACAAACCAACGAAACCGAGAGCGTAAAGCATTACTGCGATTACCGTATCAGCTACGAATTGCGACCCAAGCTCAGGATATATAAAAAGAAAACCAGACCCCTCTATGTAAAACGAAGGCAACGGTGATGAAATAATGGTGTATAAACCTCCGCTGAAAAGGAAAATTGCGTATCCAATAACAACTATCGAAATTGCGAAAGACGAAGGTTTTATACTTAAAAGTTTATCAAACCAACGGCTTAGCGAAAAAGACATTGACGAGGTTTGCTTCTTATATTTCTTCGCCATTCCTTTTTTCCTCATTCTCAATTAGATAGCTGGCTACTTCCTTAGTACATTCTCCAGTTAAAGGATTGTGCCTAATCTCACTTAAATATTCTTTCCAAGAAATTCGCAATGCTTTTCTCCAGCAATCATACCTTTCAACCAGATTCTTGAAAGCCTTTAGGTGCATTGAGCAGAAATCATCTTCAACAATTTCACGATCACAGACTTTGCATTTCAACTTTTTTTCTCCTTTTATCTTTCGAAGAGCATTCAGGATTGAAACATAAATTCCAAGGACGCTTTCCTCTAATCCAAATTTTTACAGTATTCCAGCTACAGTCTCTGCAAACAGTGCCAGATAGCTTCGCTACACCTTTCTGCGGAAGAGGAAAAGATGTTTTGCAATTACCTTCAAAATAGTTTGTGCAACCAATGAAACGTTTTCCTGTTTTTCTCGATTTTAAAATTACCAGCTTTCCTTTTTTGCATACGGGACATATGCTAACTACTCGATCTTCTAAGCGCGTTTTCATTAAAGCTTGACTTAAACGGGCTCCAATTACCTGTTCTTCTTCTTTTAATCGCTCAATCACTGGCTTGAGAATCTCAATCGTATCGTGCAAAACCTGTCTTCTTTTTTCTTTCCCTTGTTGAATCCTTTTCATTCTTTCCTCAAGCTTTCTGGTTAGCTCCAGAGACACCACAGCTGGACAGTATTTCCTGAGAACATCAATAACTTCGAACCCAAGGTCAGTAACCTCGATTTTTTCCTTGCGAATATACTCCCTGGTGTTTAGAGTCTGTATGATTCTTGCTCGAGTCGCTTTAGTACCAATTTCTTCCTTTTCCATCCGCTTAAGAAGACTACTGGGATTGTATCTAGACGGTGGAGTTGTAAACTTATCTTCCATTATTATTCGATTGACACTGATTTTTTCCCCTTTTTTCAGCAAAGGTACTAAATCAGACTCTGGCTTCATATAGGGTGAGTAAAAGCGAAGCCAACCTTCCTTTAAGGTACACTTACCTCTTAGATGGAACTTGTTCCCGTTAATATCGATGATTATTTTTGTGGTCTGCATAAGGGCCGGTTCAACAAAGATTGCCATGAACCTTTTAACAATGAGATCCCAAAGTTTTCTTTCGCTACTGCTTAGCCTTTTTTGAGGTAGATTCCCAGTTGGGTAAATAGCGGGGTGAGCTGGGTCACTTTTCTTGCCTTCTGTTGGCTTCAACGCTGATCTAGCCAAGAGCTCGTATGCTTGTGATTCATACTTGGCAATTCTGCCAAGTTTTTTCAATATTTCCGTGTAACCTATTTCCGGAGGCAGTTTTTGACTGCTGGTTCGCGGATACGAGATTAGCGCATTCAAATACAAGCGTTGAGCGATGTTTAATGTGTACATCGGTGTGTATCTGAAAAGACGGTAAGCTTCACCCTGCAACGAACCCAAATCAAAAGGCAAAGGCGGATGTTGCTGAATTGTCCTAGTTATTACATTTTTTATTTCAGCGGTTTTGGATCGACAGCTATCAACTATTGCCTGGGCTTCCACCTTAGTTTCTACTTGATTCTTTTCGTACCACGCTTCAAAAACAGCGTCGTCAACAATGACTTTTGCTTTAATGGTCCAATACGGAGTTGGAACAAAGCATTTTATGCTTTTTTCCCGTGTTGCTAGAAACTTGAGTGTAGGACCTTGCACTCTCCCAGTACTAAGTGTCGCGTATTTTTCGCTGTATTTTTCTGCTGCCCTCGTCAAAGCTCTAGATAGGTTTATGCCGTATAACCAATCTACTTCATGTCTTGCAAGTCCTGCCTCTATTAGTGAAAAATTCAAGCTGGATAACAATTCAGTATAAGACTTTTCAAGTTCCTCTTTTGTAAGTGTTGAGAACTTCATTCTTTGCGCATTTTTTTCTTTGCCACTACAAGCATACTTTAAAATTGAGTAACCAATTACGCTTCCTTCAATATCATAGTCGCATGCATCAATCAATCTATTTGCGTTTTCTGATAGTCTCGAAATTACCTTAAGCCAAGTGCCAAGCCGAGATGCACCACGTTCAACTAAATATCGTGGAACCCACTGAAAATCGAAAACAGGATAATCACTTTGTCCTCTTTTTTTTCCTGCAACTGTGTACAAATGACCCAAAGCTGGAACTACAACTACAGACTCGCCTCTTTTTGCCAAATAATAAGGAACACCGCTATCCACTTTCTTTTTGACTTTTCCCTCAGCATCTAAAGCCGCGGCTATTCTGATAGCAGCGTTAGGCTTTTCAGTTATAATCAGCGTATACTTACTCAATATTCTTGAACCACATCTGAGCATTGAAAACTTCCTCAAAAAGCTACCGCTAATTGAATCATTGATTTTTAAATTAAATTGTGGTTTAGAATTGTTTAGAATCTCACTGAAAGCTACTTTTTTATGCCATCTATCAAAAAACTAGAAAAACCAACGGTAATATTGCTGAGCTACTACTTAGCAGAAGCCTACTTATGCACTTAGTTCAATCCCATTCGCCTTTGCTGGATACAGATTATTCGCAGTTTTGAAGTCTTCTTAAATTTAGCGAAAACAGCTTGGAGACGTTCTGCAGATCAATTAGCAGAAAATCTTAACTTCTATTCAAACAGAAATAGACGACTAAAAAAAGGATGGACTGAGTTTGGATCCAGCTGTAATGGCTTTTCTCGTTGCGGCAGTGATTGTTATTCTTGGCTTCTTGGGTGAAGAATTCTTTAACCGTACAAGTATCCCAGATTCGATACTTTTGCTTCTGTTTGGGGTATTATTGGGACCCATTTTTCAGCTCTTTGCGCAAGAAGAGCTACTAGCGATCACACCATATTTTGCTGCTCTAGCATTAATCATCATTCTCTTTGATGGAGGTTTAAATATGGACATACGTGAAGCCGTAAGGAATAGCCCAAGAGCTCTGGTGTTGGCAATCACTGGATTTACATTAAACGTAGCCGTAACAGCCGCTATTTGCAAATACTTGCTCGGTTGGCGACTTTTGAACGGTTTGCTTTTGGGTAGTATCGTAGGCGGAGGTAGCTCAATCATTGTAATAGCATTAATTAGAAAACTTAAGGTTACTGAAAAAATTGAAACAGTTCTCAGTCTTGAATCAATTTTAACTGATGTGTTGTGTACAGTTGGTGCCTATACCGCAATTAACATTTTACTTCAAGAAGTGAACGCAGAAGGCTTCTCTAGTGGTATAGACTTGTACGCTGCGTTAGGTTCTGTGGGAACAGCATTTGGAGTCGGCATTATTGTAGGCTTAGGTTTTGGCGTTGCTTGGCTTGTTATACTAGAAAGAATTAAAGGCAAACCAAACGCTTACATGTTAACATTGGCCATGCTATTCTTAACTTTCGTAGTGGCCACTAACCTGGGTGGAAATGGGGCGCTCTCAGCTTTGTTTTTTGGCCTGATGATTGGAAATTCTCGTCACATTGCCAGACTATTGAAATTCAGAACTACGATTTCTATTGACAAAAACGTTCGGGACTTTCACTGTCAGATCAGCTTTCTAATTCGTTCGTTTTTCTTCGTTTTCACTGGTCTCCTTTTCAGTTTTTCATCTTATATATTCAATTCAATCCTTATCGGACTAGTCTTATCCTTCACCTTTCTAGGAATTAGATTTGTCGTTATTAAAATGGCTACAGTTAAATCTGAACTGAAAGCATACGAAACTCTAATGTCCGTGATGTTTCCTCGGGGATTAGCCGCAGCAGTATTGGCTTCAATACCTCTCACATCTGGTGTACCCAACTCTCAAGTTTTTCCAGAAATCGCCTTCATAGTGATCCTTACTACTATTATTGTTTGCACAGTCGGAGTAGCTGTACTTAGAAAGCGCCAATCTTGATATTAAGAGCCGTTTTTGCTCAAACATTTGGTCACCTCAACAAGAAGTTAGTAACCAATAAATATGTCGCAAACGTAGTCTCTGTTATTCCGGGAAGTGAAAGACCAATGCCTCAATGCGTCATCTGCAGCGGATGCAACTTCGTGTTGTATGAAGGTCAAGATCTCAAACCTCCCGATGAAATTCTCCAACAGCATGATGGAAAATGCCCTAAATGCGGGAAAAAACTGTCCTTGCTGCCTATTGACGTCGAAGTAAAACCCATGAAATAAATTTGAAACTGTTTTAACAATGACTTTGGAAAGCAATAAATAAGCTACTATTATGAAGTAAACAATTATTAATTACAACAACAAATAAAAGACTTCAATAAAGTGAGAAGATGGCTATCAGGAGAGGAAGGAGACATTGTCTAAGGAACAACTCGTCAAAGGTCTTAGGGTTTTTGGGAGATTGCGTATTCACACAAGCCATGCTGCTATAATATGCTATTCAGCTTTGCTTCTAATTCTTTTCATTGCCTTCACAATTAGAGTTCTGCCAATACGCTGGGAAATACCTACCGGCAACTTAAAACTTAACGAATTTGATCCCTATTACCAGTTCAGTCTTACTAACAAGATGGTGCAGGACGGTCTATTTGCACCTTTTCTAGAAAATGACGGTCAAGGTTGGACAAACTACCAACAATGGTATCCCGGTGGATTGGACATGTCACGATCGTTACCCTCGTTACCCATGACTGCGGCAGTGCTTTACACTATCATCTCGTGGTTGGGTGTGAACGTTGATCTAATGGCGTTCTGCTCGATTTTTCCGGTAATCTTTGGAACCGTGTCTTGTTTGTTAATGTATTTTGTTGGTAAAGACATGGGTGGCAAATCAGTCGGTTTGTTTGCAGCCCTATTCCTAGCATTAGCGCCTTCTTTTCTCCAGAGAACAGCGCTTGGTTTCTTTGATACCGAAGTTTTAGGAATCGTAGGTCTTTTATCATTTACTCTTTTATTCCTAAGAGCAATCGACAAGAATAGAACGATGCGTTCATCGCTAATTTATTCTGCATTATCAGGTTTAGCATTGGCATATCTAATTGGAGCTTGGGGTGCAGCCTACTATCTGTTGGATTTGACTGCACTTTTTATTCTCGCGTTAATCCTATTGAAAAGATACAGCCCTCGGCTTTTGATTTCCTACAGCCTAACCTTTGGGTTGGCGCTTGGTATAGCTATAAATATTCCGTATATTTCGCTTAGATATGTGACTTCAGTTGCAGTATTGCCAATTGCCGCAGTTTTCATTCTGCTTTGTATTTTCGAAGTTTTGCGACATAATGTGTCCTCAAGAACAAAAGTGATCCTAGTAGGCACATCGTTTGGATTAATTGTTGGGGGGTTCTTTGCTCTTTGGCAGTTTGGCTATTTGCGAGATATTGCAGGCAAGTTCATATCAGTAATAGATCCCTTTGTTCGTTCAGCTGCTCCATTAATAGAATCAGTGGCTGAACATAGAATTTCAGCTTGGGGTAACATTTACTACGAGCTTGGTTTAGGAGTAATATTCTTCTTAGCAGGTTTGTATTTTGTTCTAAGAAAACCCACAAACAGAAACGTTTTCTTGTTACTTTTTGGTGCCACGGCGCTCTACTTCGCAGCTTCGATGGTTCGTTTGCTTGTTATCTTTGCACCAGTGTTTAGTCTTTTAGCAGCTATGGGGATCCTTGGTGTTTTGAAGCCATTTTATACGTTATTAAAGGAAGCTCCGCAAATAGCCATAAAATCAAAACGGCGAATATCCCGTGTAAGCAAAGAATACAGTGGAATCGTGGTTTTTCTACTATTCATGCTTTTAGTTTTGAACTTTGCCTTTTCTCCTCAAAGCGGTGGTACGCCACGTGTATATGGTTCAGCATATTCGCCTCTTACCGTTACTGCAGCAAGTCTTCCCCTAGGAGGTGGTAATCTCGCTGAACCGGCACAGGAATGGTTGGATATGCTGAGCTGGACCCGAAATAATCTTCAATCAACAACTGTTGTATGTTCATGGTGGGATTATGGATATTGGTTAAGCATAATGGGTAATGTTACAACTTTGGCTGATAACGCTACTGTGAACACCACTCAAATAGAGAATATAGGTTTCATTTTCATGGCACCTGAAGAAAAAGCAATGCCCATGCTAAAACAATACGATGCTGAGTACATACTAGTCTTTACAACTCTGGGTTTAGCAACATCTTCTGATACTGGATACTATGTTGCCCAATCTGTGGGTTATGGGGATGAAGGAAAATGGTCATGGATGGCACGAATTTCAGGGCAAGCCCGCAATAGATTTGTACCCGAGTATATCAGCGAAGAAGAAGCTTGGACTGATGAACAGGATTTTGGCGCTGTAAGCAACAGGACTAACGCTTGGGAATGGAATGATATGGGTAAAAACTCGACGATTTACAAGCTATTAAGCTGGGCAAAGCAATCTTGGGTGAATAGTAACACTGGATCAAACGTGATTTCAGACGAGGAAGGCGTAGAACCTACCTATTTCAAAGAAGCTTATTTCGCTGGTTTAGAATTAACTGCCGTTCAAGCATCCGCCAAATACAGCGGTCTCATACCGCTTGTTGCGTTGTATGAGATTGATTGGGAAGCGTACGAGAACGCTTTGGAATAATACTGAGGAAGCGAAAACTTGTTTCCAAAAGTTCCTGACCAGCATAAAACTGGAAAACAATTAATTCCAAACGGGCTAGGTGTGGTATACGTTCTTATCTCAACAGTCTATCTTTTCCTAATTTATTTCACTGGTACAGCTCCAGCAACAAATGGAGTTTCCACCCCTCTAACATTGGCGGTGTGTATCTTGTTTGGGGGCTTCATGGGTTTACTGGATGATTGGATGGATTTGAAATGGCGGTATAAGGCTTTTATGCCCTTGATAGCTGCGTTGCCGCTTATCTATTTAGCAATCGAAAATGGACTGCGAACTTCAATATCAATACCTCTAATAGGAATGATAGACTTCGGCGAGGCATATTATTTCTTGATTATCCCCTTGATAATTATGATAGTCACTAATACTGTGAATCAGTTGGGCGGGCTGAATGGATTGGAGTCTTTATGTCCAGCAATAATATTGATGGGGCTGATGGCACTATCGCCGTCGCACATGATCTTTATGCTTGGACCATTAATTATTTGGTTAATTCTTGTCGGCTTCAACCTTCAAGGCAAGATTTTCGTTGGAAACTCGGGTTCATTCGCCATAGGTATGAGTGTGGCTTCCTTCGCAGTTATTACTGATTTGAAATTACCTCTGTTGATTTCTATTATTCCTTATGTTGCAAACTCTGCCCTAATATTGTTGACAATTTTTTTCACTAGAAAGAGAGCAGCAGTTTCATTTGATGGAAAAAACCTTGTATCAGATCACAAGCGAAGCTTGGTCACCCTTTTAACTTACCGTCGTCCAATGACAGAGCGCAAAGTAGTCGCAGTGATTTCAGTGATTTTTGTGGTCTTCACGACTCTTGGATTGATCACCATGCTTCTTTGAATATCTTTCTGATTACCCATTCAGGTAAGTTTTAATAGGACATCCGAATGTGCTTTATGATTGTTAAGCGGGTAGGTGAACCTCCACCCGTTCCGCTTATATATAAATCCCGGTGTAGGAGGTGTGGAAGTGAAATTCGATAGTAGAGATGTGACTTCGACCGCGGTTTTTGCTGCACTTTATGTAGTAATCAATATTATTCAAACGGTTACGGTTGGAAACCCAACAATTTACGGTCCAATACAATTACGTATCGCTGACTTCATGATCGCATTAGCTGTAATATTTGGTTGGCCAATAGTGGGCGGAGTAGTAATAGGTTGCTTCGTGACTAACGCTTACTACTTTATTGGTGCTCCGGATGTTGTCTTTGGTCCAATGGCTAATCTGATTGCAGCCATGCTTGTTATGTATCTGAGAAAACGCCGTTTGTTGGCATGCATTGTTGGGGCTTTGCCAATTGGCTTGATCGTAGGTGGCTATCTTTGGTTATTCTTTCCGCCACCAGAAATCTTTAGCACATTGCCTGCATGGGCTGGCATGATAACTAGCATTACAATCAGTAGCTTAATTGCTGTAGCAGTAATAGGATACTTAATGCTCTCGATTTTAAGTCAACCAAATATCATTAATCCTTTGAAGTCTCGTGGACTAAAAGTTGTTTCCCAAGGATGATTATTATAGAAATCTTTCGAGTTTGGTCAGGCCAATGATTTCGTCGAAACTCAAACCCAAAGCGTCCAAGACTTGTTCAAAAGTAGACTGTAAATAAGCAACGTACTTCTCAACATCCACATCGTTTTTTGCTGCTAACTCAACAGGTTTAACGTGAGGTTCTCGGATGGTTTTCACGAAACTAATTAGGTCCCCTCCTCTTATCTCAACTCCGCTTTTTTTCAGAATCTTAGCTGCTTTGACATGTTGAGGCGTAGTTTTAGTGTAACGGTGGAGATCTTCTCCCAAGACTACGTGAAATGCCAAATCACTAATGTTTTCCCACTCTCTTCGTTTCAACTTCAGATATCGGTTGCGAACTATGTTGGCAATATCTTTTTTCGCCTTTTCAAACTCCAAGGGATTTTTGACTTTCGAAAGCCGCTCTTTCATCTTGTTAAACGCATCTTTAATGAATATTGGAATATGCTTTTTCTTACCAGTCAAACCCTTTACGTCAACTGATCCATCATCCAAAACACCTAGGTAATTCTTTTTTCGGGAACTGAAAACAGCGTATCTGTAGACTTTTTCTACATCTATGCCCATTTTCAGTTCACGTTCAGTCCATTGGGCTAGCTCCTGAATTTGTTCTTTGGAAGGATTTTTCAGAAAGAGACTATCAGTATCACCATAAAGCACTTGGATCCCTAGTCCCTCAGCATGTTTAAGTATTTGAGTTATAGAATGTCGACCTATCGCGGCTGTAGCTTCAGCTACTGGAGGACAATACAAATTGAAACTGGCAGCGCCAAACACACCATAGCTGGCGTTCAAAATAACTTTCAGCGCACCTTGGGCGACATTGTACCAGCTTCGAGCTTCTTTAGATAAGCTTCTGTCTTTAGCTTTTAGCTTATACCATCGCACTCTCAGGTCTCTCAATGAGCCAATAAGGAGGCTTTCGAGAGCCCGTTTTCTTGTACATACCCAGTTAGGCGTGTCAGGAACTATGTTCTTTTTGCATTCTGGGTGTGGGCAAAGTATCGATTGGTAACCGAGGTTCCAAACTTTTATTATTGATGGGTAGAGGCTTGGAAAGTCCATTACTGCTACATTGAAATGGACTCCTGGTACGGGTTCAACAACTATGGCGCCTTTGTATTTCTTGCCCTTTATTATTGCTGTTGTAGCGATTTTTCCTTTCTTAGCTAATATGTCTTCAGAGTTTGGAATTAGCATTTTTCTTTTTCGGTGTTCGCGGTGCATGAAGTTTCGTATCCAACGTGATACGCCTTGGCGGCTAACATCCTCCATGGGCATGCTGCTGATTCTTGCAAGTACAAGAATCAATTTCATAGCTAATTCATCATCGTAGCTGGTTAGTTTGAAGGTAATTTCTGAATCTCTAAGGCAGTACTGGGCGAGTTCAGTATAATTAAGCTCCGCAAAGGTTTCTTTCAGCTGAATTTTCTCTATTCCAATTATGCCGCTACCAACTTCGCTTAGCGTTACATCACGGTAACGGTTTTTATAAGCGTAAATTTTTATTGCTCTATTGAAGAAAAACTTGTACAAATCGATGTGTACTCCGTATTTCAGTAAGCAAACCCGCTTGCTAACCTCTATAGGTATTTCGTTTCTTCCAATACCGAGATTTATCGCACGATGACTTAGATAACGCAGATCAAAATCGTCGCCATTATAAGTCAATATGAAGGGAAAATCCCATAGCACTTCAAACACTGCTCGAAGTAGGTCTACTTCATTTTCAAAGTACTCAAGAGTAACATCAGCTGGCAAGCGGTCTTTTCCTTCGCGGATACCTTCACGTTTCAGAATAAGAACTCGTTTTTGGTTATTCGAGCCATACACAGATACGCAAATCACTGGATATTCGGCTTTTCGCGGATCTGGCACTCTCGTAGATATGGGTGAATAAACCTCTATGTCTATGGCTGCTCTACGAAACTTTGGCGCAGGATATTCCAGTAACCTTACCCAATCTTCGATGAACTGAAGCTCCTCTTCCGATTCATCCTTGAAAATAGCCTTCAGTTGCACAAGAGTTTTTTCCGTTTCTTCGAGAGTTATGGGCTCAAGGTTGCCATTTTTTACTTCGTAAATCATTCCTGGAGAAAGTTGTCTGTCAAAAATGTAAGATTGGTAATACTTGATTCTTGCTTCCCAAACTTTAATGTCTTCAGGATTGACCGGATTATCTATTACTTTTGGAAAGTCCTCGGGGATTATGTCTCTTATGCAACCTTGTGGACGCCCACCAATAGCTAATGGGTCTTTGGCGATGATTTTTGTAACCTTCACTTTTCTATCAAGTAGCGCATCAAACCTTTCTTCCAGTTTGAAACGGTCAAAGCTTTCATGGTTCATTAGGCGATCGATTTTCTCTAATTCATACGGTGAGAGATTTGTTAGACAATATGGCTTGTGTCCAGTGTTATCAGACCAGAAGTAGATTTTGCTGCTTTTCGGTTCATAGAGTTTTATTACTGCTTTTCTTGAACGCCCATTGTAGGTTGCTGAAACAAAGTATGAAGGCGGTAAATTTTCAGGTGACATAGGAGAAAAAAAATGACGTTTTTTTCTTTTTTCCCTTTTATAATTCTCAGAATTGATTTCGGTTGTTTGGGGTGTTACCGCTTTCGCCTCCTCTGTTTTTGAGTGCTCTTTTTGTGGTGCTGAGTATTCCAGCAAACTCTTCTGTGCCATATCGACTCTCGCCCCTAATCCACTTCTATAATTAGCCATAAACTAAAATGTTTATTGAAACTTGCAAGCGATTCCTTATTGATTACTATTCTACTGAGAAAGGATATTCTCACCGTTCTTAAAATCAAGTTTAACAAGGTGAAAAAGATGATAGGAGAGTCGAAGTATCATGAGTAATACAATCAAGTATTTAGCGGGCCCGACGGGAATTGAACCCGCGACCTACGGATTAAGAGTCCGCTGCTCTGCCTTGCTGAGCTACGGGCCCACTTTTTTCAAAAAAGAAAATCGGTTAAAGAATATAGAGCTTACGGTTTCTAATTTTGAGACTTTATTTGCTCAGTTCATATTAATATATCTGGCTTGTCGCTTGCTATACCGTCAACCCCTTTCTTTAGGAATTCAGCGACTTCTTCTTGTGTATTTATAGTCCAAACTATGACTTTTAAGTTATTTTCATGAGCTTTAGTAATATTTTTCGTATGTGTAAATCTGAAGATAGACAGAAGATAGCTCGCTTCAAGTTCTAATGCGGTTCTTAAGGGATTTTTTTGTTTAACGTAGATTAATCCTGTTTCAATTTGCTTGTCCAAATCTCTAACTTTGCGCAATGCTTTTTCTTTGAAGGAGATGATTATTACATTTTTTTGCAGCTCTTTTTCATAAATCACCGAGAGCACCTCTTCCTCATATCCAGCTTCCTTCAATTCGATGACAATCTTTACTTTCTTATTCAAAAAGTCAAGAGCTTCTTTCAAAGTGGGGATCTTCTCACCTTTTCCTGCAGAAAGCTCTTTAATCTCTTTAACAGTAAGCTCACTCACTAAACCTTCCCCATCTGTTGTTCTCTTAACGTCAGAGTCGTGAATGACAACAAGCTGATTATCTTTTGTCTTTCTTACATCAAACTCAACCGCGTTCACGCCGATTTCCAATGCCTTCTTGAAACTCAGAAGCGTGTTCTCAGGCTCGTACGCTCTAGCGCCTCTGTGACCTATACGCAACATAACAAATTACTGACCCGCCATAATCTAATATAGCTTTACAACACCACTCATAAAAATTGGCGAAGCCCACCCACGGAATTGTTGCCGTTAGTTTTTTTTAATTCTCTGGGTGTTTGACTAAGTTTTATTTTTCTACTTTTACGATTTCAGCGTTTTCTGTATTGATACCGTGCCAAATTATTCTATAACCTAGTGTGGAGATAGCGGAAGTCAGGTCTACTTGTTCTTTTTGAGCAATTTGAGTTGCTTTGTTTAGAGCTATTCTTCCGGTTTTGTCTATTTGTCGGTCTAGTCTTTTCTTCAGTTTTTCTAGCTTGTCTTTTCTTATTAGACTGTTTGGCAGCGGTACATAATTGTTTGGAATTTTTTCGGTTAGAACGGCTCTTACAACTTCGGTAGATACCCCAATTCTTTTTGCAAACTCTTCGAATTTTATAACTGGCTCAGTGAATGTTACTTTGAGGTTTTTCAGAAAATCAGTTTGTTGGATGCGCGTTTTATTGTAGGAGTCTTGCAGATACCTTAGAATTGGAGGCAAAGGAATTTTTTTTCGGTAGTAAACTATGTTCAAGCGTTTTTGTTTTTCAAGTTTTGTCAATCTCTCACACGACAGGCTTTCATCAACAGCAATTAGCATGTGTTCTTTAATTTTTTTTAATTTTGCAATTTTTCGCATGAGATACTCAGTCGTCCAGAAACCAACGACTTCCATATACAGTTTAGCGTCTTCTCTTTCAAACGAGAAGTCGGGTATAAGCACATATTTACCTGCAATAACTGGTTCCGGTTCCCGTTTCAACCTCCAACCTGAGTTTAAAGCGGTGAAACGATTGGCAAAGTTTTCCTCGACCGCGCTGTCATAGGCTTCTATTGTTTTTTTGGTTCCAAATACTGGACTGTGCTTCCAGCTTTCAAGTTTAAAAGTGTAGATCTTGTTTGTGAACTTCCATAGGATTTTTGCTTCAATCGTCCACTTGGGACTCGAGATTATCGCAGGTAGAAGCTTAGCTAACGAGGTGCCGTAGCGTCTGGTGAGTTTGAAAAGGCTTACCGGTCCATCGATTCTAACCCAGATTTTGTCTTCTTTGTATGCTTCGTATATTAACCCCAACCTTTTGGTTTTGAAAAAGATATTTTGCCAGTTGCCTGAAACAGTGAATCGGAGTTCAGTAGCATCAAAAAGAAGAGTTTGAGCTAAACTAAGATTGTATTCTTCAAGCAAGTCTAGTGTGGATACAGGTTTGAACTCTTTCAGGATTAACTCACTTTCCAAATCAGCGTATATCATCTCCTCCAGCTCTTCGCCAGAAATTTCCAGTTGGGCAGCTACTTCTTCGATTATGCTTCTACGTTGTACCATGGTTGTTGCCGGTCCGTTTTTCCCTGTTGCTTGGAAAATTTTTTGTCTTAGTGTAAAGGGGTTAGCTTTACTGGTACATTTGAAAACGCTCCTTCTGTCAAGCAAAAGGGATAAACCTCTTACGAAATGGTAGTCGTACCCTTCATCTTCAAATGTGTCTGCCACTTTCTTCAAGTTTTTTTTCTTTTTTCCAATGCCGTGCTTATGAGCTTCTATAAGCTTTTTTGCTACCTGAAGATTTTCCGCAGATAACTGGGCGTATCTCGGCTGGATGATGCCTTTTCGTTTCCAGACTGTGAGCAGATTACTCGGAAGCAACTATTTTTTTCCCTCTGCGCTTTTTTGGGTTCGCCTGCGACTCATTCTAACTTCAAGGGTTTCCTTAGATACTATCTCTATAAGGCGAGCTTTCTTGCCTTCCACTTTCCTGAGCAGTCTGCCAAGTCTTTGGATGTAGGCTCTTGTGCTTCCAGTTCCACTTAATATGTACCCCATTGTTGCGTCTGGCACATCTATTCCTTCGTCCAAAACCTGACTCGTTACTATGGTGTTATAATTCCCTTTCCTAAAGCTCTCTAAGATTTCGCGCCGTTCTTTCTTTGGTGTGAGATAAGTTATGGCTGGTATTAGAAATTGGCGGCTTATGGCATAAACAAGGTCAGTGTGCAACGTGAAAATGAGCGCTTTTTCTTTCTTATTTCTCTCAAGCATTTTGCCTAAAGCTGTGATCTTTTCTTGGCTATTAAGAGCTGTCTTTAGGGCGCGATTTCTGGCAAGAAGAGCCTCTCTTGCTCTAGGATCTCTCCCAGTACGCATTATGAACCTTTGGAAGTCTCTGGGACTTTTCATCACAATACGGTTTTCTCTGAGGTACCTCCTGAAGATTTCCATCTCTCTATCGTAAAGTTGCTGGTCTTTCATAGAGAGCTCCACAAATTTCTTTTCATAAGTATACGGGGCAAGGTGTTTACCCGCTAGTTCGTCAACCTCGACGCTGAAAACGAGGTCTCCTACTAGTCTGGGAAGAAGCTGGTGTCTTTCATCGATTCTCTCGTAGGTTGCCGTTAATCCCATGCGATAGGGTGCCGTATACATTTCGGCAATTTGCATATAACTTGGTGAGGCAAGATGGTGAACCTCGTCGAAGACTATGAGCCTGAACCTATTACCCAGAAAAGCTGCCTGCAGATATGCGGAATCATAGGTTGCAACAGTTATCATCCGCACATTATTTTCGCCTCCGCCGACAGCTCCAGATTCCACGCCAAGCCACTCTTTAATTCTGCTTCGCCACTGGTCTATAAGGTCAAGCGTAGGAACCACAATTAGAGCTTGCACTCTCAGCACGTCAACGGCTTTTAGGGCTATGTAGGTCTTGCCTGCAGCGGTAGGCAATACTAAAACACCTTTGTTTTCGTTGCGCTGCCACCTTTCTAGTGCCGATTCTTGATAAGAGCGCAGCTGAACAGTGCTTTTCAAAGTTTCAAGAGGAGGCAACTGCTGGACGTTGTCTTCGAAGGGAATCTTGCTTTCTTCGAAGTAGCCTAAAACATCACGGTAATAAAGCGCCTTAATTCTAAAACAACCTACCCGAGGATCCCATTTCCCATACGGAGTGCCTACATCCCCCTTCAAGAGAATAGTGCCCTTGTCGAACCACAGGCGAACCATAAAGAAAAATAAACAAACACTTCTTAATGTTTTTCTCCATCGCTCACGATCTGAAAAGGAAAGATGCAATCACCAAGGTAAAGGTAGGATTTTACCCTCCAAATCTCTGAGAAATGTTTCTATAAACATTACTTTGAAAGCAATGGTAAGATATTCTATGCTCGTTTAAACACTCTTTGTTCGCTCATTCTATTGAAAAATTATGTTTCATCAATGAGAAAACCATAAATGCTCCAAATGCACATTACCTCCAAATAACTTAACTCTGTCTTGAGAAGTTTAGAGAGGATAAAAATGCGTGTAATTTCGAAAGAAGATTTTGACAGTTTTGTTAATTCAATAATTAACGATGATTCTTTGAATGTTATAGGTGTTAAATCAAAGGGAGACAAATTCGCTTTTGGCACTTTAGAATCTGCCAACGACTTACGTCTGGACTATGACGTAACCCTCCTTCCTCCGAAGAAGTATTTCTTCCCTCAACGCGAAACTCTAGTCACTTATGACGTGGCTACTGGCTTTGTCGCCAAGGACCCAGCTGACCTCAAGCCCACCGTACTGCTCGGCGTTCACCCCTACGATATTGCCGCTTTACTTCAAATGGACGAGATTTTCAGAGACACCAAGTCAGATCCATACTACTTCGAAAAGAGAAAATCATCCATAATCATCGGCCTTAACATCCAAAACATGTCTGAAAGGTGTTTTGCACCACTGATGGGCTGCGCAACAATCGAAAACGGTTACGATTTAATGCTGACTGATCTCGGCAACAGATACGCCATCAACATTGGCTCCCGGAAGGGAGAAGAGCTTCTGGAGAAACACGCCAAGAACGTTAAAGCCGCGCTTGCTAGAGACGTTCAGCTGGTAGGTCAGAAAAAACAGGAAATAATGAACATGTCTCAGCAGGAATTTGACTTCCCAACAGAGCTTATCCCTGAAATGCTGAGCAAAACTTATGACCAAAATGGTTTTTGGAAGGAACACTCCGAGAAATGCTTAGCTTGCGGCTCTTGTGTTCTGGTATGTCCCACCTGCTACTGTTTTGACATTAAGGATGACCCTAACTTATCACTTAAAGAAGGCAAAAGAATTCGAACTTGGGACGGTTGCCTTTTAGAGGATTTTGCCAAGATTGCCTCAGGAGAAAACTTCCGTCCGACGAGACCTACAAGGTACCGCCACAGATACTTCAAGAAAGGAAAATACCTGTTCGACCGTTTCGGCTTCGTTTCATGCGTTGGCTGCGGCAGGTGCTCTTCAAACTGTCTACCCGACATAGCTAACCCAGTTGACCTCTTCAACGACATGTACAGCGAAGTTCTCGACATGGGCTTGGAAATAGACGCGACAGCTGCACCTGAAGTGAGCATCAAAACTGAAGGCGACATAAACTACGTCCCAAAACTGGCAACTATCGTTAAGAAAACACCCATGACCGACATAGAAACACTATTCGAAATAAAACTGGATGATGGCTCCATACTAAATCAAATGCCAGGCCAATTCGTTCAAGTTTCCGTTTTAGGCGTGGGCGAAGCACCAATTTCCGTATCATCATCACCAACACAGAAAGGCATGTTCCAAATTTGCGTACGCAAAATAGGAAGCGTGACCACCGGGCTACATAGACTGAATGAGGGCGATAAAATTGGAATTAGAGGCCCATTTGGAAATGGCTTTGACCCAGAAGCCTTGAAAGGCAAAGACCTCTTGTTCGTTGCAGCAGGTCTTGGTATTGCACCATTACGGTCGCTGCTCAACTACGTTCTGGACAACAGGGCCGAATACGGACGGGTTATTGTTCTCTATGGTTGTAAAGAACCACGCGAACAGCTTTTCGGCGACGAATTGGTTGCGCTGGAAAAAAGAGATGACGTAGAATTCAAGAATACAGTTGACTGGTGCCCTGAAAATGAAGTGTGGGAAGGAAACATCGGCGTAATTACAACTTTGATTCCTCAAATTAATTTTGACCCCGAAGACACTTACGCAATTGTGGTTGGTCCACCAATCGTGTACAAGTTCGTTATAGCAGACCTTAAAAAGCGAAATATGCCGGACGACCACATAATCGTTTCTCTTGAGCGGAGAATGAAATGTGGTGTTGGCAAATGCGGTCACTGCCAAATCAACCACATATACGTGTGTAAAGATGGTCCAGTGTTTAATTATTCAGATATTAAGGGAGTGCCGGAGGCTTTATGATGAAACCGAAAGTTGCTTTCTTTGACTTTGCCGGTTGCGAAGGCGATCAGTTACAAGTCGCAAATCTTGAAGAAGAAATTCTTGCTCTTCTCGGGCATGTTGAAGTTGTGAATTTCAGAGAAGTCATGAAAGAACAAAGCGATAATTACGACATAGCATTCGTCGAAGGGTCGTGCACACGCCTTCAAGATGAAGATCGGCTGAAACAAATCAGAAAGAACGCGAAAATTGTTGTTGCAATAGGTGCGTGTGCCACAATAGGCGGTATTAACTCTTTAAAGAACTATCAAGACTTGGATGATGTCAGGCGAACTGTATATGGTGACAAAGCCCAGCTATTTGACACCTACGCAGCGAGACCTATCGATGCAGTAATACCAGTAGACGCTTACGTTCACGGATGCCCAATAGACAGAGATGAATTTCTCAATGTAGTAAAGTCACTTCTACTGGGAAAGAAACCAGAAATCCCAAACTATCCAGTTTGTGTTGAATGCAAGAAAAACGAGAATGTCTGTGCTTTTGAAAGAGGTGAATTCTGCATAGGTCCTGTCACTAGAGCAGGCTGCAACTCCTGTTGCGTTAACGAAGGAACTAAGTGCTGGGGATGCCGAGGATTAGTGGATAATCCAAACGAAAATTCCCAAAAAGAAGTCTTGATAAAATACGGTCTCACTGTTGATGATGCAATTAAGAAGTTTAGGTTATATTTTGGTTGGCAGGAGAGGAAAAAATAATGGAAAATAAAAACTTTAATGTAGAAGTACACCACGTGACCCGAGTTGAAGGTCATGGAAACATCTATGTAAATGTAAGAAATGGAACAATAGAGCGTTGTGAATGGAACATATCCGAAGCACCCCGCTTCTTTGAAGCTATGGTTGTAGGGCGCAAATGGAACGAGTTACATCACATCACTTCGCGGATCTGCGGTATTTGCTCAATTGGTCACACCCTAGCATCTCTGAAAGCTACTGAGGCAGCAATGGGTATCAATATAAGCGACCAAGATCTCAAACTGAGAAAACTAGCATTGCATGCAGAGAACCTGCAAAGCCATCTTTTACATATAGGCTTTCTAGTTCTTCCTGATCTTATGGGTGTTGGTTCAGTTATTCCACTTGCGTCATCTAATCCGGAAGAAGTCAAAATCGTTTTGCGCTTGCACAGATTGGCGAATGACATGTCTAATCTGATATGCGGCAGGACAACACACCCTCAAAGGCTGATCCCCGGCGGTTTCTCTAAGATTCCTTCCATGAAAGAATTAAGTGGGCTTAGAGAGAGGCTCAAAGCATCAGTTTCAGACCTCAAAGCTGTAGCAAATCTGCTCAAAAGTTTATCGCCAAGAATCCCTAATTTCGTTAGAGAAACTGAGTTCATCGCACTAACAAGCCCCAGCGAATACGCACTTTACGATGGTAACATCGGTTCAACCGACACTGAAGCAGCTCCAGCAAAAGAATATCTTTCGTATACTAACGAGTACATAGTCCCCAATTCAACTGCGAAATGGGCAAAGCACAAGCGAGAATCATACATGGTTGGAGCACTTGCTAGATTAAACATTAATTACGACAAGCTTTCTCCGCTAGCCAAGAAGGTCGCTGAAATGTTCAGCTTGAAACCAGTATGCCATAATCCGTTCATGAACAACATCGCCCAACTTGTAGAGGTAGTTCATAGCGTAGAAGACTCTATCAAGCTGATTAATGAACTTGAAGCTGCTGGTTTGACTATTCAGCCAGACTACAACTTACCTGAAATCGAGATCAAAGCAGGTCAAGGAGTTGGAGCCGTTGAGGTCCCAAGAGGCATTCTGTTCCACGATTACACATACAACAAAGATGGAATCTGCACAAAAGCGAACTGTATCATCCCAACGAATCAGAACCACGGCAACATCCAATTGGATATGAAAGCCTTGCTGCCAAAAATCATGGATAAAACACCAAAAGAGATTGAACTGACCCTAGAAATGCTAGTAAGGGCTTATGATCCCTGCATTTCCTGCTCAACACACGCAGTGAAAGTGCATTTCGTCTAAACTCTCCTTAGAATAGCATCGTAGAAACGCAAAACGCTGAGAATGCCGAGAGCTACAACTTGTTTGTGTCCTCTAGTTGTGTGTCTCTAGCATTTTGCCACTCTTTTTTCTGCAGTATCCTAATTTTTCTTGTTTGTTTCTGGAGGTTCTGAGTTTTCAATTTCAGAATATTGTACTTAAAACATTTCGTATTCGGGATCAAATGATCTTTTCACTGTGGGGTCAGTTTTTGTGAGACGATTGAAGCTTTGATATGTGAGACTAATTTAAAGTTGGGCTAGTATGGTGATGTTTGTTTTGGTTATTTGTTCGTTTGTTCTTAGGGTGTATATGAATTTTCTTATGTGTTTTGCTTGTCCTTTTAGTATTATGACTTCCAGGCAGTAGCCTTCGTGTATGTGGGCATGTAGAAAGGTTGAGACGAGTCCGCTATAGACATGTTGCGCGTCGAGTAGGCGTTCTCTGTCAGCCTTTTCCTTGTAGATTATGGTTGCAGTAGCTACTATTTCGCCTTCGAGGTTTTCGATGTTGATTTCTTCTTTCAGAAATTGACGTAGGGCTTGTCGAGTGATTTCGGATCGGCTGGCGAATCCCCTATCAATCATGGTAGCATCCACCTTCTCCAGAAGCGCTTCAGGAACGGATAAGCTGATTATTGTCATTTTCTTACTCTATTGATAAAATCAAACATGGCGGTTAATAAATATTATTAATTATTGCTTATAAAAGCATTAGAATTATTAATTCCAACATAAAGCTTAATAGTAGTCAAGCTAACAAACAATTGAAACCTATGAATTATAAGCAGAAATCGCTCGTTATCGGAGCAATTCTCACAACCATTATACTATTTGTTATCGTATCCACATTTCCCACAACTACAATTCCAACCGATAAGCTACAGGTGGTTGCCACTTTCTATCCATTAGCCTTCTTCACCCAAGAAATTGGCGGAGAACACGTACAAGTAACCCAATTGGTACCCAACAACACTGAAATCCACAACTGGGAACCATCGGCCCAAGATATAGCCGCTGCAGAGACAGCAGACATAATTGTTTACAACGGTGGAGGTCTAGATCACTGGATGGAAGATGAAATTCTACCTGCGCTGACAAAAACAAAAACCCGAATCAACATAGATACCACCAACGGACTAGTGCTCCTGGATGCAATAGAAACAGAAGGCAGTGAAAATGCCCATAATCACGGGGTTTATGATCCACACACGTGGGTAAGTCCGTATATGGCTAAACTGCAAGCAGAAAAAATCTATGAATCGATCATCCAGCAAGACCCCAGCCACGAAATCTTCTACACCAACAACTGGTTAAAACTCAAAACTAGTCTAGAACAAATAGACGCCAACTATACCACCACGTTCTTCACCAAACAAAAAAGCACCATATTTGTCTCACACGAAGCTTTCGGATACCTCACAGATAGATACAACTTCACCCAAAAAGGGCTAATAGGTCTATCAGCCGACCAGCAACCTAGCGCTGCTGCTATTGCAGAAATAATAAACCTAATGGTGCAATACCAAACATATGTCATCTACGTAGATCCGGTCTACTCCCAAGACTACGCTCGAACGCTTAAAAACGAACTCGCAACCCAAACAGGACAAGCTATTACAATCTTAAGACTATACATAGCCACAGGACCTGTCGACGGCAATAACTACCTCCAACAACAATTAATTAACTTAGAAAACCTAAGAATCGGATTAGAAGCTTGAGCCACAAGTTCAATCATAATAGATGAAAAACTATGAATACACAGAAACAAACAACATTAACAAAAGATAGTCCAATTCTGCAAGTAAAAACTGTAGATATCGCAAGGTCTGGAACCTTAGTTATCCAAAATGCAAGCTTCACAATCCAAAAAGGGGACTATGTAGGCCTAGTAGGGCCCAACGGAGGGGGAAAAACTACTCTTATCCTCGCACTACTAAACTTCCTACCCCGAACAAAAGGAACCATAAAGCTCTTTGGAACAAACATCGACAAATTCTCAGCTTGGGAAAAAGTCGCTTATATATCACAAACTGCCACGAGCTTCGACTGTAAATTTCCCCTAACTGTGAGAGAACTCGTTGCATTAGGCAGAATAAAGAAAAAGAATATCGCGCGAAGGTACACTCGGGAAGACTGGCAAGCTGTAGATGAAAGTATATCCTTTATGGGTTTAGGAGAGGATGCTAACAGACGAATCGGACAACTGTCTGGAGGCCAGAAACAGCGCGTCTTTGTAGCCAAAGCGTTGGCAAGAAATCCTGAAATCATATTTCTGGATGAGCCGATCGTTGGGGTTGACGCAACTGCCCAAGAGAAATTCTTCAAGAAACTCAGCGACCTAAATACTAAAAGAAAAACAACTATACTCTTGGTAACCCATGATCTAACATCAGTCTTCTGCAGAATGTCTAAAGTACTCTGCGTCAATAGGCAAGTAGAAATTGCCCAAATATCAAGCGACCTTGACCCCAACAAACTTCTCAAAAAAGCCTACGGCGAACACTTCCACTTTGTATTCCACAGACATGAATGCCTTGGAGTCTTCAACGGTGATAACCATTAGTATAATAGACCTCATAGGCTACAGATTCTTTCAAAACGCACTCATAGGCGGTGTTATCGCGGCAGCAGCGTGTGCAGCAGTCGGGCTTTTCCTGATATTGAAGAAGGAAGCTATGATCGGCGACGGAATCACCCACACGGCATTCGGCGGAATAGCTTTAGGACTATTGCTAGGAATAAACCCTCTGCTAACAGCGTTGGGCGTTTCAGTGTTAGCAGTTTTAGCAATATCCTATATGAGAAGAAAAAATGTGGCGCCCTCAGACTCCGCAATAGCGGTCATGCTGGCACTGGGCTTCTCATTTGGCTTAATCTTGATAAGCATAGCTGGCGGTTTCAACGTCGAACTCTTGAGTTACCTATTCGGCTCAATATTAGCAATAGATGAAGTGGATTTACTATTTGTGTCCTTGCTCGGCGTCTTTGTTCTATTATTCCTAAGCTTCTTCCGGAGAGAACTCTTATCCATAGTCTTCGACGAAGAAGACTCACGTGTATTGGGCATACCAACAAACTCGCTGTCGCTAGCTTTCGATTTGCTAGTCGCCACAACAATTGTTCTTTCAATAAAGGTTGTAGGAACCGTCCTTGTAATTGCCCTTCTCGTCCTCCCCGGTTTGTCAGCGCTTCAGCTTAGCCTATCATTTAGAAAAACAATTCTAGCTGCAGTCGGCTTCAGCATATTAAGTACAGTAATGGGAATACTGTTTTCAGCAACATTCGACGTGGCAACCAGCGGTCTCATCGTATTCGTTGCAGTATTGCTTTTCCTGCTCACCTTAGCATACAAAAAAATGCAATAACTACTGAAACAGAACAAGAAAAAGAAAGAGAGAAATAGGTAGCGTTTAACTGATTAGCTGGTTTATTACTTGCTTTCTACTTTTTTCTCTTTGTCTTCCTGGAACAAATTCTTTACGGCTGTTATTCTTGATTTTTGTGCTAGTTGTTGTGCTGTGACAAATGTTAATGCTTCTTCTGGGCACCATTTGACGCATTGTGGGCCGTCAGGTTCATCTTTGCAGCTGTTGCATGTAAACGCTACTTTATTATCAGGATGCATCATCATAGCGCCGAACTGGCAAGCACTGATACACCAAGCGCAACCATCGCAGGCTTCTTCATCAACCACAATTATTCCGGTATCCTCTTCTTGGCGTAAAGCGTCTCTTGGGCAAGCAGCAACGCATGCTGGATCTTCGCAATGTCTACAAGTAACAGCCAAGTTGTTAAGAGGTCCTAACCGCAAAGCGCGAATTCTTGATTTGTTTGGATTGAACGTGTTCTCATTCGTCATGGAACAAGCGTACTCACAGACTACACAGCCTACGCATTTTTCAGGGTCTGCAGAAACAAATTTTCTGTCTTGTGCTCGAACCATTACGCTTTACCTCCTTTCACCTTTTCTTTTACAATATAAGCGTAGTCACCTAGACCGACTTCGTTAAGCTTCTCAATAGTCGGAACGCCATCGCTCGTCCAGCCTCTTGCAGCGTAGTAATCATCTAGTCCCAATTGATGCTCTTCGTCGCTGACGACCAAGCCTTTCGCTGGGCCTTCTTCAGGAACAGGCGCATTCTTTATCTTCCAAGGTAACGTATCATATTCCCTTGTACCTTTTCCCTCACGGAAATTGAAGAGTCTAGCAAGGTTTTCAATTCTTTCTCCGGCTTTTTCAAGCTCTTCTGGAGTCATTTGGATACCAGTGGCTAGCGTGTAATAATTGGCTAAATCCTTAGAGCCATCGTAGTAGGTTCCTCGTGAGAACTTGCACACTATTAGCGAGTCGATTACGTTGTAAACATGTCCATCAGGTACAATCATTTTGCCTCTGCCTGGCTCAATTTTAAAGCGGTTCACTTTTCCTTTCACGTCAGGTGAATAAGCACCGTTTCTGAGGTGACAAGCACCACGGAATGAAACACTGAAACCCAATGCTGCCGTCTTCAAAGTTCGCAGATCATAACCTGGCAATTCTAAACCTTTAATATGACAAGCGTACTTGTACGCGTCACCGCCAATTATCTCAGCTGCTTTCTCAACACCCTCTGCAAGCGTATTGCCAAGCCAACCTTCCCTTTTGCCAATTTTATGAATAATCTCTATAAGTGCCTCAGCATTTCCAAAACGAAGGTCTATACCATCTGTTTGCTCCTTTGTTATTACTCCATGCTCGTAACAATCCATTGCAAAAGCGACGACCACTCCAATGGATATGCCATCCATGCCGTACTCGTTTACGATACGCATTGCTTCAATTATCGCATCGAGTCGGTCAACACCACACAAAGGACCCATAGACCATAAGCACTCAAACTCCAAACGTGAAGTAGACCCTTTATACGGCCCTTCAGGCACTACGGCAATGTGATCGCAACGCATCCCACAGGTTGCGCAACCAACTATTTTCTTAACATAATGCTCGTTCAACCACTCGCCACTTACTTTTTCAGCGCCATCAAATTGGGAGTTAGTAAAGTTCCTTGTTGCCAACGCATTTAGAGAATTCAAAACCAAAACATTCTGAGGTGTTCCCAAAGTCTTGTATTTCTTTGTGGCAGGGCCCTTCATGCGCTCATGTATTAATTTCACGAATTCCTTGAAGCCATCCATGTCTGCTACGTTAACGTCATTTGTCCCCCGAACGGCAACTGCCTTGAGATTTTTAGAACCCATAACAGCTCCCATACCTGTTCTTCCGATGGCCCGGAATTCATCATTTATTATGCAAGCAATTCGACAAAGTTTTTCACCCGCTTCACCTATTGCAGAAACACGGATGTAGAAGTCACCGAGCTCTTCTCTGAGTTTCATATCTGTTTCGCCAACAGTCGCTCCCTTAAGGAATTCACCATCCATTATTTGCACTTTGTCATCATCAATCCACAAATAGGAAAGCTTGGGCGCCTTCCCAGTTATAATGACCGCATCGTACCCTGCCCGTTTAAGATCAGGACCGAAAAAGCCATGAGCTTTTGCTTCACCTACGCCTCCAGTTGCAGGTGATTTGGAAACAACAGCATAGCCATTTCCAGCTGTTGGTCCCATTGTGCCGCTAAGAGGTCCAGTGGTAAAAATGAGCGGATTATCTGGGCTGAAAGGGTCTGTTCCTTGTTTGGAATTATCCATGAGCAAGCGAATGCCCAATCCTATGCCACCAATATATTCCCTAGCCATTTTTTCGCTTAAAGATTCAGTAGAAATTTTTCCTGTTGTAAGGTCAACACGCAAGATTTTACCTGCATAAGCAAACATACAAATTCTCTCCTAAACGTGTTATTGTCTTATATACCGTCAACAGAAACTATATTAATTTAATGGATTTCACACGCAAAAATGATGAATAGATTCTCGATATGCTTTGCAAGTAAATTCGATCAGAAATTGCCGATTTCAATCTGCATGAAATGTCAAAATCTTCTAATTGGCTAAGTAATTATTATATAACGTCTTTGGCAATTGTATTGCTTGATGTGTTTGAGGTAGTTGTTTTTGAAAGTGAAAGTAGATTATTTGGGCAGCGTTAAACAAGCATTAGACTTGAAGCAAGCTGAGCAAGTCGAACTGAAAGATGACGCCCTTGTATGTGACTTGCTGTATTTTCTCGCTGAAAAACATGGCGCACCCTTCAAAACATCAGTTTACGACCCCAGAGACTCAGATTTGAAACCCTATTACATTTTATCTGTAAATGGGTTGCTGATAAATCAATTGAACAATATGGAAACCAAACTTAAAGACGGTGACCGTTTAATTTTCATGCCTGTTGTAAGCGGAGGATGAAAGCGAAACCATTAAGCCTAGCAGTCAGTAATTTAACCTAATGGCGACTACTTTGAAAAGGATAAACGCTCTTAAGGATAAGGCCTTCAGGGAAGGCGGGTTTGATGGTTTCCTAATTCTTAACAGCACTAACCTGACTTACTTCACTGGTTTTTCAGGAGCAACTGCATTATTAGTTCCGAGGGATGATGAAAGTGTGGTTTACGCTTATGGCGTTAACTATGAACACGCGAAATCAGAATCAGCCAAGATTAAGGTGGAACTGGTAAGGCGTAGTGAAAAATTGACTGATGAAATTGCGAAGCAAGTTAAAATATCAAAAATAGAAAAGCTGGCGGTGGATGCTTTAAACATTGAAAGCTGGCGCGCCCTTGTAAAGTCATTAGGAAGCGAGGGAAGTATTGCAATTGCCCCCCAATTCATCAGGGATCTTCGGAAAGTTAAAGATGAAAAAGAAATTGAGTTGATGCGCAAAGCTGCTAATCTAACAAGCGAAGGCATGCGCGTGGCTCGTGAAATGGTAGAGGTGGGCAAGAGAGAGTACGAAGTAGCGGCGGAAATCGAGTATGCAATGCGGAAGATGGGTTCTCAGGGAACAGCTTTCGAAACGATAGTTGCATCTGGCGTTTGTTCAGCATTTCCTCATGGCAGCTGCTCAGACAGAAAAATTCAGAAGGGCGATTTGGTAGTAGTTGATGTGGGCGCAATTTACAGATCATACCGTTCCGACATGACACGAACGTTTGTAGTTGGTCATCCCTCGGAGAAACAAAAGACACTATATCAAACCATAAGAACCGCACAAGCCAAAGCGTTTGAAGTCACAAAACCCAACGCGAAAGCCGCAGATGTTGACGCAATCGCTAGGAAAATAATCACCGTTGCGGGTTACGGCGAATATTTTGTACACAATTTAGGTCATGGAGTTGGGCTGGAAGTGCATGAGCAACCTATATTGAGCCCTGAAAGCAAAGACCTTCTGGCTGCGGGAAACGTAGTGACTTTAGAGCCCGGTATCTATCTTGTTGGATATGGCGGGATCCGCATAGAAGACACAATATTAGTGCATATGAAAGGCGCAGAAAAACTCACTAACGGAACCTATGATTTAGAATAAAGTAAGTTCAATAAAGTTAAAATGTTTGTTTGTGCTTTTTTGTGTTGGTGATTTTTCTGGAAAATCTAGCAGTTATTATTATTGACATGCTTAACGATTTTGTTACTGGAAAACTAGAAGTTGAAAGAACAAAATACATAATACCAAACTTGCAAAGGTTGATTGAGGCAGCACGCCAAAAAGGTGTTCCAGTCATATACAGTAACGATGCACATTACCCTCAAGATACGGAGGTCGTTGAGAAATGGGGAAACCATGCCATTAAAGGCACTAAAGGTGCTGAAGTCATTCCTGAGCTTAAGCCTTCTGAGAAAGACTACTTAGTGGAGAAGCGAACCTACAGCGGCTTCTACGAAACGGGTTTAGACCCGCTTTTACGAAGCCTTTACCAGGGAACAGGGGTAAAAACTGTTGTTCTTGGTGGTTTACATACACACATGTGCGTCAGGCACACCGCCGCAGATGCCTTCTTCAGAGGATATCATATAATTGTCGCCAAAGACGGGGTGGAAGCTTTTACACAAGAAGATCACAAACAGGGTTTAACGTACCTAGAAGAAGTTTACAACGCGAAAATAATGACGGTTGACAACATAATCAAAGAATTCAGCTAAAGGCAGCAATTCCATTCAAACCTAACAGATGGGCTGATAGTTAAGAAAAGTATTTTTTGTTTTAAGTCTCATTTTTTATTTAATTAAATCAACACTATAAGACTAAGCAGTGAACATTTTGAGTGAAAAGAAGAGGAGTCGCAAGAAAGCTCTTAGGTACTTAAGGTGGTCGGTTAAAACCGGGTTTCTTCTATTTTACATTTTGCCTATTACCTACTACCCTTTGGTTATAGCTCCTCCTATGCCCGTGTATAGTTTAGCGTTTGGAGGTCTAGACCGGCTACCACTTTTTACGTTGCCCTATAGCGAGTCAGTCTGCAGTTTGCTACTTGTTTCCTATGATTACGTTGGACCGGGCGCTTGGTTAACATGTCCTGTAGGAGGCTTGCAAGCTCTGGTAACAGGCAACGTATACGGGCCACTTCTTATTTCAACATTAGTGGCGCTCTTTCTTTTCCTTATTCCAATTTTCTTGTTTGGAAACTTATTCTGTGGTTGGGCTTGCCCGTTGGGAACGATTATCGACTATTTCGATAAAGCCGTTGAACGCTTCATGCCAAAAATAAACGTGAAACGAGAAGAGCGCGCCAAACAAGATAAAGAGAAAAGAAAGACGGAAAACGGTTTCATCTGTCCTACATGTCCATTTGGAAGACTCATAGCCAACAAAAACGCTTTAGTAGCAAATGGAGTTTTAGTGTCATCGCTTATTGGTTCCGCTATTTTTAGGTTTCCTGTTTTTTGTAGCATATGTCCAATAGGGGTAGTAAATAGAGGTATGTTTCATCTCAAATCGTGGACCTTCCTTACAGGAAGAATGATGCCAATTATCATTGAATTCTTCGTGTTTCCGATTATTGCGGTACTTGCTAGTTTAAGGGAGAAAAGGTATTGGTGCAGAAAAATCTGTCCTGTAGGAGCAATCCTTAACATTTCAGGGTCGTTCAGTCCGTTTTTCAGGCCAACCGTGAACGTTGAAAAATGTATTATAAACGGGTGCCCTGAGACATGCGAAGATTACCACTTGGACTACTGTGCTTTTTGCCGTCAGATGGACCATGAACAATGTGAAGAAGTTTGCCCCCAAAACATCAACCTACTCGACAAAGGTTCCCTAGCCTCATGCACAAAATGCTTAGAATGCTACATAAAATGTGAACACGACGCCATCGAAATCAAACGTTTCGGAACACCTGACGCCGTCTTGGCGCTTAGACGCTTAAGAAGCAAACTAAGTCATCCGAAGAAGAAAAACAAAAACTGAATATAATCTATTAAGCTCTCTTCTAAATGCAAACAAGCTGATGGTGGGCCCGGGGCGATTTGAACACCCGACCGACAGGTTATGAGCCTGGCGCTCTAGCCTAGCTGAGCTACGGGCCCGCATATGTTTTCCTTTACTATTGCTGTTTTTGACCAAATTTAAACGTTTTCTGCAGTGTCAGTTTCTAATGTAGCATTGCAAGGCTAAGTATTCATCCTCTCATAGTGGTATAGGTATTCCTGAGCGTAGCCTGCGTATTTTCCAAAATAATTTCTTCCAAAAGCGTTAAGCTTAGCATAATCGGAATTGGAAAGTCCTTGTTTATTCATTAGCTTTTGGGCTAAATCAGATGGTAGCTTTTCGAGGTAGTGGTTTAAGATTACGCGCTTGATCCATCTATCCACTGGGAAGGCTTCAGTTTTTCCTAATGAAAACAGTAAGACGCAATCAGCGACTTTGGGTCCCACACCAGCGAAGTTGCATATTTCTTTTTTAGCTTGCTTGTAAGGTGTCTTTCGTAGGCTTTCAAGTTTGAAATTGTTTTCGAAAATCTGCTTAGCAGTGTTCTGTACATACTTTCCGCGGTAACCTAAGCCGCAATCCATCAAATCCTTAACTTTAGCATTAGCCAGTTTCTTAGGTTTGGGAAACGTAGAAAACTTCATCCCGTCCAATTGAGTTTTTTCTCCGAACTTGGTCGACAGATTCAGTACCATGTGCTTTATTGCTTGAATATTCTTGTAGGTTGCGCAGATATATGAAATGAGGCACTCCCATGGTTCTTGCCTGATTATGCGCAAACCCCATAACTCCTGAAGCGCTTTCCTCATATGCTCATCTTTGCCGATGGAAGTGCGAATTTCATGCAAATCGTCATCTAATCCGAAATAATTCTCAACAAATTTCTCGTTTGCATTCGCAAACTCGAATTCATTACTAACCTGACGTACCTTTATTGCTTTACCGTCGACAACGCCGTACCACCAGTCGCCTTTCTTGTCCCACCTGAAAACTTGCCCACAGCAAAGAGTAAAGTCCAAATTGAGTGGAATATCGTCGATTTTCATAGTTTTTCCTCTAAGAACCGTTTTGCATTCGGAACCTCCAAAGGCAAACCTTTCCTTTTCCGAAGTTCCTCAATTGTCTTCGCTTCAAGTTTTTCAGGCATTTTTTCCCAGTGGTCAAACATGAATTGCCAAAAAGCCCGACCCGAGGTTGCTGATCGTAGCTCCTTTGATAAACCGAAAGTTTCTGCAACTGGAATATAGCTTGTGAGAAAGGAGACAGCACCTTTCTGTTCGAAACCAAAGATTTTTCCCCGTCTGCTGCTCAAAATCTTTGAGCAGTTCCCAGCCAATTCTGCAGGAGTAAGAATTAAGGTTTTGTAGACTGGTTCAAGTAGTACAGGTTTAGCTGTTAAGAAAGAACCAAAAATCGCTTTGCCAATTCCACGCTTAACTTCCACAGGGGTCTTATGTTCAATGCTCTTGTCAATTTGAAAATCCAGCAAATTAACTTGTAAACCTCTAATTGGTTCTCCGCATAATGGGCCAGCGTTGCAGGCGAACGTGAAACCTGAAATAATAGACTCCAATATTCCGCTTAATTTCTTCTCTTTTCCTGTGCAATCTACTAATATATTATCATGTTCGTCAGATGCTAAGGCTCCTTTTGCGCTATCCATCTTAGTCTCATTTTTTGCCTTGTTGGTTTTTTTGGGAGCAGGTTCCACCTGCACTGTGAATTTATTGTGTTTGCTAGGACTCAAAGCTGTGGAGACTATTCCTTTTTGTGTAGCTTTTTCTTGATATACAACTCTTGGTAAAGAAGCAGAGATTTCCATGCTTCCGAGATTTTTCCGCAGCTGGTTCACAGTGATTTCAAGGTGCAATTCTCCCATTCCGCTCAGAAGATGTTCCCCCGTTTCTTTATTCACAAAGGCGACTAGGTTTGGGTCTTCTTTGACAAGCTGATCAATAGCACTGAAAAATTCAGGCAAATCCGCAGGATTCTTAGGTTCTATTGCGATCGTAATCACAGGCTCCGAAACATACCGTAGTTGCTCAAAAGGAACCATACCTTTTTTGTGTTCCACGTCAACAATAGTTTCGCCAGCTTCTATCTGTTCTAACCCTGTTAATGCTACCAAATTGCCGGCTACCACTTTATTAACAGGCTCTCTGAAAGCACCCATAAAAATTGAAACCTGATGAACCATGCCTTCCATTTGGGCGTTAACGAGGTAAACTTTCTCTCCCTTTTTCAGAGTTCCAGAGAACACTCTCCCAGTGGCAATAAAACCCGCATTTGATGATGCGTGAATATTTGTTACGCAAACAATTGCTGGCCCGTTGTCGTCGCAGTTAGCCATAGCCTGTCCCACTTCTGAGGTCATGTCTCCCTTCCAGATTTTTTCCACACGATACTTTTGGGCTTCCAAAGGGTTTGGAACGTGTTTCACAACCACATCAAAGATTGCATTGCAAAGCGGAAAGCTCTTCTGCATATTTTTATGCATTCCATTTCTGCACGCGTTTATTATTTCGCTGAACTTTGTTTTTTTCTCAAAAGCCATGCTTAACGTGAAGCCCCACTTGTGAAGAGCTGAACCAAACGCGACACTATCCCTGGAGGAGTTCACTTTCCACTTGTCCTTCAATCCAGGTTCTCCGTGGACCTCGATTAGGTCGTTGAAGCTACCTATTATATTGGTGAATTTTTTCTCAATTTGCTCTGCATTCAGCTGTAACTCGGTAATTAAGCGATCCAATTTATTTATGAACAGCACTGGACGAACACGTTCCTCAAGCGCTTGTCGAACTACCAACTCCGTCTGAGCCATAATCTCTTCCACGGCGTCAACAATAACAACTGCACCATCAATAGTACGTAAAGCTCTGGTAACCTTACCTGTGAAGTCTACGTGTCCAGGCGTGTCTACTAAATTAATAATGAAAGGATGGTCAGCATTCCGGTAAACCAGAGAAATGTTGGCAGTTTTCAAGGTGATGCCGCGTTTCTGCTCTTCTTCAAGGTAGTCGAGCACTCTGGCGTTTCCTGCAACTTGTTGCGATAGTAACCCAGTGCCAGCTAGCAAAGAGTCTGTCAAGGTCGTTTTTCCATGGTTAATGTGGGCAAGGATACCCAAGTTCCTGATAGACTCTTTTTTATCCATCAACTGCAGAATATCAGTAGTGTATCTGAACCTAGGCATTCATTAAACCCGCTAGAGGACAGATTTTAATGAATAAAAAGCGCCTATTAAATTTATAATCCTGGATAAGTGGCGAAATCACCAACGTCTCCTTTCCCTTTTTCTTTTTGTAATACAATTAAAAAGGATTAAAAAAAGTCAGATTATGTTTTGAATCATATTCAGGCGTCATTTGAAAAAACCCTTTACATAAATATTAGCTATGTTTCTCCTTAGAAATTTTGTAACTTGACCAAAACAAATATAGGCATAAAAATTGAAAGGACCCACTTCATGGAAATTGAAAATGATGATTAAACCAAATGTGATTAGAAGTATAGTTATTTTCCTAACGCTTTGTGCAATAGTTTTGTCTTGTCTATCGTGCTTTGAACCAACAATCAATGGTGCACTTGTGGAAACCCCCATCTTCTCATGGGAGATAGACACTTATGGAGACGCATGGGAAGGATATTTGGCTTTTGGATTGTGGAAGTACAATACAAGCAACATCTATTTCATAGCTGATAGTTATCTTGTTATCACGAACACCAATGGCGATTTGATAACGTTTCGTGAAAGTTCATCAGAGATGAATTATTTGATTGTTAATGAAATGGCTAAAAATATGCTCATGTACCAAGGGGATCCATATCCCTTTGTGCATTTCTGGAACCTTTCAACCGGCGAAACAGTTGATTTTGAAGTTTTTGGCCATCATGATATCGTATATAATGCTGATAAGGAGACCTTTCTCACCCTCAGGAAATATATCCGCGAGGTCAACGGCACAAGGATACTGCTTGATGAGATAGTAGAATTAAATAATACTGGGGGAACACTTTGGACTTGGGATACGTATAACTACCTCAGTCTTGAAGATGCTTGTACATTCGACGATACCGCCTTTCTAGATGGTGAACTTCTATCTGATTTTACACACTCGAACACTTTACGCTGGAACTTCAATGAGAATATTATTTACCTCAATGTTCGAAATTTGAATACTTTTTATGCCATCAACAAGACTACGGGAGAGTTGATTTGGAGCTGTGGCGAACATGGCGATTTCCAATTATTTGATAAAAATGGAACAGAAGTTGCCAGCCTTTGGTATCATGGTCACTCAATAAAAGAGGTTGAAGAGAACGTGTTTATAATCTTTGATAATGATTTCCATAATAAAACTAACCCAAACAACGCTCATAGCAGAATTTTAGAATTTACAATAGATGAAGAAAACATGACTGCTCGGGAAAGTTGGAGTTGGATTTCTCCAAAAGATTATTGGAGTCCCTATTGGGGAGATGCTGATAGATTGCCAAATGGAAATAGAATAGGAGTTTTCGGAAGTCAAGTAAAGCAGTATAATACTACGATAGGTGCCGTATTTGTTGAGGTCAATCCGGAGGGTCAAGTGGTCAGAACTTACACTTTCCCGCGGGGTTGGGGTGTTTATAGACTAGAAGAAATATCCTCCTTAGGGCCCCTTCTTACTCCCGTTCCAACTCCTTCTCCTTCTCCAACACCCACAGCCTCTCCTTCTCCTTCTCCAACCTCAATACCTTCTCCTTCTCCAACACCCACAGCCTCTCCTTCTCCTTCTCCAACACCCACAGCTTCGCCTTCTCCACCTCCAGAAGAACCACCCACGACAATGTTCTTCGCAATTGGAACAGGCATAGGCGCTCTCGCTGCAATCGCGATTGTGGCTATAATTCTTGGGGTGCGTAAGTAACAACTTTCCCTTTTTCTCTTTTTTAGTACAAAAACCTTAAAGTTGCCTTGTTTCTTCTTTGGATGTACCCACGTTCCTGACTCTTCCCAAAAAACATTTTTGCAAAACTCATTTCTATCCTAAGCGTCTTCTCTATCAAAAACTATTTAATTTCACTCTATTGACCTTGGAGAAGGAAGACAATGAACTTGAAAGCGCCAGTGAGAGTGCTCACGGAAAATCTCAAAATTGAGCCTTATGGATCAGCTCTCTGCTATCCCAGAGCAAGCGAGGATGAACTAGAAAAACGAATTGAAGAACTTCGTGGACACGGTGTTACAGCATTGGAGTTCACCGGAGAAGCAAGCGTATTCAACCTGCCCGTATTGGGCAAAGGCTTTGTAGGCATAGTTGCAGTAGCCCATTTAGAAGAGCAAAGGCTCGCTTTGAAAATTCGCAGGGTAGATGCCGACCGCGCTGGACTGGAACATGAAGCACAGATGCTTGCCAAGGCTAACATCGTGCAGGTTGGACCGAAACTAGTAGGTGTTAGTAAGAATTTTCTCTTGATGCAGCTTGTTGATGGTTGTTTTTTGCCAACGTGGCTTAGCTTGCAAAGTGAAAAGGAGGTGGTGCATGTTGTTTTGAGTGAAGTATTGGAGCAGTGCTGGCGGCTGGATATCATCGGATTAGATCATGGAGAACTCAGTAAGGCACCAAAGCATATAATCATCGATAAACAGGATAATCCCTTCATTATTGATTTTGAAACAGCTAGCCTCGATAGAAGGCCTGCAAATGTTACATCTGCGTGTCAGTTTTTCTTCACAAGTCAAGGTGCAGTAGCGAAAGCCATAATGGATGTTAATGGTGAGATAAACCGCGCAGAAGCTATTGACGCACTAAGGCGCTATAAAAATGAGAGAAAACGTGATAATTTTGATGATATACTACGGGTTTGTCTGGGTTAGCTTACGTAGTTAATTGGTGGGCTAGCATTCTTTTGGTCTGGTTCTTGTATGTCTAGTTCCCTAGCTAGTTGGTAGAGGTTTAGCCAAGTTTCAATTTTACTCTGACGCTCAATCTTCTTCTCTTCATATAATAGTGGGATTGTGTTCACAAATAGCCAACTGTAGATCTTCTCTTTTTCCGCCAAATCCATTCTCCCGAACGTAGAGTCATGTTGTTTTCCTTATTATCTCCTATGGAAAAAAATACTAGAAGAAGCTTCTATAACTTTTAATGTTATTTTCTATTTCACTAAGCTAACACTTCAGCGAGTCTACCTTGTTCAAGAGCGTCTTTCAGCTCCAAGGCTATGCGCCTTCCCATGTACATATCAGCGCCGTACCTTAAGTAAGCGTAAGGCGAAGTTCCGATGCCAATGTTGGTTCCAGCTACGATGCGCGCTGAAACCTCAAAAGTATATATTTTCAGATCATCCGTTATCACAGTTTCCAAACAGAATGGACCAATAATTCCTGGTGGTGCAAGTTCCCGAGCTTTCTTGTGGACATTTTCCCCCATCCGAATGAGCTCAGGAAGCAGGGATTCGCGGAGTACAATTGGAAAATTTCCCACGATTGTGTAGGTTGGGTTTACGTCGATGTCCAGCTGCTCGCTCGCAGGAATCTTTCCTATGGCATCAACTGCGGATTCGTAACGCCGGTCCACCGCCAAAAACTCCACATCATCTTTCATTATACTGCTGAAGTAGCTTGGGTAAACATTTACGCCCAAGGCATATTCCTGCAAGTGAATCTTGTCTATTTCTTCTTCTCGTAGCAAAGCGCGGTCTACCATTTCTTTAGCCTTCTTACGGAAAGATGACGGCGAATTAGCAAGGAAGTAACCTTTACCTCCTTTTGCACCGGGCAGTTTGGCAATTACCAATCGGTCTATTTCCTCTGGTTTTTTGAAGGTTGCAGGCAAAAGCAGTCCTGCTTTTCTCAACCAGTCTGCTTGTTCTTCACGGTTAGCTTCCCAGCGGAGCAACTTTCGGTTTCCGAACATGGGCACGTAGAGGCTGCTGGTTAACTGTTCAGTGCTTAGGTAGGCCGTAAAAGATCCGTGGGGTATCAAAATAACGTTCAAGCTTCGCAGCTTCTCTTGAAGCACTGGATCAAGTAGTTCAGTGAAATTCTTTACAATGATCATTTCATCTGCCAAAGGGAACTTCCTATAGAGCAAAGCGTTTTGTTTGGTGCATATGCATACTGTGCGGAAACCCTCTTCCTTAGCACCTTTAAAAATATTCAAGGCAGAATGTGAACCTAAGGTGCCTATGGTGAGCTTGTCAAAATCATACTCTTCCAGCATTTCGGATGAGTTTTCACTCGTTATCAAGTTACCACTTCCATGAGCCTTCCCTCTTTCACAGCATGCTTAATCTCCATTGCTACACGTCTCCCTGGACCTACTTCCATGCCGTACTTATATTTCATGTAAGGTGAGGTAGCCTCAACACAAGGACAGCCGGGAACCCGGGGGCTCACGTCAAAAACGTAGAACTTTAAGTCTTTAGTTATCGCGCCTTGAAGGGCAAAAAGTCCTATCATCCCAGGCGGATATTCTATCTTGCAGGTTTCTACAAATTGTTCCGCAGCTGTAAAGATTTTTTCAATCTGACTTTCGCGCATAGTCGCTCCCATGTGGCCAATCTCGATGTTCTGCGTAGGTATTTTGAGTTCAAGTTGTTCAGGAGCTGGAAGATCTAACACCCCGTCAAGATCTGTTTGAATTCGTCGGTCGAAGCCAAGGAGATCTATTCTGTCTGCTAGAGGTGACCAGAAGAGATTGGCGTTGAATTTGGCTCCAACGACGTATTCTTCTATAATGGAGTCTTCTAGCGCTTCCTCGGTGATTATACCTTGTTGTATGCGTTCTTGAGCTGTTTTCTCGAATTCTTCTGGGGATGAAGCATAGAAGAACGCGCGTTCTATGGCGCGTGTTTTTTCTGGAACTTTAGCAATTACCAATCGGTCGATTTCGCTATGTGACTTGAAGATTCTAGGGGTGAATATTCCTGCCTTCTGGAGCAGGTACTGTTGGTTCCTAGATGTGTTTCGTTCTTCGGTTCTGAGCATATACCTGTTTCCGATGAGCGGCACGGTGAATTTTTTTTCTATATTCTCGTAACCCGCGTACACTGAGAATGAACGGTTGGGCACGAAAACTGTGTTGAGGGCGATTAGTTTTTCCACGTTGTTTGGGCTAGTCATGTCAGCAAACTTATCCAAAAGCAGCGTGTGGTCAAAAAGGTCGCAGTAATACTTAGTGTATGTTTTATCTCTGCCCTTCTGGCAGACAACAACAGTTTCGAAGCCTTCTTGTTTAGCGCCTGAAGCGATTTCCAATGCGGAATGTGAACCTAAAACACCTATACGAATATTTTTAGGGTTGTACCCGTTTATTACCTTCCTTATTTTTGTTTCCATCATTTACTTTCACCAAATTCCCTATATTCTTTGATTACTTCCGCAAGTTGCGCGGTGTCAAATAATTTTCGGCCTATTAACTCGTTAGCAGTTGCCTGGTACATTTCGCTTATAACATTTTTCAGTTTCGTATCAAGTTTTGGTGGTTGCGACTTGCAAAGTGCTTTCCAGTCTTTGACGGCTTGAGCTTCAGCTATTTTCTTGGCTTCTTCAACATCGCTATACCAGCTTGTTTTTCTATAGAATTGCCTGGCAACTTCTTTGCTCACATGCATGCCGCCGTAGGTGAACCTACACTCATCCAATGTGCCCACAACATCAACGACCATAAGGCGACGTTCAGTATTGAAAGCTAACTCAATTTTTCCATCTTCGTTTACCATTCCAGCTTGAGAAGCAATACGGCTTATTGAATCGTTAACTTTTGAAAGGACACCTTTTATCTCAGCTGATTCCTCCCTGGTTAGTCCAGCGATTCTTTCAGCTTCGTCCCAAGTGACATATCGGTCAGTTTCTTCGAGTTTGGTACTGACGTCAAATATGGGCTTTGAGAAGCGTTCTCCCGGGCGCGGGTAGTGGTTTAAACCCAAATCTTTCAAGGTTACTTTTCCCTGTTGAAGCCGCTTGAATACTGAGGAACCTTTAGGTAGCCCGTTGCGGTATATCACTTCGAGAGGAATTAAACAGTTCCTAAGATCCGGTGTGTAGCGACTGTAGTCATATACGATTTTCCCTCTAACGTCATGTGTTTCTGGCCTGATCACATTTACTAAGTTAACTTCCATGATGTTTGTTGGCGCTTTCAAATCTTCAAAAGTGACGACTTGCTCATCTTTATCAACTAAACCTCTGTAATGTGTTTCAATGCCCTTGCTTTCTATCCACTCAAAACAATAAGCGCCCATTAAGCAAAGAGCTTCACCCTTCTTGTCGATGTGGTCAGGCATTTCACCCCAATCAAAAACTGAGTACCTATCGGAAAAGTGAAATCTGCCTATCCCCATGTTGTTTGCAGTAGGTTTTTCTATAATTTCTAGGTCTTTCACGCTGCCCATCGTTCACCCTTCACTTCCTTAAATAAGAAATAAGAGTTTATATCGCTTTTTCAGAAAAAATCAGGTTCAGCAAAACACTTCTTACGTCAGTTTCTTCACGGATTCATTGGCTTCTTCGAGAGCTTTCCTCTTAGAAGACTGGTGTTCTTTCACGCGTTTCTCAAACGATTCATCTTCCAAAGCGAGAATTTTTGCGGCAGCGATAGCCGCCCCCTCAGGCTCAATAGTAACTGTGGAACCTATACCGCTAGGTACTCTAAGTGAAGAGTAAATATCAACGCCTCCGAATTTCTCTGAATAAGGAGGACATGCAATAACGGGTTTCGACGTGCTGGCGTCTACGAAAGCGCTTAAAGCGTTGGATCTGCCAGCAACTGTTACATAAACAACTTTTTCTTTTTCAAATTCTTGTAGGATTGTTAGAACTTGCTCGGGAGTTTTATGCGCAGAAGCAACACGAAAAACGTATTCTACTCCCAAAACTTTCAGGTATTCTGCTATTTTACGACAGAATTCTAAATCTCTCTTTGAACCCATCATAATTACAACTTTTCCGTTCATTCTTTCACACCTCAATCTGCTAACTCCTAACTTACTAATTAAGTTTTAACAATCCAAAACTGAAAGATCACTTTATAATGGTATTTAACCCAGGTTTTTCATGAGCTCAATTCTGACTAACCAAACATTTTCGGAACAGGCAAAACATTTTCTTCAATGATTATTGCAGATGAGATTTCTTCTATGCCTACTATGCAGCGCAAATTTTCAACAAAATTTGATTGCTCTTTGAGGCTTTCAAACCTAGCTTTTATAATCAAATCGAAGTCAGCTGCTTGTACCTCAATTATCTCCTCAATCTCTTTGAGGTGACTCAGGGAGTCTACAATGTCTTTCTTTGGAATGTGCCCTTTTCCTGGAACTACCTCAGCCAAATTAACCATCAACAATGCTCCTATGGGCCACGGTGTTTTCTCGAAATTGATTAACGCTTTATACCCTTCTATTACACCTTCATGTTCCAGTTTCTTAATGCGCCTGTGCACTGTGGATAAGGGTATTCTAAGCATTTTAGAAAGGGTTCTGCTAGATAATCCTGCTTTTCTGCTTAAAATCCTGAGTATGACTTCGTTTTTCTTATCCATTGCCCTCTAAATAATGAGAAATATTCTCAATTTAATAAACATTTATAAAATGTTTTCTCAGAAAAATGAGACAAAGTTTATTTATACTTGCGAGTATTTCTTGTAGGAGAAACGCTCTGATTAGTCGAAAAAACGGAGCTATGATTAAACACGTGGAAACTGCGAGCAAAAAATACAGTTTGGTATTAACTACTACTCTGATCTTGTCAGCATATATGGAAAACCTTCTACTTCTTCCATTATTATCAATTCTTTATGGTGAAGTGGATGCTGTAAAGTGCGTTTCTATTCAGCACTATTCAGCTCTAGCCGAGTTCAATGATTACTTCATGGAGTTACGATGCTATAGCTGAGCGGAGAAAACTGAAATGAAAAAAAAGAATGGAGGTGACATTATAGATGAATGAATATAGACCTGGGCCTAATATTGATAGTAAACTTGTGCGCATACTTGTGGTACTTGGAGTTGTTATTGCAGTGATCGTCCTATTGGTATTTGCTATGCTTTTCACTGTAGGCGTTGGAGAAGCTGGAATGATAGTTGATCCTCTTACTGGTTCAATCAGTGATCCAGTATTAGGTCCGACCTTTGGATTGAAGGCGCCTTGGACTACTGTAACGACAGTTGAATACGCTAGGGAAACTCTTGGAATGTGGGGCGACGCAACTGATGAATTAGCAGATTATCCTTCAATCGACTGTTTTTCAAATGATCAACTGGAAATGCAAGTGGATATAATGATTCGTTGGTCTGTTGATCCTTCCAAGCTGGTAGATCTTTATCGAAGCTATCCGTCGTTAAATTGGGAAGGTAAAGCTGTTGCATCTTTAGTTAGAGAACACGTTCGTTATATTACGAAAAAGTATACGGCAGTGCAAACGATAGAACTCCGAGATGTTATTGGCTTGGAGATAGAGCAAGAACTAATTAGGGCAATAAACGAGGCAGAATCGTTGAGAGGAGCAATAATAAACGTTGAAGTGGATCTCAGGAATATCGCTCTTCCAGCTAGGTACACAAGTGCCATAGAGGACAAATTAGCAGCGCAACAGTTAAAGATACAAGCTGAATTCGAAGCGGAAAGAAAGATAATACAAGCGGATGCCTCTGCAGAAGCGTTGCTAATTGGCGCGAACGCAACCGCTCAACAGAAGATAATAGATGGTCAAGGAATCAGAGAAGCCATAGACGTTTTAGTAGCAGAGCACAGCATTGCTGAGGAAGATTACATGGAGTTCTTGGACCTATACGTATACCTAAAAACGTTGGAGACCTTGGCGGAAAACGAAAATGTGACTTTCATTGTCGGAGTAGAAGACGGAAATCTGCTGATACAACCAACAACCCCCCCAACAACCCCCTAATTTTTACACATCCCACTTTTTGACAAAGACCACAGGTACCTCACAAGCCAGTTAAAAAACCAACGTTTAACAGCCAACCTATTAGGACCCTAATATTGGTTGATTGCGGAGACTATAGAGGGAGTATAGCCGACACTTTGCTGTCAATTTCTGGGAATCTGTCTCCGAGAGTGGAACAGTTCTGGGAGCTGTGACCTTGTTTGTGAAGTCTTTTTAAGCCATCACTTCATAATCCAGTCGGTTATATCAGATTAACAAGCTGGGGGGCAGAAAAGCCAATTAGATAATGGGGAAGAGGAAAAGTGGAACGCGCTAAGGTTGTTAAGGAAGAGCTTTTTGAACAGGATACAAGGTTTCTAGCTGTTTATGTTGAAACCAAAAACTCATGCATTATTATGCTGAGCGAGAAAGAGGATAAACTTGGTACCATGGCTATTGCGGTTCCCAAACCCAGAGATTTGCTGGGTCCAGTATCATCATCGGTACTTTTGGGTGACAAGAACGCGGTTTCAGCGCGGATGTTCGCTGAGTATGTTGCCTCCAAGAAAGGCAAAATCGCTATGGTATCCGTTTATTTGGATAAACTAGGAGAAATGCAGGCACAAACATTTTTCATGCACTTATTAGACAAGGTCGTTAGAGCAGAAAGCGGAAGAGAAGCCACAACAGCATAACTTCAATGGACAATTTCTAGTCTTTCAAGGTTGACAGAGCAAATGATAAGAAGACTGAAACCAAACGATCACCTTTCCATCTTGAGTGTAATCAACGATGCATCTCAAGCATACAATGGCGTGATTCCAGAGGATCAGTGGAGAAAGCCCTACATGTCAATCGAAGAGCTCAAAGAAGAAATTAAGAACGGCATTGACTTCTATGGATGGGTAGAAAGCAACGTGTTAGTGGGGGTTATGGGAATTCAACAGGTCAATGAAGTTACTTTAATTAGGCACGCCTATGTGCTTTCAAAACGGCAAAGAAGTGGCATTGGAGGAAAACTGCTTAGATACCTATTGAATCTAGCTCAGACATCCGAAATACTTGTCGGAACTTGGGAAACAGCACACTGGGCTATACGCTTTTACGAGAAACACGGATTCAAACTCACTTCAAGAGAAGAAACCGACAAACTCCTTAGCAAACATTGGAACATCCCTGAAAGACAGATTGAAACCTCTATTGTGCTAAAACTTTTCTGAAGACGAAAATTATGTTGAATGCTAAAAGGTTGTTTTAACATTTTTTAGCTCTGCAAACAGAAAAGTGAGATCTCAGTGTCGAAAAACGAGAGTACAGTTTTAAATTTAAGGGTGTACTTGCGTATTAGGGTAAGGTTACCCAGAATGAAGCAAACTGTTGTGCTTAGGGTTGATTCCCAGAAACCAGATATAGAGAAAGTTAGAGTGGCAGCAGGCATAGTAAGAAAAGGAGGTTTGGTTGCCTTTCCAACCGAAACCGTTTATGGTTTAGGCGCTGACGCTCTAAACTCAAAAGCTGTAATGGGTTTGTTCGAGGCGAAAAAGCGTCCGATGGATAACCCCCCCATTATTCACGTAGAGAATGTCAACGACGTTTGCAAGTTAGCGAAGCACATTCCAATGAAAGCTGATAAATTGATGAAGGAGTTTTGGCCCGGACCGCTAACTTTGATATTAAAACGTTCAGAAATAGTTCCGGATGTAACCGTTGCAGGTTTAGACACTGTTGCTATTAGGATGCCACAAAACGCAGTAGCCTTAGCCTTGATTAGAGAAAGCAGATGTCCGCTTGCTGCTCCCAGTGCAAACCTCGCTGGCAAACCCAGCCCAACAACTGCTGATCATGTCCTCGAAGACCTTAATGGCAGAATCGACGCGGTTTTGGATGGTGGCAAGACACGCATAGGCGTTGAGTCAACTGTTTTAGACTTGAGCGTTGATCCTCCAATGGTTCTTCGTCCAGGTGGAACTGTAATTGAAGAGTTAACGAGGACTCTTGGTAAATTGACGGTTCATCCTTTTGTTGTTGCCAAGGAGGCTTTGCCTGTTGAGAAAACCAAATCGCCTGGAATGAAGCATAGGCATTACGCTCCTAAAGCTCAACTTATTTTGGTTGAAGGTGATATTCCGTCAGTTATGGCTACTATAAAAGCGCTCATAGGCGATTATTGGATGCAGTCCAAGAAGGTAGGGGTTTTAGCTACAGCTGAAACCGCTTGGGCTTATGAGGCTGATGTAGTGAAATCTCTGGGTAGCCGACGCAAGATGGAGGTTATGGCAGCGAACTTGTTTAGGCTTTTGAGAGAATTCGATGAAGCATCAGTTGATGTAATACTAGCGGAGAATTTGCCAACCGCTGGGCTAGGTTTGGCTATAATGAACAGGCTTCGCAAAGCATCAGGATATAACATAGTTAAAACAATGAAAGCCTGAGAAAAATTTATATCATTGGGATAAGTTTTCCGTGTGTAATTCAAAATATTGTGAAAGGAACAAATTGGTGATAGAATGTCTGCAGGTGGAGGAAATATTCCCGTTTTAGTATTGAAGGAAGGCACAGGAAGAACAACTGGGCGTGATGCGCAAAAGAATAACATAATGGCTGCTAAGATTGTAGCTGAAGCCGTAAAAACTACGCTTGGTCCTTGCGGTATGGATAAGATGCTGGTCACAAGCATGGGCGATGTCTCAATAACTAACGATGGTGCAACTATAATGAAAGAGCTTGATGTGCAGCATCCGGCAGCGAAAATGCTGGTTGAAGTAGCTAAAGCTCAGGATAACGAGGTTGGGGATGGAACTACAACGGCGGTGGTTTTGGCAGGTGAACTACTTGCGAAATCAGAAAGCTTGCTCAATAAGAATGTTCATCCAACAGTAATAATTGAAGGCTTCAAGAAAGCCAGCGAGAAAGCTCAAGAAGTTTTGACCAAAATCGCTATTCCCGTAAGTATAAATGATGACAAAACTCTGCGGGACGTAGCCATCACTTCTTTATCTAGCAAGGCAATCAATGTAGCTGACAATCACTTTGCCGAGTTGATCGTTGATTCAGTTAAGCAAGTAGCAGAGAAAGTTGACGGCAAGTACAGGGCTGATATTGATTTGATTAAAATAGTGAGGAAGCACGGTAAAAGCTTGGAAGAAACAGAGCTTGTGAAGGGCATGGTTATAGATAAGGAAATTGCCAGTTCACAAATGCCGAAATTAGTTGAAAACGCGAAGATAGCATTACTTACTGAAAAACTAGAGATTGAAAAAACTGAATTTGATGCTAAAATTAATATTGAAAGTCCCGATCAGATGCAACTCTTCTTAGATGAGGAAGAACGAATGCTTAGAGAAATGGTCAATTCAGTTACTAAGTCAGGTGCTAACGTTGTTTTCTGTGAGAAAGGTGTGGATGATATGGCACTACACTTCTTGGCGAAAGTAAACGTGTTAACAGTTAAGAGCGTGAGTAGTAGTGATATGGAAAAACTAGCCAGAGCAACAGGTGGCGAATTAGTCGCTAATGTCAAAGATTTGAATACAAAAGCTCTTGGAAAAGCCAAGAAGGTTGAAGAAGTCAAAATAGGTGATGACAAACTCATCTACGTGCGTGAATGCAAAAACCCAAAGGCAGTAACAATAGTCATTAGAGGTGCATCTTCACATTTGCTTGATGAAGCTGAGCGCTCTCTACATGACGGTTTGTGCGTGGTTAGGAATGCGGTGGAAGATCAGAAGATTGTAACCGGCGGCGGCGCATCTGAAGCAGAATTGGCAAAGAACCTGAGAAAATTTGCTGTAAAAGTCGGAGGACGTGAACAACTAGCTATTGAAGCTTACGCAGAAGCAGTTGAAACGATTCCATTGACATTGGCTGAAAACGCTGGGTTAGACCCAATCGACGTCATGGTAGCCTTGAGGGCCGAACACGAAAAACCAGAAAACAAAAACTTCGGTATCGAAGTCACTACAGGAAAAATAAAAAATATGCTTGACCTGCTAGTTTTGGAACCACTACGTGTTAAGCAACAGGTCATCAAGTCAGCAACAGAAGCAGCAAACATGATACTAAAAATCGACGACTTAATCAGTATCAAGGGCGGGAGCAAAATGCCACCGATGCCACCAGGAGGAATGCCCGGAGGTATGGGCGGTATGGGCGGTATGGGCGGTATGGGCGGCATGCCCTACTAAGCCTCATTTTCTTTTTTTTGTTCCTTTGTAACTTTGTTCATGAAAGGAATGAGCCTAAAAAAATTGCTTTTTTAAAGCAAATGTGATTTCTATAACTTTTCACGCTTTTATCTTAATCGCTGTCATTGTTTTAGGTCATTTTGGATTTCTAGTGTATTCGAAGAAAGGAAAACATAAGCAGAAAAAACACTTCAATGATTTCTCCGGATACAATCGACATAACCTCCAACTCAAGTTTCAACTTATGGTCACTTCATTATGTTTGTTTCGTTTCCGGGAAAGGAAGGTTTAAATAAATTATGGCGCACTTTCGTAGTTAGCTTCAAGTTTGAACGGATGAAAAATTGGAATGTCACAGGAATACCGTCATATACTTCGTATAATGGGTACAGATGTGCATGGTACCCTCAAGACTGTTTACGCTTTAACAGCGATCAAAGGAATAAGCATGAGTCTCTCCAGTGCTATATTGAAAAAGGCAGGGGTAAACCCTGACGTGAGAGTGGGGTTCCTTACTGAAACGGAACTCAAAAAAATTGAAGAAATTATTAAAGATCCAACAAGATATGGTTTGCCAACTTGGCTTTTTAACAAAAGAAAAAATGCAGAAACAGGAAAAGACATACACTTGATAAGCGCTGACCTTTTGTTAAGGACAAAAACGGAAATTGATGAGGCAAAAGCCATGAGGTCCTGGCGGGGATATCGTCATGCTTATGGTCTAAAGGTGCGTGGACAGAGAACAAAAACTACTGGACGAGCAGGAAAAGCTTTGGGTGTCAAGAAAAAGTCAGTTCAGAGGTCTGGAGGATCATAAACATCAGAATGAGGTAGAAATGAATGGGTGATCCGAAAAAACAACGTAAGAAATTTGACACTCCACGTTTTCGCTGGCGCAAAGACATCCTTGAAGAAGAACTCAAACTAATAGGCCAATACGGTTTAAGAAATAAACATGAACTATGGCGCCATAAAACAACTTTGTCAAAAGCCAGAGGCATAGCCCGTTCTCTGATAGGTAAAACGCCTGAAGAACGAACGAAAATGGAAAACGAACTTCTAGCACGCCTTAAAAAACTCGGTATACTTGCGGAAACCTCAGTCTTAGATAATGTTCTAGACTTATCAATAGAAGACTTGCTAGAAAGAAGATTGCAAACAATAGTCTTTCGAAAAGGCTTGGCAAGAACAATTTTTCAAGCACGTCAGCTCATAACTCACGGTCATATAACAATAGGAAATCGACGTGTAACAGTGCCAAGCTACAATGTATCAAAAACGGAAGAAGAGAAAATAATTTACTCACCCCACAGCGGCATTGTCAACGAGACACATCCACTGCGCCAAGCACTATCTTATGTGGCAAAAGAACCCGAGATAAGACCTCCACCTAGAGGCAGAAGAGGACGAGGAGGACGTAGATAATGAGCAAAAGAAGCGAAAAATGGGGAGTAGTTCACATCTTCAGTAGCTACAACAATACAGTTATCCATATAACCGACATTTCAGGAGCTGAAACAATCGCCCGCACATCGGGTGGTATGTTCGTTAAAGCAGACCGCATGGAGTCCTCTCCTTATGCAGCTATGCGTGCTGCAAACGCAGCAGCTGAAATTGCTCGAGACAAAGGAATTACCGCCATTCATATCAAGGTCCGAGCTCCAGGTGGGTCAGGTCCAAGAACTCCTGGTCCAGGCGCACAAGCGGCTATACGTGCATTTGCTAGGTTTGGCTTCCGTATTGAACGCATCGAAGAAGTCACCCCAATTCCACATGATGGAACTAGAAGACCTGGTGGCAGAAGAGGAAGACGTGTATAGTTTTCAACTTTCCACATTTATTAACGAAATATTGAAATAATGCACTGACACTTCTATTGAACCGCATAGTCATTATTCATAACCTATTGTGGAGTGTCCCTGTCAAGTGAAAATTGAAGTACTTAAAAAAGACGAAGCAAACCTTCGCATAGCAATACAAGGAGCAGATGTGCCACTAATGAATGCCCTGCGGCGAATAGCCCTTGCTCAAGTTCCAAGTATGGCTATAGACGAAGTCGTTATGATTGAAAACTCTTCCATTTTGCAGGACGAGATAATAGCACACAGACTCGGATTAACGCCATTAAAAACTGACCTAGATAGCTACAACCTTCCTGAAGAATGCGAATGCAAAAGTGAATTCGGTTGCAACCTATGCCGAGTAACCCTTACAATGGATGCCGATTCTGCTGAAGGAACACGCACAATATATTCAGGAGAACTTGTCTCCGAAAACCCTGAAATAATTCCAGTATCGGATAAAGTGCCTATCATAAAACTAGCTAAAGGACAAAAACTGAAACTTGAAGCCTACGCTAGACTTGGAAAAGGGCAAAACCACGCAAAATGGCAACCAGTCGCTGTGTGCGCATACAAGTATTACCCAAAAATTGAAATTGAAAGAGCGAAATGCACCTACTGTGGCAAGTGTGTTGAGATATGTCCAAAAAAGGTGCTTGCCATTAAAGAGAACAAAGTAGAGATTAGAGACCTTCTTGCCTGCAATCTATGTATGGACTGTGTTGGTGCTTGTCCTCAACAGCCTTCGTCCATTAGGGTTGAGTGGGAGAAAAACGCGTTCATAATGAATATTGAATCGACTGGCGCACTTCCTCCTGAGAGGATAATAGAAGAGGCAGTTAAGATTTTAGATAAGCAACTGAAGGAATTCAAGAAACAATTAAAGGTGTGAAAGCGAAGTGAAAGAAACAAAATCTACAAACCCAGAACTTATTAAGCTCATCCGTTTCTTGAAAAAACAAGGCAACGAAAATGAAGCTAAGATTTGGAGAGATGTAGCAACACTCTTAACTAAGACTAGACAGCGACGTGCAACAGTTAACCTCAGCAGAATAAATAGACATACGAAAAAAAGCGACATGGTAGTGGTTCCAGGCAAAGTATTGGGCGCAGGAACTATAGAACATGCAGTGACGGTTGCAGCGTTAAATGCCTCTAAGAGGGCTAAGGAAAAGCTTACAGCGGCAAAAGCCAAATTCTTGTCCATTCCAGAACTAGTCGAAAAGAACCCCAAGGGATCAAAAGTTAAGATAATTCGGTGAAAAAAATGCAAGTTAACAACCCAGTTACCATTGTAAACGCTGACGGGCTTATCCTCGGAAGAATGGCTAGTTTAGTTGCTAAGAAATTGTTGAATGGTGAAAAAGTAATCATAGTTAATGCTGATAAGGCAGTTATTTCTGGAAAGAAAAGAAGCAAAGTCGCAGAAGCCAAAGAGTTTCTTGAAGTTGGAGCTCCTAAACGAGGACCATTCCATTATCGTCGTCCAGATAGGATACTACGAAAAACGGTGAGAGGAATGTTGCCGTTCAAGCAGCCGAAGGGAAAAATGGCTCTGAAGAAGCTAAGAGTGTTTATCAGCGTTCCCGAAGACTTAAGGGACCATCAGATGGTATCTTTCAAAGAAGCCCAAGTCGCAAAACTGAACGGCCCTTATTTCACCCTTGCGCACTTGGCGAAAGAAATTGGATGGAATCAAGGTGAATAAATATGCCTAAGAAAGTTTTGGTTGTTAGTGGTAAAAGAAAAACAGCCGTAGCACGCGCCGTCGTTAAACCCGGTGTTGGAAGAGTGAGAATAAATATGACACCTGTAGAGATTTTGGAACCTGTAATCGCCCGCGAAAAGATCATGGAACCTCTATTGCAAGTAGGTGAAGACGTTTGGAAACAAATGGATATAAACGTCAAAACCTCTGGAGGAGGATATATGGGGCAGGCAGAAGCAGCACGCATGGCAGTTGCAAACGCGCTCTTGAAATGGACTAAGAGTAGTCACGTACGCACAGTCTTCACCGAATACGACCGCACCATGATCGCTGGAGACTCGCGAAGAAAGGAACCCAAGAAGTTCGGAGGTCCTGGTGCACGCGCGAAAGCGCAAAAGAGCTATAGGTGAGGTAAAGAGACAAATGATAATACCCGTGCGATGCTTCACCTGCGGCAAACTGATCGGAGACCGCTGGGATGAATTCGCCCGAAGAATAAGAACAGGCGAAAATGCCAGCGATATCCTAGATAGCCTTGGTATTAAGCGATATTGTTGCAGACGGATGATTCTTTCCAATGTGGAAATAATCGATGAAATTTTGCGCTTCTATGAAGAAGCGGAAAAAAGAAGAGAAGCCCGCAACCTATACTAAATCCTTCCTGAGACTTTTTCATTCCACCAGGACCCAATTGATAGATTTTCTTAACCATCCAATGAAAAAGTTGCCAATTTTTCTATTATAGTGCTCTTAATTGAACCATCTATATCTCTATCAGGGTTTCCTTCAGGTCTTTTTCCGCCAATAACCCTCATGCTCAAGATGAGAAAAGAATATACTGCAACTTAGCAATACTGTTTGGTTTCTACAGTTGTAAAGAATTAAAAGTTTTTGGGATAAGTCTGGGGAGGTTTTAGCTCGCTAAATGCTCTTTCGAAGCTCTATTCTGGCGGGATTTCCCAGTAACTAAAGAAATCTCCTTTCACCCATTTACCACCTAAGCTTTTTACGATATTATTAATCTCGTTCCATTCAGCTTTTAAGTACTGT
>Ga0209536_100000854_pt1 | contig 50525 bp, 33 predicted proteins | sample DeeMarSeWOR28_12_FD_187461 | JGI IMG/M metagenome (GOLD analysis project Ga0209536, IMG submission 187461) | Marine sediment microbial communities from White Oak River estuary, North Carolina - WOR-2-8_12 (SPAdes) (version 2) | ecosystem: Environmental > Aquatic > Marine > Intertidal zone >...
TCCATCTGGTTTGCGGTTCCACCCGCCATGATTGGATCCAGCTTGCCGTCAACGTAGAGCAGGACCTCACTCACGTCCGGCGAGCCATCGTCTATGAGCACTGCGGCGACGTGGTGCCATTCGCCGTCAACCAGATCGGTCGTACCGTACGTATTACCGCGTCCGCATTCGAGGCGAAGGGTGGCGGGACCGTTGTGTGTTCGCATTATCCACTTCGTTCCCGATCCGCTGGGTCCCCAGGTAATGATGCTTGCATTGGTTTTGGTGACATTGATCCATGCGGTGCTTGTCCGAGATTGAGTTCCCAGGATGCCCTCGTAGCCGGGCACGGCGACGTGATTGCCTCCAACAAACTGCAGGGCTGTTCCCTGAACTCCCGTCACCCAAACCGGATCGTCCACCAATTCACCGTGGAGATTGTTGCCCGACGAGTCGATCGCCGTTGTGCCCGATCCCTCGTTGAACCTCCACCAACCGACGAGATTCGGATCGGTTGCATGACAGATGTAAGGGCAAACCGCTGCCAGAATCAACGTAGCAGCGACCACAAGAGTAGGTTTTCTAAACATGACGGTCCTCCTCAGAACCAAGGTTGCATTAAGACGCTCAATAATTGCCATTGTCACCACATCCTGCCAGCATGTGCCCCCGAGAACCGCTGGCTTCACCTATCTTGTTTTATAGCATATTAGGATCTCAGCGTCAACAGGAACCTGCACAATCCGACATTTCCGGACCATTGCCGGCTCCCAGGAATCTCTTGTTCCCTTTCGGGCTGTTCTACGCTAACCAGGTATTATCGACCATCCGGCGTGGACCATCCAGTACATCCGAGAGGCAACTCTCAACACAACACCCTACGCCCAGACTCTCTGTCCTGCGCACAGCTTCGCTGTGTGCTTGCGGTACTGTGATCGGTGTCTTGGATGAGTCGAGGAAAGTTGAGGGGCAACGACCGGCGAGCAGAGTCAGAGCAGACCTAGTGCGCCGGAGCGGTCGGATGGGGCTCTTTTCGTCTGATGTTCTGCACTACTGGGCGTATAGCGTCTTGCCAGGATAATGTGCGTCCAGCCACAACAGATCCTCGTTGGGCGGATTGAACTGCATGTTCTTGCCAAACCCCATCGAGGCAGCCTCGGATCGGCTCCTCCAGTAGATTAGGGTTCGCTTATCCGTCCATTTGTGGACGGCGGCGTGACCGTCCATAAAGCTGAAGGTGCAGGAGTCGCTGTGGTAGAGTCCCAGCGGGTCCCAGAGCGAGTTAGTTCCGGGGTTATAGGACCAGCCGTCGACATTGTGGTTGACGCTGCCAGCGTCGTATATCTCTTCGACAAAAAGCATTTTCGTAGCCGGGCTCGTGAAGTCGGTCAGCTTCTTCGGGTCGGTACGCTCGTACGCTCTGAGATAGTCCGGCAGAGAATAGCTGCGGTATAGCAAACGGGCAGAGTCTCTGCCCAGGCTCGTGCCGCGTCGTATCCGGTCGTCGCCCGGGCAGTGATAGGCCGCGACGTCCTTGATATAGGGGAAGAGCACGCCTTCCCTCAGCCCGTTCTGCCTCTGCTCGAGTGTGACCGGCCCGCTGGGCATCTGGTTAAACTGGCCCACTCCCTGATAATCAAGGGGCGGCATAACCCAGGGGGGGACCCCATTGATGGGCGCGTATCGTGCCATTCCCCCACACATGCTGCTGTCGTTCTCGTCGGAATACATCACGTAGGCCATCCCAATGGTCTTCTGATTCGACATGCACGCCACTCCTCGGGCCTGCTCCCTGACCCGCTCCAGCGCAGGCATCAGAATCGCCATCAACACGGCAATAATGGCAATTACGACCAACAACTCAATTAAGGTAAATCCACTTCTTTTGTCCATGATCCGACTCCTTAGCTTAAGCTTCGCCGACTCGTTGGTCGAACGACAAGACCAATTTGCCTTTACTACCAAACAACCTGCAGTTCTGTCAAGGGTAATAATCTCCGGAGAGTCATTTTCAGTAGTCCTTGAAGTTCCTCATCCACTCGGGCCAGTCGCTCGCTATGGCCCCGCCAGCCATGGTCCACGGGCCCGCCTCATTGAATTCTCTGTGCCATTTGAGCGTCCACATCTCCTTAAGCCCGACTTTGCGGGCTGAATAGTCCAGGAACAGACAGCCGGCAAAGCCATCATGGCGATTGAGGCAAAACCGACCCATTTGTGCATCGTCGTTCCACCTCTCGCCGTCAAAGCTGGGCGGTCGGTCTGTATGCAGCGCCCAGCCGTTATAGCGCTGGGCCTCCAGGAACAGCGGCACATACGAGGCCCCGGAAACGGTCGGACCTCGCCAGAACCAGGCAGCTCCGCCGCTGTGGGCCTCGCGCCCCGGCTGGGGATCGACACACCAGCCGTTGATGCCATAACTGCCCTTCATCGGCTTAAGCCAGTGCCCCTGGTTCATGTATCCCCAGGCCATGGTTACGCCGACATTGGTTCCCTCAGCACCGGAATTTACCCCGTTTTCGTCCACCCAGGGCTTAGTCGCGCTGGGGCAGCACGTGAATTCGTCATCCCATTTGTAGTATTCGCCGAGTGCGTAAACCCAGCGATTTGCTTGAGGCTGGGCGGTGAAACCGGCCATGAATCGGCTGTTGTTGTCCTCGGCGTACATCGAAAAATACAGGCCCCACTGCTTGAGCTTGCTGAGGCACGCTACGCCCTTGGCCTGCTCCTTCACCCGCGCCAGTGCGGGCATCAGAATAGCCATCAGAAGGGCAATGATTGCGATCACTACCAGCAGTTCTATCAAAGTGAATCCATGTCGCTTGTTCATTGCTATACTCCTTGGCTCGCGCCGGTGGCAGCATCCTGCCTTCGATCGATTCACGATATCATATTATACCGTCAGACCCAAGTTGCCGCAACGCCAAAATGGCCGGAATTGTGGTTTTATTGAAGTTTGACCTGATGGGGATTTTCGTGGAAATTGCCTGCAAAATCTGCTATAAACAGCAGAAAGGTAATCTTGTGCGCAATCGCCAAGCTCTCTTGCTAATGACGTATTCGCAACTGCAGAAGTCGATACTGTTCGTAGTCGCTATAGCTCTGGGTGAGGCAGGAGGAATAACATATCTCGATCAGGCTGTTGCAGCAGTCACTCCACAGGTGCCCGAATCGCAAGTAATTATCAGCGAGTTCATGGCGAACAAGGGAAGTGGCCTCGCCGCCAGGGTCGATGGTGAGTGGGTCAGGCCCGACTGGATCGAGCTGCACAACAGCACCGCCCAGACCGTCAATCTGGAAGGCTGGTATCTGACTGATGACGCGGGCAATCCGACCAGGTGGCGATTGCCCCGAATAATCGTAAACCCTGACCAATACAAGATTATTTTCGCCTCGGAGAAGGATCAGAAGTATCGTCCGGCCAATTATCCGTATTTCGACGGAACGCACTATCACACCAACTTCCAGCTGGACCGGGCCGGCGAGTATCTGGCCCTGGTCAAACCCGATGGAGTGACCGTAGCACACGAGTACGCTCCGAAATATCCCCCCCAGCGCGGATTTGTTTCCTACGGCGTATGCGAGACTGACGGCACTTATGGGTATTTCCAGAATCCTACCCCCGGGGCGCGAAACGATGTCGAATGTATCAGTGACGTTGTCGCCGACACGAAATTCAGCCATGACCGCGGCTTCTATGATGCGCCTTTCCTGGTCTCCATCACGACCGAGACCGAATGGGCTCATATCCGTTACACTACAGACGGCAGCATGCCGAGCATGACCCACGGGGAAGTTTATCGCAGTCCGATCAGCATCGATACGACGACGACTCTGCGGGCGATGGCCTTCAAGCAGGAGTGGCTTTCAACCGATGTGGATACGCAGACGTATATCTTTCTCTCCGATGTGATCCGCCAGAGCGGCGCCGGCTTTGCCGACACATGGGGACACAGAGGGGCCGACTACAAGATGGATCCTGTTGTCGTCAGTGCCTATGCCGGCACGATCGAGGACGATCTCAAATCCGTGCCCACGGTGTCACTGGTCACCAACATCGACAACTGGTTCAGCCCGACCGAAGGCATCTACGCCAATCCGGATTGGGAGGATCGGTACGAGGAGGAGGCCGAGAGACCTGTCTCGGTCGAATTCTTCGATGCGGCCGGCAGTACGGGGCAATTTCAGATTGATGCGGTCGTGAGAATCGCCGGCGGCAGCAGTACCGGAGGGTGGAAATCGGACAAGCTGTCGATGCGGCTGAAGTTCCAGGAACCCTACGGGCCGACGAGGCTTGACTTTCCTCTCTTTGGCGAAGGAGCCACGGATTGCTTCGACACGCTCGTGCTGGATGCGCGGCTCAACAACGCCTGGAACTATGGCAATAATGATACACAGCGCAGACGGGCGCAATACACACGGGACCAGTTCGCATCGGATGTCCAGAACGCCCTGGGTGGCCACGGCCACCACGGACGGCACGTCCACCTCTATATAAACGGCCTCTACTGGGGTCTCTACAACCTTCACGAGCGCCCGGACGAATCCTTCGCCGCTTCGTATTTCGGCGGCAGCAAGAAGGATTACGATGTGATCAAGCACAATGAGAACACTGTCGTCAACGGTTCCAATGCCGATTATCGCCGGATGTTCGACATGGCCCGGGCAGGTTTGTCCTCAGATTCTCAATATCAGGCGATTCGACGGCATCTGGATGTGCCCGACTTCATAGATTATATGATCACAAATTTCTATTACGGTAACACCGACTGGGCACACCAGAACTGGTACGCCTCGCGGAACATCTTTGATCCCGAAGGCCTATGGCGGTACCACAGTTGGGATGCCGAGAAGGGCATGCACGGTGTGAGTGACAACGTCACTGGCAAGGACGATGGTTACGGTAGCCCCTCGTACCTGCACCAAAGGTTGAAGAGCAACGCCGAATATCGTCTGCTCTTTGCCGACCATGTGCATCGCCATTTCTTCAATGACGGCGTGCTGACGGTTGACAACGCTGCGGCCCTCTATGGACGTCGCCTGGATGAGGTCGACCGTGCCGTGGTCGGCGAATCGGCCCGCTGGGGTGACAACCGTATCACACAGGGCGGCGTCAGATATACGCGGGACCAGCACTGGGTCGCCCAGCGGAACTGGCTGCTGGGCACTTACTTCCCGCGGCGCACAGACATAGTGCTCGGCCAGCTCGAGGCAAGAGATCTGTATCCCGATGTCCAGGCGCCCGTCTTCGATTGTCAGGGGGGGCGGGATCCCGATCGCTCCGGTCTGATCATGACAAATCCCAACAATTCCGGCGAGATCTACTATACGACCGACGGTGCCGACCCGCGTGAGTATCTGACGCAAGAGGCCGTCGGGGCTCGATATAGCCGGCCGGTCACGATGACCGAGAGCACGCATGTCAAGGCGCGCGTCCTGAACGGCAGGGATTGGAGTGCGCTTAACGAGGCGATTTTCGCTGTGGGGCCAGTCGCCGATGATTTGCGCATAACCGAGATTATGTACCATCCCGACGATCCGAACGCGGAATTCATTGAATTGAAGAACATCGGAGCCGAATCACTCAATCTGAACCTTGTACGTTTTGTCGACGGAATCGATTTTACCTTCCCGAGCGTCGAGCTGCCGGCGGGTGAACACGTCCTGGTCGCAAGAGACACAGATGTTTTTGTCGCGCATTACGGCCCTGGGCTCAGGATTGCCGGCCAATACCTCGGCAGTCTGGACAATGCTGGCGAACGTATCGTGCTGCGAGACGCGGCCGGTCGGACCATACTGAATTTCAAATACGCGGACGACTGGTATGAAATGACCGACGGCACGGGGTTCTCCCTGACAATTCGAGATCCCGCCGGCGCTGATCTGGGACTTTGGGACGTCAAAAGCGGCTGGCGCCCGAGCGCCGCCGCCGGAGGCTCGCCAGGTTTCGACGATGTCCCCCCTGAGATCGACCCGATAGTGATCAGCGAAATCATGTACAACCCGGCCTCGGGCGATCAGGACCAGGAGTACATTGAGTTATTCAACACCGGTAGTTCGCCGGTCACTCTGGCTGAGTACGATGATGAGCAACTGATCGATGTCCCCTGGAGACTCACCGACAGCGGGGGTATCAGCTTCGATTTTCCGCTTGCAGTGACGATGGCCCCCGGTGAATATCTGCTATTGGTAAAGAATGTAAGCGCGTTCCACACCCTTTATCCTGACGTTGGTGGGGCGGTTCAGGTTTTCGAATGGGGCCAGGGCAAGCTTGACAACGCAGGTGAAGTGGTTCAGCTCTCGAAGCCGGGCGAGAAGGTCGGGGCAATCCGTTACTATATGTCAGTAGACTGGGTGGTGTACAGTGACGGCTCTCATCCTTTCGGCCAGGATCCCTGGCCCACCGATGCAGATGGGCACGGCAAATCGCTCACACGGAACGTCATCTCCGGCTACGGTAGTGATCCGGAGGACTGGATCGCGGCAGCACCGTCCCCGGGCCGTTAGATTCTCACTAGAGCGAACGTCTGCAGCGCTTCGAGACGAACACTAAGACCTATGTCATCAGGCCTATGTCGTCGTGCTTGACATTCCGAGTGCTATCCTGTTTATTAGTCTCAATTACTCGGACAAAAAGTCTGTAGGATGGGCAGGTTTCCTGCCCATGCGGTTCGGACCACGTTACATTGCCAGCATGGGCAATCCGCCCGTGGCGGACCCATCCTACACATGGGCGTCGCGAAATAATAGTCAAGGTTTCTGTAAGGAGGGCCTGACGAGGTCCGAAACAGGGAGGCATTATGAACAGATGTAGAATTGGAAGGCGGGATTTCTTGAAGGTGGCCGGTCTGACGACCGCCGGGATGGCGTTGGGCGGTTGCCGGACGACCGAGGTTGCCGGCACAAGTGAGGATCGTCCCAACGTCGTTGTGATCTTTACGGACGACCAGCGCTGGGACTGCCTGGGCCGCGTGCCAAAACCGCTGCTTGGCATGAAGACTCCTTATTTGGATCGTCTGGCAGATGAAGGTGCGCTGTTCGAGAACATGTTCGTCACGACCTCGCTTTGTTCGCCGAGCAGGGCATCCTTCCTTTCCGGGTTATATGCCCATTCGCACGGCGTGATGAACAACTTCACCGATTATCCAGTCAGCCTGGCCAGCTATCCGCGGCGATTGCAGGAAGCAGGTTACAACACCGCCTACATCGGCAAATGGCACATGGGCGAGCAGGACGACGAGAAGCGCCCCGGCTTCGATTACTGGATCACCCATAAGGGCCAGGGCAAATACTACGACACAACCTTCAACATCAATGGGGATCGCCAGCTCGTCAAGGGCTACTATTCGGTGTGTGTCACCAAGATGGCCGCGGACTGGTTGAAGGAAAAGCGCCAAACCGACAAGCCGTTCATGCTTATCATGGGCCACAAGGCCCCTCACGGCCCGTTCATCCCGGAAGAAAAGTACAAGCACATCTATGACGATGTTCCGGTTCCATATCCTGAGACTGGTTTTCACCTCGAGACCAAACCCAGGTGGGTCACCGAGCGGCTCGATACGTGGCACGGCATTTATGGCCCGCTCTATGGCTTCCGCAAGAACTTCCCGGACGCCAGTCCCGAAGGCGTGGACATATTCGGCACATTCGTCCGCAGCTATGCGGGAACGATCAACTCCGTTGACGATAGTGTCGGCGAGATATACCGGACTCTCGAGGAAATCGGAGAACTCGACAATACGCTGTTTGTTTTCACGAGCGATAATTCCTTCCTGCTCGGCGAGCACGGCATGATCGACAAGCGGACCATGCACGAAGAGAGCATTCGTGTCCCGTTGATAGTTCGCTATCCGAAGTTGATCAAAAGGGGCACGGTTGTCACCGAACAGGTGCTGAACATCGACCTGGCCCCTTCGATCGTGGAGATATGCAGGGCCAGGCCATTGGAGAACATCCACGGCAAGTCCTGGAAGCAACTGCTGTATGGCAATAGCAGGGGTTGGCGAAAATCTTGGCTCTATGAGTACAACTATGAGAAGCAGTTCCCCTACACTCCCAACGTCCGAGGGGTGCGCACCGATACCTGGAAATATGTTCACTATCCGCACGGCGACGGCAAGCCCGATCGGCACATGGCCGAGCTTTACAATTTGCAGCAAGACCCGAACGAAGAGATCAATCTGATAAGGGACCCGAAATACATATCTGTTGTCAATCAGTTGAAAGCCGAGCTGGCGCGTCTGCTAAAGGAGACCGGCGCCGGCGTCGACAAGATGCCGCTTGACGAAGGAGTTAAGATGGAACTGCCCGAAGAGTCGATTCGATGATCTGAGGCGTTCTGATAAGGCGGTGGGCCTCGAGCCTGTCGCAGAAATGTCTTTTGGAGGTTTGACAATGAGCAAGGGTAGTAAGAAGACTTCAAGGCGTGAGTTTTTGTATGGTGCGGCAAGTGCAGCAGCGGCCTTTACGGTAGTTCCCAATCACGTGCTCGGAGGCAGGGCGGCAGCAGCTCCCAGTGACAAGCTGAACATTGCGATCATCGGCGTCGGCGGTAGAGGCGGGGCAAGTGTCGGCGGCTGCGGCGGCGAGAACATTGTCGCGCTGTGCGACGTGGACACCAGGCGCATGGACGAAGCGTCCAAGGAACACCCCGGTGCCAAGAGGTACCAGAACTTTCGCAAAATGCTGGACGAGATGGATAAGCAACTCGATGCCGTGGCGGTCTGCACACCTGACCATACGCACGCCGTTGCATCTATGGACGCGATCAGAAGAGGTAAGCACGTCTTCTGCGAGAAGCCGCTTGCCCATTCGATCTACGAGATTCGCGAACTCATGAAAGCCGCCCGCAAGCACAAGGTGGTGACTCAGTTAGGCAACCAGGGGCACTCATCCGATACAATCCGCAGGTTCTGCGAGTGGATATGGGATGGGGCGATCGGAGACGTCACAGAGGTTCATGCCGCATGTGGTGCAAACCACTGCAAGATCAGCCAGTTTTCCAGGCGCGATGAAATTCACGAGATTCCCCGCGAGCTGGACTGGGACCTCTGGCTCGGACCGGCCAAGTACAGGCGATACAATCCGATGTATCACCCCGGTAGCTGGCGTGGCTGGATGCCGTTCGGCTCGGGCACCATTGGCGATTGGGTATGTCACGTGGTTGACCCCGCCTTCTGGGCGCTGGATCTGGGCGCCCCGACGACCATACAGGCCGAGGCTGATGATTATGATCCCAAGAAGCATGCCGACACCTTCCCGTCCGGCTCGGTAATCACGTTCCAGTTCCCGGCAAAGGGCCGGCGCGGCCCCGTCAAGCTATTATGGCACAGCGGCGAACGGAGAATTCCGCGTCCGGCCGAGCTGGAGGCCGGGCGGGATGTCCCACGCACCGGGGCGATTGTCATCGGCACCAAGGGCAAAATCATGCACGGCTCACATGGCGCCGGCGGCGTAAGAATCTTTCCCGAGACGAAGATGAGGCAATACAAGCTACCGGACCAGACGATTCCGCGCGTCAGGGGCCATCACCAGGATTGGCTCAACTCGATCAAGACAGGCGGCCAGGCGGGTTCCAACTTCGATTACGGCGGCCCGCTGACCGAGCTGGCGCGGTTGGGAATCATCGCAATGCAGAGACTGGGCGAGAAGCTCGAATGGGACGGCGAGAACATGCGCTTCACCAACTCCAGCGAGGCCAATGAACTTATCAATCCACCGTCTCGAAAGGGCTGGGAATTGTAATCGGCAAGCAGGACAAGGCAGCGGAGCCGTAAGCATCCGTCTATCTTCAGCCGCCAGGAATCTTTCAACTGCGTGGTAGGGCAGCCTGTCTCTCGCAGGCGATCTGCTGAAGGACAAACCACACCCGCTCGAAACGATTGACGAGCTGCTCGATGAACCCGACTCACGAGACATCAGGCCCGAGCATTTACGTCGCCTCTGATCTGTGAACTCGTCGCTGGACCTGCTGACGCAGTACTATTGGAAACTAGCATGGCCCCACTTGCATTGGCCCGCGCAGCTATTGCAACTCGAGGACAATGCGAATGCCGCAGTCGTTGTATGCATACTCCCATTCGGCCTCGGTCGGAAGGCGGCATTGTCCACCGTCGGTGCTTGAAAGCTTTTGGCAGAATCTCTGTGCATCTCTCCATGACACTGTCTCAACCGGGCGGTTCGGGTCTATGGATCTCGAAGGATTCGTGTTCAGTACTTTTTCATACTGCTGCTGAGTCACTTCATACACGCTCATATAGAAAGACTTACTTATCCGAACCATGTGTGCCGAAGCTGTATTGGGATCTCTTTGATCTGAAGGGCAATTCATCGTGAATTCGCCGGCAGGAATTAGGGCAAAGTCCATTGTCATACCATTGTTAAAATTAACGGTTTTAAGCGTAGGTTTAAGTTGTGCAATTTCCTCTTTGCGTTCCTCTCGCTGCTGCGGCTCTGATCTCACCTCGGTGACGTCAGCCTCCTTCTCCGTCACCCCATCACCCGGATCATCGGTTTCAGCGGGGTCTGTGACCTGTGCGGTTTCTTCATCCTGTTCTTCGCGTATACCCGGGTCCAGTTCGGGCTCGACCTCGGCGACGAAGACTTTCCTCTCTATCGCCCCATAATTGGGATCGGCGGCTTTAATTCGATATCGGCAGGTAAGCGGTGTCTGCTTTGGGGCACCAAGATAGTCCAAATTGAAAATATGCTGCCGTAATCGCGGCCATGTGGGTGAAAGGAGCTTCGGAATTGGCTTGACAATTTCAATCGGACTGTAATAATCCTATAAGGTGAAGCAATTGTTTACGGGAAGGATAGAGTTATGAAGGTACGAAATTGTCTGGTCGTAGTAGTGTTGTTCTTGATGGCCACCGCGCTCGCGGGGCCCGTGCGCGGACAAGCCCATACGCTTGCGGGGCCCGAGTATCAGAATCTCAGGTACGACGAGGACTTCAGTTATCTGGCCGGTGAGCCGGGAACATACGAGACTGATATGTGGGATCCTCTCAAATGGATGGACCTCGGGGACGACTGGTACTTGACGTTAGGGGGCCAGGCAAGACTGCGGTTCGAGTCGGAGCAGAACAAGGCGTTTGGCAGTGTCGAGCCTACGCAGGATGCATTCCTGCTGCACCGGTCGCTCATACACGGGGATTTGAAACACGAGGACTGGCTGCGTTTCTTCCTGCAGGGCAAATTCGCACACGTGGACGACCGGGACAGAGCCGCCGGGCTGGCAGGGATGGAGGACCACGCCGATATTCACCAGGGGTTTATCGATTTCACCACGCTGATCGTGGAGAACCAAGTGACGTTCCGCCTCGGTCGCCAGGAATTGCAGTACGGTGTTCAGAGGCTGATATCCCCTCTGGACTGGGGCAACACCCGGCGGACGTTTGACGGGGCGAAAGTCTTTGCCGAGTTCGGAAAATGGCGCCTGGATGCATTTGCGGTACGCCCCGTGCTGGGCGACAGGCTGAATCTCGACGACGAGGATGAGAACGTCGATTTCTACGGATTCTACAGTACTTACAAAGGATCGAAATCGCTGGCCGCAGACTTCTATTGTCTGTTACTAAAGAACAACAACATCCTCGCGAACTCGAACGGTATTATGGGCAGACGAACGCTCTATACGCCGGGAACGCGGCTGTGGGGAACCGCTGGCAACTGGGACTACGAGACAGAGCTTGCCGCACAGTTTGGAACTTTTGCCGGCGACCGCGTTCGCGCGTGGATGGGGACCGCCGGAGGCGGATATACATTCGACGACTCTGCGTGGCAGCCCCGATTCGGCTTGCTCTATGATTACGCGAGCGGCGACGCCGATCCTGCGGACGGCACACACGAGACGTTCAATCAGCATTATCCGTTGGGCCACGCCTGGCTCGGCTATCTCGACGTCGTGGGCCGCAGCAACATTCACGCAATCAAGGCCCAGGTGAAGGTCAAGCCCTGCAAGAATGTCACTGCATGGGCCGACTTCCATATGTTCTACGCCGACCAGGACAAAGACGCCCTGTATTCGGCAGGGGGCGCGGCGACGAGGAGGTCACTGGCTGGGACCGGCTCGCAGTCAATCGGCCACGAACTGGATCTGGCGGCAAAGGTCGTGCTGGATGTCCACACCGCGGCACTCTTGGGTTACTCGTACATGTGGGCGGGCGAGTTCATCGACGCAACAGGCGCCAGCGACAACCCGAGCTTGGTATACGCTCAGATCGAATACAAGTTCTAAACGTTGTACTGCGGCGGCGGTACTTATTTGCCATCGAGGATCGCCTCGTAGACGATTGGCTTGACGGCGTCTTCGGCGCGATTCGAATATGGTATGTGCTGCGTCAACACGACCACTGCAATCTCGTCACGCGGCGATATCCAGAAATGCGTGCTCGCCATGCCCCCCCAGCCGAATTCACCCACTCGTGAAGCGGGATCCTCGTCGCTGTGCTCCACTCGCACGGAAAACCCAAGGCCAAAACCCACACCAGAGCGGCGCCCCGAGCCGATCGGGTAGGCCTGTTTGCCAAGCTGGTTGCGGGTCATCATCCTGACCGTCCTGCCCTTGAGCAGGCGCGTCTGACCGAGCTTGCCGTTGTTCAAGAGCATCAGGCAGAAACGCATGTAGTCACTCGCCGTCGAGACCAGCCCGCCTCCTCCTGAGAGGAACGTCGGCATTTTCGCATATCGCGTCGTCTCAGGCTCGTCGATCGGTTGCAGGCCGCCCTGTGGGTTCGGGCCGTAGTTTGTTGCGAAGCGATGCATCTTTTCAGCCGGCACGTAAAAAGCCGTATCTTCCATGCCCAGAGGCTCGAAGATCCGTGTGGTGAAAAACGTATCCAGACTCTGGCCCGAAGCTACCTCCACAATGCGCCCGAGCACGTCGGTTGAGACGCTGTAATGCCATTTGGTGCCGGGCTGATAGAGCAGTGGGATCTTGCCCAGTTTTGCGGTCATTTCTTTTAGAGTTGTCCTACCGCCCCCCAACTGTATGCTCTTGCGATAGAGCTTATCTACGTTCGTGTTGCCGAAGATCCCATAGGTCAAGCCGGATGTATGCCGCATCAAGTCCCGAACGGTCATCTGACGCTCCGCCGGCACTGTGGCAAGCTGCTCATCGCGCGGGTCGGTGACGACTTTGAGCCCTTTGAAATCAGGGATGTATTTCGAGACGGGATCATCCAGCCCGATCTTGCCCTCTTCGCAGAGCATCATCGCCGCGACAGTTGTTATTGGTTTGCTCATGGAATAGATCCGAAAAACCGTATCGCGTTTCATTGGTATGCCGTCTTCGATGTCCATCAAGCCGCAGGCCTCGAACTGTGCGATCTTGCCCCGACGGGCCACGACGACTATGCCGCCTGCGATGCGATCTTTGTCTATGAGTTTCTGCAGAGCCGCTCGCGTGCCCGCAAGCTTCTGTGCCGAGAGCCCGACCTGCTCGGGGCTCGCCGTCGGCAGATCGTAGCCAATCAGGATCGAGGGCAGACAACAGGTAAGGACAAGACACAATGTGATTCTTTGGATCAACTGCATGGCGCGTACTCCTCTTTGCTGGTCAATCTGATTTTGATAGTCAGGTACACCGTTTCTTGCCTGATTTGTTGGCAAACAACGGCATTACAGAAGCGATCTGTAGGCGTAACCCTTCAGCATATATTCGAAGTCGTCAAGCTCCTCGTCCGGATTGGGCGTTCTGTAGAAGCTGAAAGCAGCGGGATTGTACAGGGCCTGCTCGTTCCATTCGATCAGGCCTTCGCCGAACCATCGCTGCATTGTCACGTGTCCGTCGGCCCATCCCAGAGTGCTGGTGTTTCTGCTGTGCCAGATGGCAAACGGGTCGACCCACTGTCTCGACTTGGGATTCATGACCCAGGAACCATTATTGTATCCTCGTTTGTCCAATTCTGCCAGAAAGACGTATTTGGTGGCGGGATTCTTTATGTCCGAATATTTTATGCACGGCATGATCTCCCACGCGCCGCTTTGACTGACTCCGTTCATGCCGCCGGCAATCGAATAGGTGCGATAGGCGTATTGGTGGTGGGGGTTGTTCGGGCGTTTGTCGGAGGGGCAGTGATAGGCCTCCACCTTCTTCACATAGGGCCACAGCAGGCCTTCCTTTATGTACTTCTTCTTTTCCTCTGTGCTGGCAGTCTGGGCGCCTGAGGGCATGACGACCCAGGCCGAGCCGCCGGGGCCCGGCGTATGGCCGCTGACGAGCTCGCCGTCGTTCTCGTCCTTGTACATAATCCACGCGATAGTCAATTGCCTTGTGTTGCTGCGACAACTGATACTGCGGGCCTGCTCCTTGACCGCCTTGAGTGCAGGCATAAGAATAGACATCAGTATGGCTATGATCGCGATAACTACGAGCAGCTCAATTAACGTAAAGGCTCTTCTCTGCATATTGTCCCTTCCTTTCGGCAGCAAATGCGTCGGGCAAACGCCGATGGCATTATCGACCGAAACCGGCGCCGCCAATTGATACCAACCCGGCTACGTTGCCGGAGGCTACCTCCAAACAGTCTATCAGATATGTATGGGAAATGCAAACTTCCGTGCCGGGCCAACTCGTCTGGGGCGCTTACGTCTGCTATTGCTTGCTCAATCTCTTTGTTGCCTAGCAAGGGCTTTACAGAAGCGATCTGTAGGCGTAACCTCTCAGCATAAACTCGAAGTCGTCAAGCTCTTCGTCCGGAGCGGGCGTTCTGTAGAAGTTGAAGGAGGCGGGATTGTGCAGGGCCTGCTGGTTCCATTCGATCAGGCCTTTGCCAAACCATCGTTGCATTCCCACGTGTCCGTCGGCCCATCCCAGAGTGGTGGTATTCTTGGCGTGCCAAATGGCAAACGGATCGACCCACTGTCTCGACTTGGGATTCATGACCCAGGAATTCATATTGTATCCCCGCCTGTCCAGCTCCGCCAGGAAGACGTACTTGGTGGAGGGATTCTTTATGTCAGAATAGTTCAGGCATGGGATGATCTCCCATCCACCGCTTGGATTCACTCCGTTGAGGCCGCCGGTAATCGAGTAGGTGCGATAGGCGTACATGTGATGCGGGTGGTTCGGTCGCATGTCAGAGGGGCAGTGGTAGGCCTCCACTTTCTTGACGAAGGGCCAAAGCAGACCTTGCTTTATATACTCCTTCTTTTCCTCGACACTGGCGTTTCCCATGGCCGGCGGCATTATTACCCAAGTGGGTGTGCCGCCCGGCCCCGGCGTATTGGCGTTGACCAGTTTGCCGTCGTTCTCATCCTTATACATGATCCATGCCAAAGTCAGTTGCCTTACATTGCTGCGGCAACTGATGCTGCGGGCCTGCTCCTTGACCACCCTGAGTGCGGGCATAAGAATGGACATTAGTATGGCTATGATCGCAATAACAACAAGTAGCTCAATTAGCGTGAAAGCTCTTCTTTTCATTTTTGCCCTTCCTTTCAGCATAAAATGTGCAAGGCAAACCCCGGTGGTCGGAACTGAAGCCTGCGTTGCCCATTGATACCCGCCCGGCTACATTGCCGGCCGCCACCTCCGAACAGTCTATCGGATTTTTCTTGGAAATGCAAGCTTCAGAGCCGGCTCTGTACGCTGTTTTTTCGAGTCGGCCGGATACGGCACTGGCAATCGACTCCCGACTGACCGGGATCTTCGATATTGATTATTGTCCCTGCTTTCGCAGGGATGACAATACTACTGATTATTGTCTTGCTCATCGTTCTTCGTGGCTTGCATTGCAATTGGGGCGCTGGTAATATCCTGTGGTGCTCGGTCCACTCTGATCTGCAGGAGATTGAAAGGAATTGCTGTGATCACGCATACTACAGGACGGTTGCCACTACCGGCTGGTTCTACTCTTTTGTTTCTCGGCCTTTGTGTGATGTCCTTCCGAAGCCCGGTACTGACGGGGGCAGAGGTCGACGAAAGCCGCATCGAACAAGTCGCAGCCTTACTCTCAGAGAAGCCGGCCGGTTTTGGCCTGACCATCAGTGATCGCCGAGCCTGGAACAAGCTTCTCAAGAATGATTCGTTCAGCAGGAGAATCCAGGATGCGGCCGAACTGCTTGAGAAACCCATTGCCGATCAACCGGATGATCTGTATCTCGATTTCTCCCGCACCGGCAATCGAACTCGCTGGCAGAGGGTCGCCGGCCTGCGCCGTGGAAGAGTTGCCACGCTCACTCTGGCCGAGTGCCTCGAAAACAAGGGACGGTTCGTGCCGGCGTTCGAAGAGATCGTCCGAGTGCTCTGCTCGGAGCGAACCTGGGTTATGCCGGCCCACGACAGTCAACTGACGAACTTCCACGGTAAGACCGTCGATATTGACCTCGGCTCGGCTAGCCTTGCATGGTCGCTGGCTACTGCCGATTATCTGCTGGGCGAGATACTAAGTGCTGAGATTCGCCGTCTTATTCGGGACAATCTCGATAAACGTATCTTCCAGCCCTATCTGGATATGGTCTCGGGCAGGCGTGCGAAGAACTGGTGGATGACCACGACCAACAACTGGAATGCCGTCTGCCTCGCCGGCGTCACGGGCTCGGCGCTGGCCGTGTTAGACGCGAAAGATTCTCGTGCGTTTTATGTTGCGGCCGCAGAGCACTACTCGAAAAACTTCCTGGACGGATTTACAGAAGACGGCTACTGCTCCGAAGGGCTCGGCTACTGGAATTATGGTTTCGGCTACTATGTCATGCTCAGTGAAATGATCTACCAGGCGACCGCCGGGCGGGTAGATCTGCTGGCCAATGACAAGGCAAGAGAGGCCGCGAACTTCGGCGCGAGGATCGAAATCGCCAACGGCATCTACCCCGCCTTTGCCGACTGCTCAATTCGCGCCAGACCCAGCTCGCTGCTGATGTATTATATAAGCCGGCACCTGGGTCTGGGCCTGCGAAGCGCCGAACAGATCGATCCTGTCTCGGCCGGCGGCTCACTCTATCAGAGCATGATGTATTCCTTTGGAAATTCCGCCTCCAAGGCAAGCCCGGCTCGCGACGATTGGACAGGTGCCGGCATGCGGTCGTGGTTTGACGCTGCCGGCGTTCTTATCTGCAGGCCGGCTCCGGACTCGTCTTGCCGCTTGGCGGTCGCCCTCAAGGGCGGGCACAATAACGAGCATCATAATCACAATGATGTTGGTTCTTTCGTTGTCGTGCTGGGCGATGAACCGCTGCTTCTCGATCCTGGCGGGGAGGTGTATACAGCCCGCACATTCAGCAGCCGCCGATATGACAGCAACGTTCTAAATTCCTTTGGCCATCCCGTGCCGCTTGTCGCCGGAAAGTTACAGCGCACCGGCAGGCAGGCTGCGGCCGGCGTGGTTCGCAGTGACTTCACAGATAGCACCGATACTCTGATCCTGGACATCTCGTCTGCCTATGACGTGCCGCAGCTCAGCAAGCTCGAACGGACGTTTGTCTATCGTCGCTCGGGCGCCGGTTCGCTGACTGTGACCGACGAAGTCGCTTTCTCGCAGGGCTCTGCCTTCGGTGCGGCTTTGGTGACGTTTGACAAGTGGCGAAAACTCAGTGACTCATCGCTGATGATCTATGATCAGCAGGAGGCCTTGCACGTTGATATATCAGTTAGCGGCGCGGGTTTCGAGATTAAGTCTGAGACTATTGAAGAGGATCTCAGCGGCGGCCGACTGCCGACTCGACTGGGCATTAACCTGAGCGCGCCGGTGACTCATGCAGTTATTTCCCTTGCTATTACCCCTGCGGTGGCGCGTTAACGCGTGCGGAAATCATTTTGCCTGATAAGGAGACGAAAAATGGAATCGATAGATCGAAGAAGATTTCTCAAGAACTCCATAGGTGCGGCGACGACCTTCACTGCCTTGTCTCAGGGCAGGAGTCTGGCTGCCGGTAACAAGGTGATTCTGGGAATAATGGGCGTCGGCGGCCGGGGCCGCGCTCTGCTGACCAGTCTTGTCAAGAGATCCGACGTCAGGATCAAGTACATCTGTGACGCCGATACGAGAGCCTACGGGCCAGCCGCTGAGATAGTTATGGACGCTCACGATTACAGGCCGAAGTTCGTGCAGGATTTTCGAAAGATGCTGGAGGACTCCGAGGTCGATGCGATCGTCATCGCGACATCCGATCGCTGGCACGCGCTGGCAACGATAATGGCCTGTCAGGCGGGCAAGGATGTTTACGTGGAAAAGCCGCTCTCGCTGAGCATCTGGGACGGCAGGAAGATGGTCGAGGCGGCGCGCAAGTATGGCAGAGTTGTCCAGGTTGGGACTCAAAGCCGCAGTGCCCCTTACGCCGAAAAGGCAGCCGAGTATATCCAAAGCGGAAAGCTGGGTGACGTGTATCTGGCTCGCGTATTCCTCATGCAGCAATCGCCGGCCATTCACGTGGCTGATGTGCAGCCGGTTCCGGAGGGTCTGGATTATGATTTGTGGTGCGGCCCGTCACCCAAGCTGCCGTATCGTCCGGGCCGGTGGTTCTGGCGATTGTGGGACTTCTATGTAGGCTATATCATGGCTGACATGACTCATCAGATTGACCTGGCGCGCTACGTACTGGGCAAGAAGTACCCCGATACCGCATGCAACAGTGGTGGAGTATACCATTTCGATGACGGCAGGGAGCAACCGGACACCCAGTTTGCGACGCTCGAGTTCGGCAAATTGACGATGCTTCTCGAAGCCTCCCTGTGGTCACCCTACATGCACCGGATTGTGCACTTGCCACCCACTACCGCGTTCCCGGACTGGCCCTTCTCGGCGACGAAGATCGAGATATGTGGGTCCAAAGGATTCATGTGTCTCGGCAGGCACGGGGGCGGCTGGCAGGTTTTCGAGGGCGACAGCCGGGTTCGCCAGAGCAAGCCGGTTGTCTCGGAGCCGGCGGTGATCAAGTTCGGCAGCATAATCGACGCCCATTTCGAAGACTTCATTAATTGCATCCGCAGCCGAAAGAGGCCCAGGGCTGACGTCGAGGAGGCGCACCTTTCGATGGTGTTATGTCACCTGGCCAACATCTCCTATCGAGTTGGAAACCGTAAGTTGAAGTTCGACGGCGAAACCGAGACCTTTGTCAATGACGCCGAGGCGAACAAATATCTCAAGGCCAACTACCGGCAGCCCTGGATTGTGCCGGAGAAGGTATGAACCCCGGGTGAGTACGGTGGGCCGTATTATGCCGATTCACGGGCAGTCTGTGCGGGACGCTGCTCGGCTTGCTGAAGGATGCACCTTATAATATCGGATCTGCTGATGACCCCGACAACCTTACCGTTGGACGTGACCGGGACTCTGCGGATGGAATTGTCTCTCAGGCAGTAGCATATATCGAGCAGGCGTTCGTTCTCTGCGAAGTGAACAACCGGTTGCGTCATGAAGTCATTTACCGTCCGGTCTTTTTCGTCGTCCATAGTGTGGAACAATCTCAGAACATCCTGTTCGGAGAGAATTCCAATCAGGTTCATATTGTCTTCCACGACCGGGATGCCGGTAACGTTGTGGTTCGCCATCAGCTTCAAGGCTTCAAAGATGGGCGTGTCTCTTCCTATGCAGATTACTTGCTTTGTCATTACGTCTTTTGCCTGAAGTGTCATGAGGCTCCTTTCGCACCTGTCCATATGGCCAGAAGTGGCTCTCGGGCTTAGCTTCAATCCGTCCATATTCTTCATTGCAAGTTTCACAAACTCGATTATGAGTCCGCAAAGCATGGGAGCGAGGCAAGTTAATGCTTTGCACGACGTCCGGCTCTCCCGCAAGTACCGCCGGTTCCTTCCGGTGCGGCCGGGAGCCCCCCAAGACTCAAGATGATGGACGTGCAAAAGCATTCCCGGGCCTTTGCCTTTTACGAATATCGGCAAGGCCCGACAGAACTTTAACAAATTCCCCGCCCAAGCCCTGAATTGACTGTGATTGGTTTGGTTTTTTCGGTCTTCAAATTGAGGTGCTTCTCATAAGCTGTTGTGAAATAAACGCTTGTGCTTATTTGGCTGCCCTGCAGTTCTTCCTAAAGCGCCTTTCAAACACCCCCCAACCGAAGCCATATTTTCGACAAGAATCCGGATTCTACCTTTCTGCTTTTGCCTTTTGCCTTGTTTGTACTGTATTCTGTATGCTGAAAGACGTGTTTCGGAAATTTTGGAAATGAGAGGAGTTCGATGCGACAATACGCTGAAAAATGTGTGACTCTCGTATGTGTGCTGGTTATGGTTTCCGTGGGCGGCCGGAGCTTTGCTGAAACAGGTGATTATCTGTCTCCAATTTCTGTCGTTGCCGGCCTCGATGGCAAAGTGCTTTACGTTGCCGAAGCCGCTGCCGGTCAGGTTGCGGTTTTTGATATATTCTCCGGTAAGGTTGCTAGGGTGATATCCGTCGGTGAGCATCCCGTCGGCCTTGATATCTCCTCCGACGGGGGCAGGCTCTATGTGACCTCTGCAGTGCTGAGGGGCAAGGTGCATATTGTCGACGTTCGTAACGGGACTTTGACTGACAATATCGCTGTGGGCCATACGCCGGTTGCGGTTGTTGCACACCCGGACGGCAAGACGCTTTATGTCTGTAATCAGTTCAACAACAACATCGGTGTTGTTGACCTTGGTTCAAAAAGGCAGGTCGCTGCGATTGCCGTAAGTCGTGAACCTGTCGCTGCAGCTCTTACCTCGGACGGCAAATTCCTGTTTGTCGCCAATCATCTTCCCGCAGGGCCCGCCAATGCCGATTATTGTGCCTCGGTTATATCAGTCGTCGATACGGTGTCAAGGAATGTCGTCGAGCGTATCGAACTTCCCGACGGCAGCACGAATGTTCGCGGGATAACAATTTCGCCGGACGGCAAAAACGCCTATGTGACGCACGTGCTTGGGCGTTACAGGTTTCCAGTTACCTACCTCGAAAAAGGCTGGATAAATACGAATGCGATGACCATCATCGATGTGCCGCAGCGAAGATTTGTCAACACCGTCCTGCTTGATGACGTTGACCTCGGGGCCGCCAATCCCTATGGGGTAGCGTGTACAGCCGACGGCAAGAGTATTCTGATCACCCATGCCAGCTCATACGAGCTGAGTGTTATCGATCGAGAGGGGCTCCACAAGCGGCTGCTACCGGCCGCCACAGCCAGAGCGTTTAGTTCTGAGATCCATTCAGGAGCCGGCCGCAAATTCTCTGATGCTTCTTACTCTGCCAAAGATGTGCCGAATGATCTGACGTTTCTGGCCGGAATTCGTCGCAGATTAACACTTGGTGGTATCGGGCCTCGCGGTTTGACTGTCGTCGGAACAAAGGCGTACGTAGCAGAGTATTTCACGGATAGTATTGGGGTGGTTGACATCAATTCCGACGCTCAGCCCGCAGTTAAGACAATACCTCTTGGAAAGACCATGCCCGCAACATTTGTCCGCAAAGGTGAGGTGCTCTTCAACGATGCCTCGCTTTCCTACCAGAAGTGGAACAGCTGTACAAGCTGTCATACTGGGGACGGGCGTGCAAGTGCATTGAACTGGGATCTGTTGAATGACGGAGTAGCTAATCCCAAGAATACAAGGAGTCTGCTGCTGTCACACAAGACGCCGCCTGCAATGATTACAGGAGTTCGAGAGGATGCTGAGGTTGCGGTCCGCAGCGGCATTCGCTACATTCAGTTTGCGAGTACTACTGAGAGGAAGGCACAGGCTATAGATGCCTACCTGAAGTCTCTCAAGCCGATTGCCAGTCCGTACCTTGTCAACGGTGAACCTAGCGAAGCCGCCAACAACGGCCGGAAACTCTTTAGCAAGGCTGGCTGTGCACTGTGTCATCCGCAGCCGCTTTATACCAACATGATCAAATATGATGTCGGCACGAGCACGGACGAAGAAGACGATAGCGAGTTCGACACCCCTACGCTCGTGGAGGTATGGCGAACCGCTCCATATCTGCATGATGGAAAGGCTGCGACAATCAAGGATGTCTTGACAAAGTTCAACAAAGATGACAGGCATGGCCGCACGTCGGAGATGACGGATAAGCAGATCAACGACTTGGCTGTATTCGTACTGTCTCTGTAGAGACAAGTCTGAGTGTTGTTGCTGAAAGCCGCTGCGAATTGATCGCGATCTTCGATACTGACTGTTGTCTTGCCCGGTGGTTCTTCCCATGGGGGGCGCTCAGGATAGACTTGACTTGGAATGACAGACACCGTGGATCCAACCTGTGATCAGGAGGGTATTTGCGACGGTTGAAGCTGCTCTTTGACGAGGTGTTTTATCGCCATCGCAAATCTTTCCGGGGTTCCGATATCGAAGAGCCGGCCCTCGATGACAAAGCCGTAACAGTCCCGTTTGATTAGCTTCGGGAAGAGCTCGGTTTCCAATGAGAAGCTGGTGTCGCCCGGGATCAGGGACAGGACCTCTTTTTGGAAGAGATAAATCCCTGCGTTGATGTAACGGCTCTGGGACTGCCGGCACTTTTCCTCGAAGCCGACAATTGCCTTTGAAGCGTCCAGTGATACCAGGCCGCAGTCGCCTGTGTTTTGGCTTTCAGTAACGACCATTGACATCGAAGCATTCCGGGCCGAATGCCAATCGTAAAATGCGCGCAGATCTACAGAGCAAAACGAGTCGCCGTTGGCAACCAGAAAGGTCTCGCCTCGTATGAGCTTGGCGGCGTTCTTGATAGCGCCTGCTGTTCCGAGCGGCTTGTGCTCGTCGGAGATGACGAACTGGAGCGCCCCGATCCGGCTGCTATAGTAATCGCGGATCTTCTCGGACATGTACCCGGCACACAGGATGAAACGCCTCAAGCCAAATCCGCAGAAAGAATCTATGAGGATATCGAGAAAGGGCCTGTCGTTTATCTCGGCCATCGGCTTTGGGCGATCGTCGACGAGTGCGCGGAGGCGCTTTCCCATGCCGCCGCAAAGTATGACCGCATCAATGTCGCCGAGTGTGTTCTTAGTAGGAATCCTGCTGTGCATATACGATGATCTGGCTGCCTAGTGTTTCGAAATTGAAAGGTACACGCAGGAGATTGTTCAGCGCCTTGCCGACATGGCGCTGCTTCCTGGGCGGCACAAACAAGAGCATAAATCCACCGCCGCCGGCCCCGCACAACTTTCCCCCGATTGCCCCGGCTTCCAGTGCAGTCTCGTACATACGGTCGATTTGGTCTGTGGAGACGCGATTTGATAAACTTCGTTTCAGCCTCCAGGATTCATCGAGAAGCTTGCCGAAACCTTCTATGTTCTCATTGCTATTATTGAGAATGTTAACCGCCTCGTCCACCATCTCTCTCATGTTCCGCAGTTCGCTCCTCTTCGAACCGGTATTCTGAATCTGTTCGGTGGCGATTTCCGATGCGGTTCTGGAGAACCCCGTGAAGAAGAACATCAGATGGTTCTGCAGCTCGGTTATTCTTCTGTGGTTCAGGGTGACCGGCTGAACGAAGAAGTTCTCTTTGCCGTTAAACTCAATTCTGTTGAGCCCGCCAAACGCGGTGGCGACCTGGTCCTGAGAACCCACGGACTCACCTACTATGTCCTGTTCGACATAGATGGCATTCGATGCGAGCCTTCGTTTGCCGACCATTCTACCGGCCAGCGCATAAAGAGCGTTCAAGAAGCCGACGGTGAACGCCGAACTGGAGCCAATCCCCGAGCGTGCAGGCAGGTCACTGGTGTGCACCATCTCAATGCCCTGCTCTATCCTCATAAATTTGAGACATTCTCGCACGGCAGGGTGCTCTATCTCGTTGATGTCGCATTTTTCCTCTCGGAGACTGTATCTGATGCGGTATTTGTAGCCGAAGAAGGGCGGCAGATATCGGCAGCTAATGTAACAATACTTATCGATGGTTGTGTTTAGCACGACGCCGCCGTTCTCTCGGTACCAGACGGGATAATCCGTCCCCCCCCCGAAAAACGAGATGCGAAATGGCGTTCGGCTGATAATCATCGACTATCCCTATGTCAATTTGCCTTAGACAGACCTCTTCTGTCGGTCCTGACAATAGGCAGCAAATTCTGTGCCCATGCGCCAAAAATGACATCTATGAGCCGTTCTGCGGGAAGGTTCACTTGCCCTGTAAGATAATTGGACATTCTTGGTGTTCAATAGCTGTGCCCAGCCCGAATTCTCACAGCCCTCCGGCTGCAATCGCGTATCTCATGCCATCTCCCGGATTTGTCTTGATCGCCGACTTCGACGTATTTCAATACGCCTTCACCCGGCTCACTGCGACAAGTCAAGGATCTGTCACAATCTACGCGATTTCGCTAGGAAGTTTGTGAGAAATCCGGGCTTGAGCGTCCGTTTCACCTGTCCGGGCCCAGGACCCCTACGGAACACAGGCCTGCGCGCACTGTTGTGACTGACGCCTCTGGCGATACCAGTGAGTCGTCTTTCGTATCCCGTCCGAAATAGATGTCTTCGCTTTGAAGCCCAGGAGCTGCTTTGCCCTGGATGTGTCGATCAGTCTCTTGGGTATCATCGTAGGCTTGGTTGCATCGAACGAAATCCGGGCGTCCGTGTAGCCGTCGGCCTCGATTATCGCATGCAATGCCTGCTTGATACTGCAGGGCACGCCGCTTGCGATGTTCACCGGCTCGAACGTGTGGATCTTTTCGGCCGCCAGCAGCATCCCGTCTATGAAATCATCAATATAGATAAAGTCCTTTATGTCATTTCCGTCACCCCAGACCTCAATTGGGTCGTGTCTTTCAATGACTTTACGCATAAGGGCAGGCAGCACATGTGAGGTCTCCCATTCGAAATCATCGTATGGGCCGTATATGTTGGCAGGCCTGACAACCACGGTCTTCATGGGCTTGGCGATCTTCTCTGCATACATGCGGCACATGATCTCGGTGAATTGTTTCATCCAGGCCACACAGTAATATTTTTCAAATACATCCCCTGGAACCATTTCATCTTCTTTCACCGGATGATCGACGGCCGGATAGACTGTGTTGCTGCTCACAAAGAGAAATTTCTTTACTCCACAAGCATACGCTGCATCCAACAGCAGTGTGTTCATCAGGATGTTGGGGGTCACGTGGACCAACGGAGTCTTTGCCATGACACCTGCGCCGGAGGTGTTAGCCGCGCACATAAAGACGTAATCGATTCGGTCTGCGACGCGCCGGCAGTCTTTCTTCTCCATCAGGTCGCAGGTGACGTACTCGATCCGGTCGTCTTCTATTGCGGGCGGCTTTTCATGAAGGGTTGCTCGGATATCGGCCCCAAGCGAGAGCAATCGGTTTATCAGATTAGTGCCTACGAAGCCTGCGCCTCCGGCCACCAGAATCCTCTTGTTCTCAAACATTATTCGCCTTCCCTGTCTCGCTGAGAGAGTATCGGATTGTCTATCGGCCACCAGATATTGAATCTGGGGTCGTTCCATTTGTATGTGAACTGTGTCGAACGATCATAATACGTTGACTGCTTGTAGTGGAATATGGCGGTCTCACTAAGGACCAGGTGGGCATTGCCGTGTTTGGGCGGCACCAACACCTGCATCCTGTTCTTGTCGGACAAAACAAAAGACTGCCACTTGCCGAAATCCTCGCTGTCATTATCGGCGTTGACCACAAGAAGATAGAATCTGCCATATAGGCAGGATATCAGCTTCCAGGTTGTACTATCGCCGTGGATGCCCCGCAGCACATGCCTCGAAGAGACCGAAATATCGTCCTGAATGAACTTTGCGTCTATACCATGGTCTCTGTAGAGCGCTTCATTGTACGTCTCCACGTATTCACCCCGGAAGTCCTCAAAGACATCCAGTTTGATCTGCAGCACACCTCTTAAATTTGTTTCGTGTACTTCCACGCCTTAACCCACTTTAGAGAGCTTAAAGATCTTGTGCCTGATGTAGTAATTGTAGACACGACTGCGTATTTTCGTGAAGAACCTGTTCGGCGGGACAATCTTTATGATCCAGACAGCGACCTTGTCCAGTGGATTCGGCAGTTTAGCAATCACCGCTCCCAACGAATAGATGTTGTGTCGAACGTTCTTGTCATGTTCATCAAAACAAGACAGAGCAGACTTTTCAGAGCAGCCGGTCATGTCGCCCTGGTATGTCGATGGGTCAATAAGATTTCGCTCGACGCAGTAATCATACAACTCGGTGCCTTTTGTCGGCACGGCCGTGGTGTAATGAGGATATGTTACTTTGCCTTTCTTGCTTACGCTTATTGTGTCCAGGTCGTCTTGCATAGTAGATTCGGGGGTCGCAAGCATGTAATTGACCCAGGTATTGATTCCGTGCTTCCTTATCTTCCTGAGATTCTCTGCGACATCTATGTTTCGCATCTGCCGTCTGAGAACATCCTGGCGGACGTGCTGCGACGTGCTGTCAAGCGACAGATGCACGGAAAAGCACCCTGCTTTGCGCAGCAGGGTCAGCAGGTCATCATCTACAATGTCCAATCGAAGATAACAATTAAACGGAACAGCTATGCGCTTGGAGTACGCCTCGGCGAACTCTTGAAGCCATTGATTGGCTTTCGTGGCAAACAAGTCGTCGCCGAACTTGACAAACTCCATTCGGTACTTACTTTTTACATCTTCGATCTCTCGTATAATTCTCTCTACGGAGAACCGCCTTACTATGGGCCCTTTGCCCTTGTAAAGTTGATGGTAATAGTTGTTGCAGCAGTAGGCACATTTGAACGGGCAGCCTCGGGTGGCATAGAATGTCTTCTTGGGCGTATCCTTGAGGTATGAGTTCGAGAGCACGAGGTCTCTGTCTGCCGCTGGCAGTTCGTCCAGATTTCGTATCAGCGGCCGAACAGGATTGGCGCCTTTTTCCGTAATGAGGTTGGCAATGGCGTGGTAGGGTTCGTTCTCGCTGACTCTTTCGAGGAAATCGCGGAAGGCATATTCGCCCTCGCCGACACAATATGCGTCCATGCCGCTGTCGGCAAATGTCTCGGGTGAGAACGTTGCCTGGGGACCGCCCATAATCGAGACAAATTTGTGTATCTTCTGAGCTTGCCTGTTGGCCTCAACAGTCTTCTCGTGGCCAAGGATGTTGACAGAGTACGCGATAACTTCGGGTTTTATCCGGCCGACCATGCCGAGGAAATCGCCATCATCAAGGACGCAGAAATAAGTGGAGTGGCCCGACTGCTTTGCGATTGCAGACAGATGTGAGATGGAGATATGATCAGCGAAACCTAACTGATGTATGACGAACAATATCTTCATACTTGCCTGCTACCTGCTGGACATGGATTGCTCGAGAGTGTCGCAAAGAGTCTCGTAAAAGAACCTCTGTAATTCATCCATGTGGGGGGCAACGCCTTCCATGGGCTCGGTCAGAGGCGCAAACTCGTCCCGAATAATCTCCATTGCCAGGGAAATATCGCCCCGATTGAAGTACTCAACAATGCGTTCACCTGCAGGCCGCAGTTCCGGTCGTGTTCTTAAAACTCCGTTCAGAAAACCCTGCAGGTCTTTGAGTATCAAGTGTCGGAAATAGTCCCTGTAGAGATTCACACCTTTAATTTGCGGAACGAGCAGATCAATGAGGCCATCTGTCCGGTCTTTCGGCAATATTCCCTTCTGCGCGGCAGTCTGCAGCAGTTCGATAGAGCAGTCGTTGAGGCCGAACACTTCCATGATGCTGGCCAGCTTAAAGATCTTGAACAGGTTCCAGTCGGTCGGCCGGTCGGACCTGCCGCTTAGTTCCGCGACCGCATCGCGCAGAAACAACACTTCTGCCCAAAAAACCTGCCCGTAATCCGAAACGAATGTTGGCAACAACCTGTCGGGAAGTGATTTCCTGGCGCGACGGAACGGGTACAGGCCAAACAGTGCGAATCCTCTTTCTCTCAGGAACATCTCGATCTCACTGAAAAGCGGCTGTCCTTTCCGCGCCTCCACAAACAGAACCTCCAGCCGCAGGCCCAACACGCTGCTGCCCAGCAGATTCTCAGCTCCCTCAAGGACATCCAATTCGGCTCCCTCCACGTCCAGCTTGATAAAATCGATTCGTTCTATGGCATGCTCTCGTGCGAACGAATCCATGTCTTCGGTTATCACCTCTTTCGTGTCCATGACCTTGAGGCTGATGTAATCAAGAAACCGGTTGACTACTGCATCGTTCGCTCGGTAAAAACCGGATGAGTCGGGGAATGCCGTTTGATAGAACAACCTTTCCTTCTTGTCTTTGTGCAGGGCTACAGGGTATACCCGACTGTTCTTGTCGAGATTGTGATTGAGCTTCTCGCACTCCTCCTTGTCCGGCTCAAAGCCGATGAAACTCACCTGATCGGCGTACAACTCGGTCCAGAAGCTCTCAAAACCGCCCCTTGCCCCGACGTCCAGAATTACCAGAGGGTCAGTTCTGAAAAGGCCGGTTTCGACAAGATGCTTTGTCAGCCTGGAATTGGGATTTATCATCCTTGTACAGATCTCCAGATTGCTCCGATTTCACTCGGCAAAGTAGTTCTTTCTCTTTATGTACTCGTGGTGGTTTGCTGCAAACCACTGCCAGGTTTCCTTCAGGCCGTCGAGCAATGACGTTGTCGGGTTGTAGTCAATCAGTTCTCTAGCCAGCGAGATATCCATTACCCGTCTCGGAAATCCGGACGGTTTTGATGTGTCGAATTCGTAGTCAAAATCCAGGAAATCATGCAGTGCTTCGACCAGTTCCTTGATTGAATGTCCGTCTCCGCTGCCGAGATTAACAAATTTGCCGGCGGTTCCATAGTGCAGCGCCTGAATAACACCCTCGGCAACATCTTTGCTGTATGCAAAGTCGCGCACGGCCGAGCCGTCCCCCCATACGACAACGGGATTCTCCTTGTTGCGAATCCTGCACATCAATGTTGGAATCACCATCGCATTTTCGGGGTCGAAGTTGTCTCCCGGTCCATACACGTTACAGGGCCGAACGACGGCGAAGTTCTCAAGGCCGTACTGCATTTTGTATGCGTGGACCTGTAATTCGGCCATTCTCTTGGCCCAGCCGGGGAACATATCCATCGGCGGGCCATCCGGATTCTGGTCTTCTTTGAAGACCTCTGCGCTGGAATAGGCGCCTATCGAGCTGGTGTAGACTATCCTTTTGACTTTGTTCAATCGACACGCCTCGAGGACGTTGGTGTTGAACATAATCAGCGGGACAAAGAAACTGGCGGGCTTGCTCTTGGTGACCTCGATTGAGCCCTTTATTCCGGCGACATGGAAGACGAAATCCATCCCCTTGGTTATATCTTTGCAGAAGCCAAAATCGGTGAGATCGCCATAGACCTGCTCGGCTTTTTCGTTTGTGACGATTCTATCGAGTGAGACCGACTTCACATTGGCATCGACATCGCACAAGATATCGACAATCTGCCTGCCGATCATCCCGGTTCCCCCGGTCACGAGCACGTTGCGTCGGGCGAAATGTTCTAAGACATCTTCTTTGATCACAAGATACCACTTTGCAGGCTTTGACTATTCGACTATGAAATAGGATACTCTTGACGCATGCCGATATCGCCGCAGCTTGACATTGTTGAGTCCGAACACGTCCATAAGCGCGGCGGTCTCACCGGGTGAGTCGTGGTCGTTCAGTTCGTCGAATCCGAGAACACTTCCCTTTACCAGCCTGGGCTTGATCGCTTCGAGGCATACTTTCGTAGGCTCGTACAGATCAAAGTCGAAGAATGCCATAGCCACGATGGTTTCGGGGTATTCCTCTAAGTATTCATATATCTTCTTGCACGCATCACCGACTACAAAATCATACTTCTTGATATGGCCGAGAGGATTGTCACCTTCCTGGCACTGCATTACTTCGTCAAGGTACGGCAGATAATCATCCGTGACTTTGATGTTTCCGATCTGTATCATCTCGGAATTGCCGTCCTTCTCGCTTATGCTCGGAAATCCCTCGAAGGTATCGAAACCTATTATCTTCTTGTGCCGGTTGTAGGGCTCATATATCGCTCTAAGTGCTGCAAAGTACGACATGTTCTGTCCCCATCGCGTGCCGAAATCCATTATGACCCCCTGGACATCGATTGCCTGTCTGTACAAAAAGTCCATGAAGAGCAAACGCGAAAGGGTCTTGGAGTTAAGGAACAGACCCAGGTTGGGCATGATGGCGTCGTCGGGAAGAGGGGATCTTTTGAATACGTCGACAAACCTGCTTCTTGCTGCATTTTCTACATCACTGGCATAGTTCATGCCGCCCAGAGTCGTCTGTGGCATAATGTTATCTCCTTATGAGTTAGGGGCTTGAGCCCCTGAAACCATCCGTGAATTTGTGCACTAAGGGTTATTGGCGAGAAGCTGTCACACCGTTACACTCTCTGTCTGCGGGCAAAAATGCTCGGCGAAGACCTGTTCAAGACTGCTTTTGTCGATGCCATGACAGCTTCTGATTATTTCTCTTCCCCCGTACTTGTAGCAATGCTTGTAGCCGGCATTGATGTCCAATCCAAGACGTTTTACCCCAACAGAGACACCGTTGTCGTTAAGGACTTCACAGACAGCGCTTCCGAGACCGCCGGGCAGGAAGTGCTCCTCAAGGGTGATTACTCTTTTGGCTCCGTCAATCATATCAAGCAAAACCGATTCGTTGATTGGGATCTGGAATACATCTACAAGACCTATATCACTATCTTCAAACTGTGGAGAGTTGATGATTTGGCGCGCGACGTGAACCATCGGGCCGGTTGCAATCACAATATTTTCGCTGCCGCTTTCAACTTGTGCTATTCCCTGCGAGAAGTCGTAGTCCGGATTATAGATCGTCGGGTAAAGATCCTTGTCGAGTCTGATATAATTGGTGAGCTTCTTATCGCATGACAGCTCGGCATATGCTGCCGCCATCACCGTGTCACTGATGCTGTCGATCTCAACGTTCGGGAAGGCCCTGAGCACCGCGATGTCTTCTATGAGGTGGTGAGTCGGGCCGTCGCTGTCGTAGCTGAGGCCTGTGCCCATTCCGACAATCGTGATGGGAATGTTCATGATCCCGTTCTCGACTCTTATCTGTTCCAGACATCTGAGCGTTATAAAGGGTGCGATTGCATACGCGAAGACCTTCTTGCCGGCGATGGCCAATCCCGATGCGATCAGTATGGCGTTTTGCTCGGCGATCCCGACATTCACGAACTGTGCGGACATATCCCTGCGAAACTTATCGAGCGCCGGAGCACTCATGTCGGCGGCCACAATCACTATGTCACTGTCGGCTCTGGCAAGTTCATAGAGCCTGTCGAAGAAAGCATCTCGTTGGGTAACTTCAGACATTCTGGTACCTCCTGTCGAGTTCTGCCAGGCATCTATCGGCAATTTCACCGGACGGGGCGCGTCCGTGCCACAGGGGCTGGTAACACAGGGATTCGGTTCCCTGGCCTTTGACCGTGTCGGCGATGACCACGGTAGGTCTATCGCAGGTCCTGGATCGCAGCGGCTTGAGGGCGCACATGATCTCTTCGAAGCAATGACCGTCCACGCGGACGACATTGAAGCCGAAAGACAGCCATTTGTCCTCAAAGGGCTCCAATGCTATTAGATTTTCTGTGAAATCGGTAACGCACAGGTAGTTGCGATCAATAATCGTAATCAGATTGTTGAGTTTGTTGTGAGCGGCGAACATGGCCGTTTCCCAGATCGAGCCTTCGTAGCATTCTCCATCGCCGAGCAGGGCATATACGTTATACAATTCCATGTTCATCTTTGCCCCCAGGGCGATTCCAGCGGCGACGCCGTATCCCTGCCCTAGTGAGCCGGCTGTTATCTCCACTCCCGGAACGTCCTTCTGCAAATGAACAGCGAACATGCCTCCGGACTTGTTGAACTTCTTCAACTCGCTCTTATCGTAGAAGCCCAGATCGGCGAGGATGGTGTACAGAGCAGGACTGGCCTGACCTTTGCTCAAGACAAACCGGTCCCGATCGGGCCAGTCAGGATCTTGCGGATCGCAGCGGAGAAGGTCGCCGTAGTAGAGGGCCACGAGTACATCCACACAGGAAAAGCATGAAGTGACATGACCCTTTCCCGCGCCGATGCACATCTTGAGCATCTCTTTTCGGATTTGATGTGATTTGTCTTGAAGCTTCTCTATCAAGCCATCCATTTGATTTCCTTCGATAAGACTATGTTTTCTATCCAGCAGCTAAAATGGTCCCTTGAACTTGTTCTCGTAGCTATAGAAGTCCTCGCCGGACAGATCTGTTTCTTCAAGATCGAGCTTTTGTTCTATAGTCTCTATGATGTCGATTGCATTAGGGTAGAATTCCTGCTCCAGATGTCTGACTGTGGGGCAGGGCGTCTGGGCAAAGCCTATCCGTGCAACGGGCGATTTCAATGTGCCGAAGCATTTCTCAGAGACAATCGCCGCCAGCTCAGCGCCGAACCCGGCGTACACCCAGTCGTTATCGGCGACAATGCAATGTCCTGTCTTGGTCACTGAGTCTGTGATAAGCTCTTCGTCCAGTGGGCATATCGACACCGGATCAATGACCTCGACGCTTACACCGTGCTTGGCCAGTATTTCAGCGGCCTTGAGGGCCTCTATGTTCATCCACGAGGTGGCAACGACAGTGATGTCGCAGCCCTGTTTCAACACCCTTCCATGGCCCAGGAAAGTAGGCTCGACCTCTTCAGGGACCTCGTCTTCGACGTCGTACAACCAGCGGTGCTCAATGGAAATAACGGGATTGTCATCCCTTATCGCTGCAACAAGCGTCTCCTTTGCATCTCTCGGTGTTGTCGGCATGACAACCTTCAATCCCGGCATATGCGCAAAGCACGAGTGCATCGTCTTGCTGTGTTGAAAGGCCTGGCCCCACCCGCGACCAACAACGGCTCTTATGACCATCGGCACCTCCAGCCTGCCGGCAGACATATACCGGTAGCTGGAAATCATGTTGGCGAGCTGGTTCATTGCCAGCAGCATGAAGTCGACTCTCATGTGAACATGTATTGGCCGCAGACCGTTGATAGCGGCTCCCAGGCCAAAACCGGTCATCGCATCTTCTGAGAGTGGTGTGGAAAAACAGCGGTCGGGGCCGAATTTCTCCAGCAAACCCTTCGTGCTGCCAAAGACCCGCTTGTGGTCGGCGACGTCTATGCCGTAGACAAAGACATCAGGGTCGGCCTGCATTTCCTGGGCCATCGCTTCATTGAGAGCCTCACAATAGCTGATATTCCTCACACCAGAACCTCTTTGTACAACTCAGAAACCTCGCAAAAGCTCGCGTTTTTCGCTTTTGAGAAGCTTCTGGACACACCTTCTTCTATTTCTGTTTCCAATCTCTTAATGTTATCGGTCTGGTAGCCCAAATTCTGCAGTTTTTTTCGTTGCAGTGCGACCGGGTCGAATTTGTACCATTGCTCGAACTCCTCGACGCTGCGATAACCGGCCTCGAAATCCTGCTGGACCCCAACATGCTCCAGATATCTGCAGTATTCCAGGCGCAGAAATCCCGGTTTCTGCTCGTTCTTCATCGTCTCGATCAATTCCGAGGTCAGTTCATAGATGGCCTCGGCATCTGTTGTCTTGTGCTCGTGCGCGATGCAGTTGAATTTGGATACAACGTCAACAAGCGAGCTGTATCCGCGCCGGCAGGATTTTGGAGTGTGGACGGCCAGGCCGTTGTCCTCGCAGACAAACAGAATCGGCAGTTTCATAAGGCAGGCGGCATTTAAGCTCTCCCAGAAACAGCCTTCGTCTGCAGCGCCGTCTCCAAAGAATACGGCCACCAATTTGCCGTTATTTGCCCGTTTATTGGCGAACGCGCAGCCGGCCGCTACAGGGATGGCACTTGCCACAATCGCCGAGGCGCCCATGAATCCGTGATCAGGCGAACACAAATGCATCGAGCCGCCCTTGCCTTTCAGGGAAGACGTGTCTTTGCCATACATCTCGGCGAAGAAGTCATCCGTATCTCCGGTCTTGGCCAGAAACAGCGCATGTGATCTGTACGTGCCGAACACATGGTCCTCGGGCCTGAGTGCCTGGCATATCCCGACGGAAATCGCTTCGGCTCCCATCGACATGTGCATCGGCGTCTTCATTTCATCTTCAAAGTAGTGTTCGACGATTGTTTCTTCGCACGTTCTGATCAGGTACAACATTCTGTACAGTTCAAGATTCAACTCTCTTCTGGTATCATTCGTCTTCATTTCCTTATCCTGTAATAGTCGCGCCAATAATCCAAAGTGTCCTTCAATGTCTTGTCAAAGTCGATCTGGGGTTTCCATCCTGTGGCCTTATGGAATTTGTCAACGCAAGGCACCTGCAGTGTTACGTCGGAAGGACGCAGCCGCACCGGATCGACTTGAACCTCTATACCTTTCAATGTCGACATTGCGAGAAGTTTGTCGAGCATCTGGCCGATTGTCATCGTCTCAGTGCCGCCGATATTGTAGACCTCACCCGGTTGGCACTTTTCGACTAACAGCCAGTAAGCTCGCACCGCATCTCTGACGTCGGAGAAAGTCCTTACGCTGTCGAGGTTTCCGACTTTTACAATCGGATCGGTTAACGCCGCTTCAGCGGATACTATCTGCTTGGCGAAATTAGAGACGACGAATACTTCGCCCCGGCGAGGGCCCGTATGTGTGAACATCCGCGTCCGTATGGTTTTGAGCTGCCATGAAAGCCAGTATTGGAGGGCCAGCATGTCTTCTCCGACCTTGCTGACCGCATAGGGCGAAGCGGGCCGCAGCGGATTGTCCTCTTTGATCGGGATCTCGTCGGCCCTTACCTGTCCATATACTTCGGATGAGCTGCATATGTGTATGACCGGGTCGTATCGGTCGCATTGCTTCAACTGCTTGACCGCCTCGAGCAGATTGCACGTGCCAACAACGTTGGTCTCGAGAGTGTCAATCGGAGCGATAAAGCTGAAATCGACGTATGATTGAGCACCCAGGTGAAAAATGATATCCGGTTTGTGCTCAGCCAGTATGCTCCTGAGAGAAGGAAAGTCCTGGAGGTTGCCCTGATGCAGGGTGACCTTGTCCAGAATCGCTTCGATGTTCTGCTTTGGCGAACGCCAGCGAACCAGGCCAGCAACATCGACTCCGGGATGGTGATCGAGTATGTATTCAGCCAGATGACTTCCCACAAAACCTGTTATGCCCGTTATGAGTGCTTTCATTTTACCTGTCTTTTCACATGGAAGATTGCGATGGGCTGCTTCCAACTTAAGAATCTTTCTTGTGGCACCATCTGAGCCACATTTTTCGGTAAGCGTCTTCGACCCCGCGGGCGAAGCCTCTGTGGTCGCACAGAGAACTGGCGAGCATGCGCTGACGCATCGAGGCGCGGATCTGAGCGAGAGCCTCCAGCTTGGTCGCTAACGCAGTTGCCTTTGCGACGTACTGATCCGCAGTGGACGTTGCGAAGAACTCCAATCCTACCCGGCTGAGTATGCTCAATCCGGTTCTTGAGAGAAGACTTCTATCGCCCACCAGGGAGATCACCGGCACGCCCATCCACAGAGACTGCAGCGTTGTCATGCAGCCGTTAAAGGGGTATGTATCCAATGCCATATCTGCACGAGCGTACAATTCCATGTGCTTGGGATGGGGCATTATGCCGTGTACTTCTATCCTTTCCGGTTCGATCCCGAACTGCTCAAACTGACCCAGGTACTTGGCCGCGATCTGCCGGTCAACAGGTATGGAGAATTTCAATATGAAACGTGAATAGCCAACCTGTTTCAATACCCGGGCCCAGAGCGACATGATGTGTGAATTGACCTTGCAATTGCTGTTGAACGATCCGAAGGTGACATAGCCGTTTTCGAGAGCCGGCAATGATGTCACCGGCGGAGAATCCGCGGGAGGTCGGTAAACAAAGAAGCCGCCCGGCAGACAAACCGATTCTTCGGCGTAGAATTGCTGCAATTCGACCGGGTCGAGGAGGCTGTCCGTAAGGCGATAATCGATCTGATCCATTCCCGTGGTGTTTATGGCTCCATAATCGACCTGAATGGGAGCAGGCTTGTACTTCATGATGCCATAACCATTATTAACCTCGTGCCCGCCTCCCGTATTGACCAGAATGTCGATCTTGTCCTGTTCTATCATTGAGACCACAGCTTCATCGGATACTCCGTAGATATCGTGGTACTGGTCAAAGCTCTGTTCGATAGTCTCTGTAAATCCGTCGGTGTTTGCCACCTTGCCATATCCGAAGACTTCCACGGACTCGGGATTGCGGTGACACAAGAACGCATGAAAATTGCTGGCAAATAGGTTGGCCTTGAAGTTGGACGAGATGTAGCCGACTCTGAGCCTGCGATCAGGATCCGGATTGTTATTGTGCGATGTCCTGGCTAAGCTCATCGGGGCATGAATCCTCGCCCATTCCTTGTGCTCGTCGTAGAATGTCTGTGGCTCGAAGTTCGGCAGGTAGTGTATGGCCCAGAGGTAGGCCGACCGTACTTTCTTATTTGTGGGGTCCTCTTTCAGTTTCTTCTTCAGGATGTCGATTGCTTGTTCCACATCGCCGGTATGTATGACGCTCAGTATGAATTGAATGAATATGTCTGTGTTGTTGGGGGCTGCTTGCGATGCCCTTCGCCGATATTGAACTTCCTCGGTAAGACGGCCTGAGAGCTTGCAGACACACCCCAGCTCATTGATCACTAGGGCATTTGTTTCCTGCTCCAGTATCTTCTTGTACCATTCTTCTGCCTGGTCCAACTTCCCAGTGTCGAAGAACAGTCTTGCTATCACGAACATGATGTCTGTTCGTGACGGGTCATTGTGAGCAATTCGCCGCACAAGTTCGATATTGCGACCGTTGAGAGCCTCGGTTGCTCGCTGCACATCTCCGGCCCGGAGAGCTTCATTTGCCTCGACGAGAAAGCCCGGCATATCGCGGCTCTGGACGGGCATTCCAAACTCTCCGTCACTATATGTGAGCGAATGCAAGCGACCTGTACCGGGACATATCGTCGTGGACGACGAAGATCGGCCCATCTGTTCCGACTTCGGCGAATCGCCGTCAATGGCCTTCTTTCTGTACTCCATTGCCTCAGATGTTCGGCCGGTCAACATGCAGATACGTCCCAATTCACGGTATACCAACGCATGTGGTTGGCGTTTCAACACCTCCTTGAACCATCTTTCTGAGTTGTGGAAATCTTTGACGGAAAAGAACATCAGCGCGACCATGAACATGACATCAGTTCGGCACGTGTTTGTCTCTGCCATCTGACGGATCGTTTCAATGTTCTGCTCGTTTAGCAGTCTGCCCGCTTCGTCGATTCGGCCGGCCGAGATGGCAGTGTAGGCCGCTACAAGGAACTGCGGCATCTCGTCGACTGAGAGATCGATTCGAGGCGTACCGTCTTTGCCGGTCGTGAATTGCAGTTGGCTAGTATTTGCATCAACTTGTCCAGGCGTCAAAGTTTCACTCATCTGCTGTATTTGCTCCCGAGCTTTTGATTCGGCACTCCAACACCCTGATTCAGACACCATTTGTGCCACATTTGCCGATAGGCACTCTCGACGCTATGTGCAAATGCCCTCGCATTACACAATGTGCTTTTGGTCATGCGCTGACGCATCGAGAAGCGCATGTCTACAAGGGCCTCCAGATTCTGAGCCAGGGCGGTGGCCTTGGTAACGAACTCGCTGCGTCTTGAGACAGCAAGAGACTCCAATTCCACCCGCGTAAGAATGCTCAATCCTACTCTGGAGGCATGGTGTTTTCCGAACATTGAGATTACCGGGACGCCCATCCACATGGCGTCACAAGTGGTTGTAGTGCCGTTGTAAGGATACGTGTCCAATGCAATGTCAACGCTGTTATAGAGCTTCATATATTCAATAGCGGGTTTTTGGCCGTGCATTTCTATTCTGTCTGGTGATATTCCGAGCCGCTCAAACTGCCGGTGGTAGATCTGCCGCACACCATCGTCGTCACCTGCTCTCGATTTGAGGACAAGCCGAGATCCGTCATTGGAATGTAAAACCTGCGCCCAAAGCGACAGGATCTCGGGATTGATCTTGGAGTTGTTGTTGAATGAGCCAAAGGTGACAAAGCCGTTTCTCAGGGCTGGAAGGGGCCCTTCGGGCAGAGCGAAATCGGGCGGTCTGTAACACAGGAATCCATCGGGCAAAAATACCAGCTCTTCGGTATAAAAACTCTGCGACGAAGCAGAATCGGCAAGGCTGTCGGTCAGGCGATAGTCAATTTGCTCGGTTCCGGTGGTATCGGGGTATCCCAGGTAGGTAACAGCTATCGGCGCCGGCTTATGTGCCATGACGGTCAGGCTGTTGCCCGAGGTGTGGCCGGCGAGATCGACCAGTATGTCGATCCTGTCCTGCTCGATGAGATTCACTACGTCTGTATCGCACAGATTGAGAATGTTTCGATAGTGGTCGAATTTATGTGCAAGACGTTTGGTTACGCGGTCTGGTCGGGATGTATTACTGTATCCGTAGATTTCAACTTCGCTGCGATCATGCCCTTCCAGAAGCGGCTCGAAGAAATATGCCACCGGGTGCGTACGGAAATCGCCGGAGATATAGCCGACTCGGATCTTTCGATCGGTCTGTGGAGTGTTAGCGTGATAGCTTTTAGCCAGGCTTATAGGTGCGTGAATCTGCGCCCAGTGCCTGTGTTCTTCATAGAGCATTTGCAGGTCAAGGTCCGCAAGATGGTGAAGGCGAAAGAGATAAGTTGAGTGGATATTCGGATCGTTCGGGGCCATTTCCACGGCCTTTCGCAGCATCTCAATGCCTTCTTCCTTATGGCCCGTGAATATCAGAGAACAGCCAAGATCGTGATAGACCGATGGTTCTTCGGGACGAAGTTCCACAGCTTGCTTCCTGTATGTGATCGCTTGCGAAAGACGCCCCGAGAAGTGACATATGTGCCCCAAGTTGATAAATGCCAGAGGAATTGGCTCATAGTCCAGCACCTTCTTGTAATAACGCTCGGCCTTGTCCAGCTCCCGCATGGCATGGAATATATTGGCCATAAGGAACATGATGTCCGTCCGTGACGGATTGGCATCTATGACCTTGTCGGCGCAGGCAATCACTCGTTCGTCCAGCAGTGTTGTCACTCGTTCGATGTGTCCTGTTTCGGCGGCGGCCCTGGCTTCGGTAAGGATCTGCAACAAGCTCTCTTCGGTGAGTGCTGAACTGGAGGTTGTTAACTGCTGCATCTACCTGTCCTCCGACAGACTGAATCTTAACTGAGTGGATGCGGACCGACAAACTGGTTCGTCGATACAGCCGGAGCGACCCGAATCTGCGCACCACTCGTGCCACATCTTTCGGTACGCATCTTCCAGGCTTCGAGCAAAGCCCTTCCTGTCGCACAGAGGGCTGTTGAACATCGCCGCGCGCAGGGATGTGCGAATCTTTGCCAGGTTTTCAAGCTCGCCAGAGAAGGCGATGGCCTTGGCAACATATTCGGCGGCTGTAGAAGCAGCGAAGTCACCCAGGCCCACGCGGCTAAGTATGCTCAGTCCTACCCTGGAGGAATGGGCTTTGCCCACCAGTGAGATCGTAGGTACGCCCATCCACATTGCCTCGCAGGTTGTTGTCGTTCCGTTGTAGGGATGTGTATCCAAAGCAATGTCTATTTGGCCGTACATCTTGAAGTGCTCTATCGTAGGCTTTCGGCCGCAGATTTCCACCCTGTGGGGGGTGATTCCCAGCTCTTGAAATCGGTGCAGGTAATGACCTCTAACCGCCTCGTCGTCTCCGCCGCCGAACTTCAACAGCAAGCGCGAGTTCTCTTTGGATTTCAGAATCTTTGCCCAAAGCTTCATAATGGGCGGCTGTATTTTGCAGTTATTGTTGAACGACCCGAAGGTGAAGTAGCCTCTTTCGATGGCAGGAAGAGGCGACACCGGGGGGACGAAGCGCAGAGGTTTGTAGCACAGGAATCCCTTGGATAGGAAGACGAGCTTTTCGGTGTGGAGCTGCTGCGCCTCAGGAAGATCGGCCAGCTCGTCGCTCAAACGATAGTCGATCTGTTCCATTCCAGTAGTATCGGGAAATCCCAAATAGGTGACCTGGATGGGCGCGGGCTTGCGGGCGAAAACGCCGAGGCGGTTGCCCGAAGTGTGGCCGGCAAGATCCACCAGGATGTCTATCTTGTCCCGTTCGACCATACGGCTCACTGTGTCGTCATCGAGCCCGCAGATGTTCCTGTAATGGTCGAATTTGCCTTTGAGATGCTCGGTGACCTGGTCAGGGCAAGGGACATTGCCGTATCCGTATACCTGTGTGACATCTCGGTCATGTCCGTCTAAAAGCGACTCGAAGAAATACGCAACTGAATGTCCGCAGAAATCAGGCGAGACATAACCAACTTTAAGTCTGCGGTCACGATCACGACAATTGTCATGGGAAACCTTGGCCAGATTGACAGGCGCGTGAATCCGGGCCCATCGTCTATGTTCTTCAAAGAGTTCGTGTTGATCGAGTTGCGGCGATTGATGGAGGTGCCAGAGGTACTTGGAGTGGTTCACCTCGTCCGCCTTGGTTTCGACTGCTTTACGCAATAGGTCGATACCTTCCTGCGTCTGTCCCATCCGTATGCGGTACTCGGCAAGAGTGGTCCAGAGTTCCGGGCTGTCCGGAGACAATTCAACGGCTTGCTGCTGGTAACGGACGGCTTCTGACAAACGCCCGGTGTCGCGACATATATTTGCCAGTTCGAAAAGGACTAATGCATGGGATTGGTGCGCAAGGATTTCTTTGTAGTACTGCTCGGCTTTCGTGACATCCCCAACCTTGGCGAAAAGCGCTGCAAGCATGAACAAGGCATCTGTTCGGCTGGGATCATCCCTTACCAACTGTTCCACGGCACTGACGGCCTGGTCGTTGAGAAGGGTGGCGGCCTCGGCGGTCTTTCCGACTTTCACCGCCTCACCGGCCTTGAGCAGAGCAGAAGGCAGGCCCGCCTTGGAAACGGTGAACTGGAGAGAACTGTTTTGAGAAATGAAGAAATCCAGAGCACCCCCTTGTGCGGCGGCTTCCGCCGGCTGCCTGCAGGCCGGGTTTTCACGCTGCTGAGCGGCCGCGGCGGCGCGATGAGTTCGGCACCATCTTTGCCACATTTGGCGATAGGCTTCTTCCAGGCAGCGGGCATAGTATGTTCCATTGCATACTGTGCTGGCCGTCATTCGTTGGCGCAGCGAACTACGGATGTCGGCAAGGGCATCCGCTTTGTGCGCAAGGGCAACAGCTTTGGAGATGTACTCATCGGGTGCTCGCGCGGCAAAGAACTCCATATCCAGGCGGCTGAGTATGCTCAGGCCCGTTCGTGAAAGAAGGCTGCTGTTTCCGACTAACGAGACCACGGGCACACCCATCCAAAGTCCCTCCAGCGTGGTCATACAGCCACCGAATGGATAAGTATCCAACGCTATGTCCAGCTGATTATACAACTCCAAGTGGTCAACGGGGGATTTCCATCCGCAGATTGTTATCCTTTCTGCCGAGACCCCCATTCGTTCGAATTGGCTCAAATAGTGCTTTTGAAGCTGCCGGTCATTGCCTCCTCTGAATTTCAGAAGCAGGCGGGAGTTTTTCGTTTTCTTGAGGACTTCAGCCCACATTGACATGGTGTTGGTGTTGATCTTGATCGGGTTGCTGAACGATCCAAACGTCATAAAGCCATTCTGCTTTGCGGGAAGAGGTCCGACTGGTGGGGCAAATTCAGGAGGGGTATAACAGAAAAGACCGCCCGGTAAACAGACTGATTTTTCCACATAGAACCCCTGTAGCTCGGGTGGATCGAGCAGGCTGTCGGTCAAGCGATAATCGATTTGATGCATTCCCGACGTATTGAATCCTCCGTAATCAACTTGAATTGGAGCTGGCTTATATCCCAGCACGCCGAGGCGATTGTCGCTGGTATGACCGCCGATCTCCACGAGGATGTCGATCTGGTCTCGTTCGATCAGACGGGCCGTTCTCTCATCTTCAAGATCATGGATGGTCCTGTAGCAGTCGAACTTGCCCTTGAGCAATTCTGTCATCGTGTCCGGAACGGCAACATTTCCATATCCGTAGACTTCCACCTTCTCTGGATCCCGGTCATCGAGAAACGCTCTGAAGTTATGCGCAACCGAGTGCATACGGAAATCTGCTGAAATGTAACCAATCCGGAGCTTTCGATCTGGATCGGGAATGTTATTGTGCCACGTGCTTGCTCGTTCTGCCGGGGCGTGAAGCTGTCCCCAACGTTTATGTTCGGCCAAGAGCATCTCAGGATCAAGCTCCGGCATGTAATGCAAATTCGCCAGAAGGCTGGAGTGAATCCTCGCCTCTTTAGGCGCTGCGCTGACAGCCTTGTGCAACATCTCCATGCCCGGGTCTTTCTCGTCTACTGACATCAGAAGCGTCCCGAGGTTTGCCATGTATTCGGCGTTTCCGGGGTCCTTTTCAACCGCTTTCTTCTGCCATTCGATTGACTCAGACAGGTGCCCCATGAAACGGCTGGCGCACGCGATCTTGGCGCAGATTGAGGCATCCGGCTCGTGTTTGGCTATTCTCTTGTACCATTGCTCGGCGAGGTTGAACTGCTTGGCTCCAAGTAGTGCATCGGCTATCTTCAACTTCGCATCAGTTCGGGCGCGCCCCTCTTGATCTGCCTCTTCGGCTGCCGCGTCAGAGACCAGAATCACCGCCTCAGTGAGCGAGCCGCTTGTAATCTGCATGTTCGGAAACAGATCCGTTGATTTGCGGGTTTTCCTGACAGCTTCGTCCACGCGGCCGAGGCTGATTAAGGCCGATACGATTCCCTCGAGCAGTTGGGCTGAGGCGGGTTTGAATTCAAATGCGTCTTGAAGCCACTTTAGCGCCGTTTCATTTTCATTGAGCGATAAGTACAGTTCTCCCAAGGTCTTATAGATTGCCGCATTCTTTTGGCCTCGCGAAATCGCATCCAGGTAGATGCGGATCGCTTCGTCAGTTCTTCCGTTCTCAAAGGCGGTTTTGGCTCTAAGAATGAATTCGCGGTGTTTGGGCCTTGGGCGGATCAAGCTGGAATTTGAAGGTTCTCTCATCTATGCCTTCTCCAACGAATTCGCCGCTATACTGGAACATACTGTCAAGTTGTCATTGGATTGGCCGCCGGCCGAGTTCGGCCGTTGACTTGCAGCCTTAGCTCTCTGGCTCTGGCACCAACGGCGCCACATCTGGCGATAGGCCTGTTCGACCTCGCGGGCAAATCTTTTGGCGTCGCACAGCGTGCTGGCCGCCATCCGGGTTCGCATCGAAGCACGAATCTTCGCAAGTGCTTCGACGTTGCTCGCCAGCGCAGTGGCTTTGGAGACATAGTCCTGCGGCGTCGAGGCCGCGAAGAAATCCAAATGCAATCTATTGAGCATGCTCAGCCCTGCACGGGAAAGAAAGACGTGTTTGCCAAATAGCGAAATTACCGGAACTCCCATCCACAGAGCCTCCAGCGTTGTCAAGCCGCCATTATACGGATAAGTGTCCAAAGCAATGTCAATATCTGAGTAAAGCTGCAGGTGCTGGACAGGAGATTTCCAGCCGTGAATTTTGATCCTTTCACGCTCGACTCCCATCTGCTCAAACTGACGAAAAAAGTTGTTTCTTATATCGTGATCCTGGCCGCCGGTGAACTTAAGCAGAAAACGTGATCCATCGTTGGCCTTCAGGACTTGTGCCCAGAGCGATACAACGTAAGGATTGATCTTCATACTGTTATTGAACGAGCCGAAAGTAGTGTAGCCGTTTCGTGTAGCTGGCGGAGGTGCTACCGGTGGGGCAAAGTCGGGTGGGCGGTAACAGAAGAAGCCGCCCGGCAGGCAAAATGATTCTTCGACGTAGAATTTGTGCAGCTCAGGTGGATCGAGCAGGCTGTCGGTAAGACGATAGTCTATTTGTACCATCCCGGATGTATTTATTCCGCCGTAGTCCACCTGAACAGGGGCAGGCTTGTGTGCCATTACAAGGAGGCGGTTGTCACCAGTGTGCCCTCCGATCTCTACCAGAATATCGATCTTGTCTTGTTCAATCATGCGCACCACCGTTTCATCGCTCAGGCCGCGAATACTTCGGTAGTGGTCGAATTGCTCCTGGAGGCGTTCGGTCATTGTATCGGGTTTTGCGACGTTGCCGTAGCCATAGACTTCCAGTGCATGGCAATCTCGTCCGCTCAGAAACGCCTCAAAGTTGTACGCCACCGAGTGCAAACGAAAGTCAGGCGAGATATACCCGACTCTGAGCCTGCGGTCAGGATTGCGATCATTTGCGTGTGAACGTCTGGCCCGGCTAGCCGGAGCGTGCATGAATCCCCATTGTTTATGTTCGGCGAGAAGCATCTGTCCGTCTAGATTCGGCAGATAATGCAGGTGAAAGAGAAGCTTGGAATGGGCGTCCACATTGTGCGGCTCTTTCTCTATCACCTCTTGCAGTATGTTCAAACCGTTTTGTGTGTCACCTGTCCGTATCACGTCCAGAGCAAAGGTGGTTGCAATTGCAGTGTTGCCCGGATCTGCCCTTACAGCTTTCTCTCGGTATTGCCTTGCCTGAGTAATGCGCCCCGTCCGCCGACAAATACGCCCCAACTCGTGAAACACTAAAGCGTGTTGCTCGACCTCCAGAATCTTCTTGTACCATTGCTCCGCCTCGTTCCAGCGCCTTATCTTGTACAGCATCAGGGCGAGCACAAACATGATACTCGTCCCTGAAGGATGTTCTTCCAGCATTCTGCCGACTTGTTCGACTTCTTGGTTGTTGAGCAGTTCTGCGGCTTGCTCGAAACGCCCCGCCTCGATAGCTTCCTTGGCCGAGATTAGAAAAGCCGGCAGATCCTTGTCCGAGACCAGGACTCTCATCTCGCCGCTATCCGGATCCGTTGAAAAGGAGATGGAAGACTGCTCCATTCACATATCCCCCGGTATATTCGCTGATACACCTGCCAGGTCACTGTCACCGAATTTGCGATTGACCTTCTCGTCAGGGGTATCTACCCCCTGGCTGCGGCACCATCGGTACCACATTTTCCTGTAGGCCGCTTCCACGCTTGCGGCGTAGCTCTTCGTATCGCAGAGAGGGCTTACGACCATCCGCTGACGAAGCGAAGCGCGAATTTTGGCCAGGGCATCCAGATTCTGTGAAAAGGCTATTGTCTTGGCAACAAACTCTTGAGGCGTGGCTGCGGCGAAGAACTCCAGGCCTATGCGGCTGAGTATGCTCAGCCCCGTTCTTGAAAGGAGGCTGTTTCGGCCCACCAGCGAGACTATCGGCGCTCCCATCCACAGGCCCTCCAATGTAGTTATGCAACCATTGAACGGATACGTGTCCAGCACAATGTCTACCTCGCCGTACAACTTCAAGTGTTCGGCAGACGGCTTCCAGCTCTCGATCCGTATTCTCTCTCTCGATACTCCAAACTGCTCGAACTGTTTAAGGAACAAGTCTTTCATGGCCTGATCTCTGGCCCCAGGAAATTTCATTAGAAAACGGGAGTTTTCGTCTGCATTAAGGACTTGTGCCCAAAGTGACAGAATATGCTCATTGATTTTAAGACTGCCGTTGAATGAGCCAAAGGTTACATAGCCGTTACGCTTCGCGGGCAGCGGCGCCACGGGAGGAGCAAATTGGGGAGGACTGTAACAAAAAAGGCCGCCGGGCAGAGGCACCGATTGTTCGACATAGAATTTGTGCACTTCAGGAGGATCGAGCAGGCTGTCGGTCAACCGATAATCGATCTGTTTCATTCCTGACGTGCTGAGCCCCCCGTAATCGACCTGGATTGGAGCCGGTTTGTAGGCCAGAACGGCGAGCCGGTTATCGCCTGTATGGCCCCCAATCTCGATGAGGATGTCGATCTTGTCCTTTTGGATCAGGGCCGCAACCTCCGCATCAACAACGCCAAAGACGTTCCGGTAGCGATCGAACCTTTTCTTGAGATGCTCGGTCATTTCGTCCGGGTGCGATACGCTTGCGTATCCGTATACTTCGGTCGTCTCGGAATTGCGCCCGCTCAGAAATGCTTCAAAATTGTAGGCCACCGAATGTTTGCGAAAATCGGGTGAAATATAACCAATTCGGAGCCTGCGGTCAGGATCCGGGGTATTTTCATGACACGTTCTGGCCAGGCTCATCGGCGCATGCATTTGCCCCCATCGCGTTGCCTCCTCGAGGAGACTCTGGGGATTCTGGTCCGGCAGATAATGCATGTACCATATCACGTTGGAATGGATCAGGGCGTTCCCGGGATTTGCCCTCAACGCATTTTGCAGCAGAGTGATGCCTTCCTGCGTCCTTCCGGCCAGCATCAGGTCTGCGGCATAGTTGCTGCATATCCCCGGATTGTCCGGCTCTATCTGGAGTGCCTTTCTCCGGTATTCCATCGCATCGGACACTCGTCCAATATTCTGATAGATACATCCCAGCTCATTGAGCACTAAGGCATTCTGCTGATGCTCCAGTATCTTCTTGTACCATCTTGCAGCCTTCTTGAGTTGTCTGGTCTTCTGAAATGTCAAAGCGAGCATGAAATATATGACGTCGGCTTGCATCGGGTTGGCTGCGGCTATCTGAGACGCTTTTGCGATATTGTCGTCATTGAGAAGATCAACTGCCTTAGCAATGAGCCCCCTGTTTACTGCCATATTGGCTTCAGCGATAAAATCCGGCAGAAAACCGGCGGGGATATTGAGCTGCATTTGCAGGTTCTTGACAGAGACAACTTTCGACAGATCAATTCTGGTATTCGTTTGCTCAGGAGCGGCAGAGAGTTGCCCATCTGTTTCTGGACAACGTTGATCGTTTGATACTGCCGGCAGTGTCATCCACTTTTCTCCGATGGAATTAAATCAAGCTTTCTTTTGAAATACTGCTATTCGCACAAATCTGGCGCTGGAACCAGTGCCAGATCTTCGTCCGATTCCGCCGAACCTATCTGGGGCCCAAGCTCATTGTGCGGGCCGTCCATATTCCGGCTCCTGCACCACCGTACCCACATTCTTCTGTAAGCTGCCTCGATGTAGCCGGCATAGCCTCGTACGTCGCAGATAGTGCTCGCACGCATGCGAGGACGCAGTGACGCGCGAATCTTGGCCAAGGCCGGAAGATTCTGTGCCAATGAAGTAGCCTTGGCCACAAAATCGGCAGGGGTGGATGCAGCAAAGAACTCCATGCCGATGCGGCTGAGTATACTAAGTCCAGACCGCGCAAGAAGATTGTCAGTGCCAACCAGAGAGACCAATGGGACTCCCATCCACAGTCCTTCCAACGTGGTTATGCAGCCATTGAACGGATATGTGTCCAGTGCGATGTCCACTTGGCCGTAAAGCTGCAGATGTTCAACGGATCGCTTCCATCGATGTACCTCTATCCTGTCCGGAGAAATGCCCAATTCCTTGAGCTGGCCTACGAACATATCCCGCATGCCCTTGTCTGCCCCTCCTTGAAATTTCATCAGAAGATGCGAATCAGGGGTCGCTTTTAGCACAAGTGCCCACAGTGACAGGATGTGGGAGTTGATCTTTAGGCTGGCATTAAATGATCCAAAAGTGACATGACCATTGCGCTCGGCAGGTAGCGGTGCTACGGGCGGGGCAAACTCCGGCGGAGTGTAACAGATAAAGCCGCCCGGCAGGCAAACCGATTCCTCGACATAGTACTTCTGCAAATCCGGAGGATCGAGTATGCGGTCAGTTATGCGATAGTCGATTTGGCTCATCCCGGACGTGTTGAGTCCCCCGTAGTCAATTTGGATTGGAGCGGGCTTGTATGCCAAAACACACAACCGGTTGTTGACTGTGTGTCCGCCCAACTCAACGAGAATGTCTATCTTGTCTTTCTCAATGAGGCGTGCAACTTCTCGATCGGCTACACCGCGGACATTTCGGTAGTGATCGAACTGTTGCTTCAGGCGTTCGGTCATCTCGTCCTCTCTCACGACATTGCCATATCCATAGACTTCGACGTCCTCACGATTCCTGCCACTCAGGAAAGCTTCAAAGCTGTACGCCACCGAGTGTCTGCGAAAATCCGGAGAAATGTAGCCGACCCGCAGTCTGCGGTCGGGATCAGGGACCCGATTGTGATCGGTCCTCGCCAGGCTCGCCGGAGCGTGAAGCAGCCCCCATTTCTTGTGCTCCTCAAAGAGGATTTGCCGGTTCAAGTTGGGCAGATAGTGCTGACACCACAGAACATTGGAATGGGTTGCCGCATTGCCCGGGTCTTTCCGGAGGGCCTTCTGCAGGAGTCTTACGCCGGCTTCCACGTTGCCGGCAAGCATCATATCCATTGCGCGACTACTCCAGATCTCCGGGTTTTCCGGATCTATTTCCATGGCTCTCTTTCGATACCAGGCTGCATCTGAAAGTCGCCCTGTGATCTCACACGCATACCCCAGCTCACTCAGCACAAAGAGATGTGATTGCCAGTCTGAGATCTTCTTATACCACAGTTCCGCCTCTACGGGCCGCCCCGACTTCTGCAGCACCAGCGCAGCCATCAGATGAATCAGATCAGCATGAGACTCATCGTCCTTCGCCATTTGGCATAACAAGTCAGTCGCCTCTTTGTCAAGAAGGTCACGTGCTTCTTGGGCCTGACCGGTGTCAGCCGCATTGTTGGCCTTGACAAGAAACTCAGGAAGAACTCCCTTTGGAATCTTGAGCTGCATATGGCCGTTCTGAGCGAACAGAAACTGCGACAAGCCTTTCTTGCCGGGTTCATGCCCGGAGAAATCATGCCGCGCCCTTCTGCGTCTTTCGGCGGGTTGATGCACCGATCTATTGCTTCGCTTCATCTATGTGTTCTCCAACAAGTCTGGAAAACGTTCTCCCGCAAGCCTGTCTATCGCATGATCGTACTTGGTGCCTGAATATCCCGCTGCCGTTGTGGCATTAGCCTGAAACGAAACAGCTTGAGATTCGAGCTACGCATCCCGCTTCTCGGTGCACTGGTTTTCACACCATTTGCGCCATATTCGTCTATAGCCTGCTTCCAGGCTCCGGGTGAGTCTTTTCGGCTCGCAGAGATCACTTTCAAGAATTCGCGACCTCAAGCCGGCACGAATTTTTTCAAGGCTGCCCAGTTGTCGTGCGAACGCATTTGCCTTCGCGACGTACTCATCGGGATCGGAGGCAGCGAAAATCTCCAGGCCGACTCGAGTGAGTATGCTAAGCCCGGACCGGGAGACAAGTGTGTTTTCGCCAAACAATGAGACTACGGGAACACCCATCCACAGGGACTCCAGAGTGGTTACGCAACCATTGAACGGATAGGTGTCCAGGATCAGATCAACCTGGTTGTGCAACTGCAAATGTCCGAAGTGAGAAATAAACATCTCGTGAACATCTATCCTGCTGCGATCGACTCCGAATCTTTCAAACTCGCCGAGATAGAAATTCTGCATGCCCTCGTCGCTTGCCCCCTGGAATTTCATCACGAATCGCGAGTTTTCGTTTGCGTTCAATATCCTGGCCCAGAGTTCCATGACAAACGGATTGATCTTCAGGCTGTTGTTGAATGAGCCAAAGGTTACATGGCCTTTTTCATTGGCCGGAAGGGGACCCACCAGAGGGCTTTCGCGGGGAGGCCTGAAGCTGAAAAAGCCTCCGTCCAGGAACAGGGACTCTTCGACATAAAATTTATCCATGTGAGGGGGGGTCATTATTCTATCTGTCAGGCGATAGTCTACTTGTTTCATTCCGGAGGTGTCGATCCCACCGTAGTCGATCTGAATGGGAGCGGGCTTGTACGCCAAAACGCCAAGGCACCCATCACGACAGTGACCACCGATCTCAACGAGGATGTCGATGCGGTCATCTTCAATCGACTGGACAACCTCACGGATGCTCATTGGTCTGACATCCGTGTAGTGGTCAAACTTCCTTTCAAAACGCTCCGTTACTTCATCCGGCCTGGCCACCCTGCCATATCCATATATCTCAAATTGTTCCCGATCATGTCCATCCAGAAACGGCTCAAACGATCGTGCAACCACGTTTCCTCTAAAATCCGGTGAAATGTAGCCTATCCGCAGCCTGCGGCTTGGATCCGGATCATTGCTGTGCGATGTTCTTGCCAAGCGCAGGGGAACATAGGTTTCTCCCCATTGCTTGTACTCCTGGAAAAACATCTCCGGGCTCGATTCCGGTACGTAATGGAGTTGCCACAAAAGGACCGATTTGGCCGCGTCATCGCTATTAGGTGCCTCTTTGACCCTCTTTCGCAAGAGTCCCAGGCCTTCGTCTCTTCTGCCCATTATCATCAACGCCTTGGCATAGTCCAGCCAGTACGCCTTGTTGTCCGGATCCGATTCCACGGCCTTTCTGCGGTATTGAAGTGCCTCTGAATAGTGCAGTTGCGCGAATTGGATATCTGCTATTGCGTTGTACACGAAAGCGTGTGACTCACACTCTAATACCTTTTTGTACCACTCTTCAGCCCTGGATAATTGGTTGGTGTCGAAGAGCAGTTTGGCCAATGCAAGCATGACGGCTGTTTTGGACCTGTTTCCCTCAAGAGTGCCTTGAACAGCCTCGATGGCATCTTCATTAAGAATTTCGGCTGCCTCTTCAATGTTTCCGGCCTTGACGGCGACATTGGCATCGATGATGAATTGCGGCATATCACCCTCACAAACAGTGATCTGCACATAACC
>Ga0209536_100000855_pt1 | contig 50470 bp, 46 predicted proteins | sample DeeMarSeWOR28_12_FD_187461 | JGI IMG/M metagenome (GOLD analysis project Ga0209536, IMG submission 187461) | Marine sediment microbial communities from White Oak River estuary, North Carolina - WOR-2-8_12 (SPAdes) (version 2) | ecosystem: Environmental > Aquatic > Marine > Intertidal zone >...
CACCCCGCCGCCCCCACGCTAGCGCCTAAGCCGAGCCGTTCGACACATCCCCGTGTCGTGTTCCGTCAAGCCCCGGCTTGCGCCCGCCCCGTTCCGTGGAACCTCGCGTCGTGTTTTTCCGAGCCCGGGGATGCAGTCGCGTTGCGCTTTGGTTCAGTCCTTGTTTCGGACGATGAACGTGTTCATGCCCTCTTCGCGTTCGAAGGTCGTCCGGTAGCTCTGGGCTTCTTGTCGCGTGTCGAACGGACCGATGCGGACTCGCCAGTGCGTGCCCCGGCCTTCCACCGTGCCTGCCGTCACGTACGCGGCGTGGCCGCGCTTGCGTAGTGCGCTGGCGAAAGCCTGGGCCTCGCGAGGGTGGCTGTAACTGACGACTTGCAAGGTGTAGAGCCCCTCGTGTCCCGCGGGGGCCGCCGACTGCTTCTCCCTCACCGTGGCGGCGACCAGCGGGTCGAGCGCAGCGGCGCGCTCCACCACCTCTTTGTCGGGGCCCACGGTAACTGCGGCCGGCAATCCAGCGTGGATGTCGGAGCGTGGCGGCGGCGGATTGGTCAGCGGATCCAGATGCTCCAACTCTGCGGTTGCGGCCGCGAGCGCGGCGGCGACCTCCGGTCTGGTTTCCGTCACCAAGGTCGTCGGGAAGCTCAACGTTCCTGGATCGATGTCCGGGTCTGCGACGGGCTCGGGCTCCTCGGCTTCGGTGGCTTCGGCAGCCGCCAACGCTTGAAGTAGATCCGGCTCCTGCGACTCACCGCCTCCGGGCAAAGCCGCCACTACTGCCACCACGATGCCGAGCGCCGCCAGCAGGCCGACGCCTGACAACACCAGGATCCCTCGCCCCTCCTCCGAAGATCGCTCTTCGATCCGGTCCAGATCGCGCATTGCCGTATCCATGTTTTCGTCCCGCCTCAGCTGTCTCACTCGGTTTACGAAACTTCCCTGGAACCAGCCAAAAAACGGCAGCGCAGCCTTCTCGAGAGCGCGTGCAGCGGGGGGAGGCGCGTGGTAGCTTCGCCCGGCGTCGTCGGCAGGGGAACGACGCGCTTGGGAGCATCGATTCATGGCGGAATCTTCACAGAAGCAACCGGTCACGCTCGAAGACGAGATGAGACGCTCGTACCTCGACTACGCGATGAGCGTCATCATCGGCCGAGCCATTCCCGATGTCCGCGACGGTCTCAAACCAGTCCACCGGCGCATCCTCTACTCGATGCACGAGCAAAAAGTGCAGTGGAACGGCCCCTACAAGAAGAGCGCTCGAATCGTGGGCGACGTGCTCGGCAAGTATCACCCTCACGGCGACACGGCGGTCTACGACGCGTTGGTCCGCATGGCCCAGGATTTTTCGATGCGGTATCCGCTCGTCGACGGGCAGGGCAACTTCGGCTCGGTCGATGGCGACCCGCCCGCCGCGATGCGGTACACCGAGGTCCGCATGCATCGGCTGGCCACAGAGCTGCTCGCCGATATCGAAAAGGAAACCGTCGACTTCGGCCCGAACTTCGACGAATCGGAAAGGGAGCCTCTGGTCCTGCCGAGCCGTATTCCCAACCTGCTCATCAACGGCTCGGGAGGCATCGCGGTCGGCATGGCGACCAACATCCCGCCGCACAACCTGCGCGAGGTCATCGACGCCACCGTCCGCCTCATGAGCAAACCAGAGCTCACCGTCGATCAACTCATGGAGGACGACCCCGACTCCGGGCGGTTGGGGGTGAAGGGGCCGGACTTCCCGACTGCGGGTTACGTGTACGGCCGCGCGGGGATCCATCTCGGGTACAGGACGGGGCGCGGCCGCATCGTCATGCGGGCGCGGGCGAGCATCGAGCCGCTTCCCGGCAAGACCGACCGCGAAATGATCGTGGTGACCGAGATTCCCTATCAAGTGAACAAGGCCGAGCTTCTCAAGAAAATCGCGGACTTGGTGCGTGAAAAGCGAATCGAGGGCATCAGTGACATCCGCGACGAGTCCGACCGGGAGGGCCTACGCATGGTCATCGAGCTCAAGCGCGATGCCCATGGGGAAATCGTCCTCAACAAGCTCTATCAAATGACGGCGCTCCAGAGCACGTTTGGGTACAACTGTCTCGCCATCGTGGGCCAGCGCCCCGAGGTGCTCGATCTGCGGTCTGCCTTGCTTCGCTTCGTCGATCACAGGCGCGAGGTGGTCCTGCGGCGCACCCGGTATGACCTTCGCCAGGCCAAAGCGCAGCGCGAGCTCGTCGAAGGCTTGGGCATGGCGGTCACGGACGTGGACCTGGTGGTCGGCACGATTCGGTCTTCGAAGGATCCGGACGAGGCCAGGGAGCGTTTGATGAAGCTGCCCCTCACCGGGCTCGAAGAGTTCGTGAGGCGTGCCGGCCGGCCCGATGCCGAGGTTCAGGCGGCCAAGGAGCGGGGCGAATACCATCTGTCCGAGCGCCAGGCCAAGGCGATTCTGGAGATGCGCCTTTCTCGCTTGACCGGTCTCGAGCGTGAGAAGCTAGCGACCGAGTACGGGAGCCTCTGCGACCTCATTGGGGAGCTCGAGGCCATTCTCGCCAGCAAGAAGCTGCTCGACGAGCTGATCGTCAAGGAGCTCGACGAGATTCGGGAGCGTTACGGCGACGATCGGCGTACCGAAATCGTCGAGGCAGAGGGCGAGATCTCGATCGAGGACCTCGTGCCGGACGAAGAGGTCGTCGTCACGGTTTCTCACGCTGGCTACATCAAGCGCGTCCCCTTGAGCGAGTACCGGGCGCAAGGCCGCGGCGGCAGGGGCCTCCGGGCCATGGATACGCGCGAGCAAGACTTCGTGAGCTGGGTCTTCGTCGTCAATGCGCACGCGGACGTTCTGTTCTTGAGCGACAAGGGCAAGGCATACCTGAAGAAGGTCTATCAGATCCCTGAAACCAGCCGAGCGGCGCGCGGCAGGGCGGTGGTCAATCTCGTCGGCATGGAGCCAGACGAGCGTGTGGCAGCGATCCTGCCGATTCGGGAATTCGTCGAAGGAGGATGCCTGTTGACCTGCACCCGTCGGGGCCGCGTCAAGCGCACGGATCTAAGCGCCTATCAGAACATTCGCCAGAGCGGCATCATCGGCGTTGCCATCGGAGAAGGGGACGGCCTTCTCACCGCGCGAATCGTCACGCCCGGCCAGCACGTGCTGATCGGAACCTCGCACGGCATGAGCATCCGGTTCCCCATCGAAGACGTCCGTCCGATGGGTCGGGACTCGATGGGCGTCAAAGGCATCGACCTTCGCGAGGGGGACTTCGTGATCGGCATGGACGTCGTCGAAGACGAGGCCTCGCAGCAGGTGCTGACCGTGAGCGCCAACGGCTACGGCAAGCGCACCAGCGTATCCGAGTGGCGCGTCCAGAACCGGGGCGGCAAGGGCATCATTGCCATGGACACCTCCGAACGGAACGGCGCGCTGGTGAAGCTGCGCCTGGTCTCCCCCGACGAGCAGATCATGGTCATCACCGACGGCGGCCAGGTGATCCGCACCAACGTATCGGAGATCCGCGAGACCGGCCGCAACACCCAAGGCGTGCGCGTCATCCGTCTCGGTGAGGGCGAGCAGGTCGTCGACGTGGAACCGGTCGCCGAGGGCGAGGAAGAAGCCGAAGAAACCGCGGAACCTCCCGCAAATTAGCGCTCAGCGACCCGGAAACGTGTAATCCAGGATTTGACGCGTTATCCTTGGGAGGCGCTTCTTTTGGGAGGCTTTTCGCAGGGGTAGGGGAGTGTGAGCAAAGCACCCGTCATAGGGATCGACCTCGGTACCACCAATTCCGTCGTGGCCGTCGCAGACCAGTCCGGGGCGCGCGTGTTGTCCGGAGACGACGGCCAGCTGATTCCGTCGGTGGTTTCGTTTCATCCGAGCGGCGACATTTTGGTGGGCGTACCCGCGAAGGAAAGACGCCTGCTGGACGCGCAAAACACCGTGTACTCGGTCAAGCGTCTGATCGGACGCCCCTATACCAGCTACGAGGTCCAACAAGCCCAGAAACGCTTTGCCTTCGAGCTCTCCGAGGGGCCGAGCGGCGGTGTGTTGGTGACCGCTCGTGGAGAGACCTACACCCTGAGCGAGATCAGTGCGTTCGTTCTTCGCCATGTGCGCAAGGTTGCGGAGTCAGCGCTCGGTGAAGAATGCGAGCAGGCCGTGGTGACGGTGCCAGCCAATTTCAACGAGCTACAGCGGAGTGCGACCAAAGCCGCAGGTCGAGTCGCCGGTCTCGATGTATTGCGCATCTTGAACGAGCCGACGGCCGCCGCGCTCGCCTACGGCTACCACAAGAGCTCGAACGAGCGCATCGCCGTCTATGACCTCGGTGGCGGCACGTTCGACATCACCATCTTGCAGCTCGCCGGGGACGTGTTCGAGGTCCTCGCGACGGCGGGCGATACCTTCCTCGGCGGTGACGACGTGGACACTGCGATTGCCGACCGGATGGCAGCGCAGTTCCTGGAGCAGCACCGCTATGATTTGCGGCAAGACCGCCAAGCTTACGAGCGTCTGCGGGCGGCCGGAGAATGGGCGAAGGTTCAGCTTTCGAACAAACCCCAAGTGAAGCTCTGCGTCGAGGAGCTCGCGTATGGCGATGGCGGGGTGGCGCTCGACCTGGACTTCGCGCTCACGCGCGAGCAGCTCGAGCACATGTGCCAGCCGCTGGTGGCCCGGAGCTTCGACGTCTGCGAAGACGCGATGAAGGCTGCCGGTCTTCGTCCCACACAGCTCGACAATGTGATTCTCGTAGGTGGCTCCACCCGCATCCCGCTGCTTCAACGGATGGTGGCCGAGTACTTTGGTCGAAAGCCTCTGGTGGACATCGACCCCGACCTCGTCGTGGCGCAGGGAGCCGCTCTTCAGGCTCGGGCTCTGGCGGAGCCTGCGCGCAGAGCAGCGCTCGGGAAGGTGGCGCTCAAGAAGATGGTCCAGCCGAGCACTGGCAGCCATCCGAAGATCTCGGAAGACACCTTCGAGGACGAAATCACCAACGTTGGAGAGCGTCCGCCCCTTCCGCCGCCGCCAGTGGCCCGCGCCGCTCGAAAGGCGACCCTGCCGGGACAGGCGCCTCCGCCGCCACCCATCCAGCTCGCCAAGGCGCAAGACTCGGCCGATGCCGACGACGGCCTGATCGACACCCCGACGCGGCGCCGCGAAGAGCCGCTCGAGCGCGAGCCGACGCGCGTCGCTGGGGCTGCCGACCCGCTCGATTTTCAGCCAACGCGAATGGCCGACGCCTCGGGTCTGCTCATGCAAATCGGAGGGGGCCATTCGGAGGCGCCCCCGCATGAGCTCGAGGACGACGCTTCGGGCCTGATGACGGAGCTCGGCGACGATGCCTTTGGAGAGGAAGACGAGACGAAAGAAGGGCCGCCTGCACCGTTGCCTCCTCTCGAGATCACCAGCTCTGCACCCGCGACCCTCCGTGCAGCCCTCGATGAAAACGTCGAAACGGTGACGGGCGCCATCGCGGTTCCAGAGCTTACCGACTCGCCGCTTCTCCTCGATGTGACACCGCTTTCGCTCGGCGTGGAGACGGTCGACGGGTACTGCGAGCACATCATCCGCAAGAACTCGGCGATCCCTGCGGGCCAAACCAAGATGTTTACGACGGCTCGCGATCGTCAGGAGTCGGTCGTGGTTCGCATTTGCCAAGGCGAGGATCGTCACGTTTCTGGAAACCAGCTGCTTGGAGAGGTCGTCCTCGACGGCCTGCGTCCGGCGGCGCGGGGCAAGGTGCAGATCGCCGTCCGCTTCATGATCGACGCAGACGGCACGCTTCAGGTGAAGGCGCAGGACGTAGGAACCGGTCAACAACAGCAGATCTCAATCAAGCTCATCGGTGAGCTGCCGGACGACCAGATCGAGCATCTTCGTCAGCGCCACGAGGCCAAGCTCGGAGCCTGATCCATGTCCGATGCGAATGATGCCCTCGATTACTACGCGCTTCTAGGCATCATCCGCACGGCGACCCCCGATCAGATTCGATCCGCCTTCCACCGGTTCGCACGCGAGCATCATCCGGACAACTTCCTCGGCTCGCCCGAGGAGGCCGAGCGCCATACGCTGCTCTATCAGCACGGCAGCGAGGCGTATAGGGTGCTCCTCGACCCTCTCAAACGGAAGCTCTACGACGAAGGCCTCGAAAAGGGTCATGTTCGTTACGACGACGATCGGGCCAGGGAGCTGCAGCGCTCGATGAGACCGCCGGGCGGCGTCGTTCTACGCTCCAGCAAGGCGCGCATGTTCTTCACCCGCGCCAACCGAGCCATCAAATCGGAAGACTGGCCCCAAGCCAAGCTCAACCTGCAGATGGCGATTCAGAACGAGCCAGACAACGAGGGACTGAAGGCCAAGCTCGAAGAAGTTCTCGAACGAATGAAGTCGCGGTAGGCTGGTAGCCCGGAAGCGTTTCCGGGCTATGGTAGCGGGGTCATGGGACGAACGGCGACGATAGAGCGTCGCACCAGCGAGACCGATATCCGCGTGGAGCTCGACCTCGATGGCAGCGGCCGGTACCAAGTGAAGACCCCGATCGGGTTTCTCACGCACATGGTGGAGCAGCTCGCCAAGCATGGGCTCTTCGATCTCCAGGTGCGGGCTGCGGGCGATACGCACATCGATGGGCATCACACGACCGAAGATCTCGCCATTGCGCTGGGCCAGGCATTTCGGGAAGCCCTCGGCGACAAGGCCGGGATCCGCCGCTTCGGGTCGGTCACGCTCCCCATGGACGAAGCCTGCGTGACTTGTGCCCTCGACCTATCGGGCCGTCCGTACTTCGTATGGGCGATGGAGATTCCCAAGGCGAAAATTGGCGATTTCGACTCCGAGCTGGCGGAGGTGTTCTTCGAAGGGTTTGCGCGCGGGATTCAGTGCAACCTTCACATGCGCCAGCTCGCGGGAGACAATCTTCACCACGTGATCGAGATCAGCTTCAAAGCTTTTGCGCGGGCGCTTCGGGCAGCGACCGAAATTGACCCGCGCGTCGTGGGTGTGCCCTCGACCAAGGGCACGTTGACCGAATGAGCCGCAGCCGGGTCACCATCGTGGACTTGGGCCTCGGCAATTTGCACAGCGTGGCCAAGGCGTTCGAGCGCGCAGGGGCCGTTGCCGAGATCAGCGCAGACCCGGAGGTCTTGCGGCGAGCCGATCGTTTGGTGATGCCCGGTCAGGGGGCCTTCAAGGAATGCGCGCATGCTCTCGCCGGCGCGATCGGCGAGGCAGTTCGAGCGTGGATCGACGAGGGCCGGCCGTACCTCGGCATTTGCCTCGGCATGCAGGCGCTCTTCGACTCGAGCGAGGAGGCTCCGGGCGAAGAAGGATTGGGCATCTTCGGCGGAACGGTGCGGCGCTTCGCTCCGGGTTTGGTGGATGCCGAGGGTCGGCCGCTCAAGGTGCCGCACATCGGGTGGAACCAGATCCGAAGTCGCCATCCGGTCTTCGAGGACGGCGAGTGGTACTACTTCGTGCACAGCTACTACTGCGTTCCGAACGACGAGAGCCTGGTCGCGGCGACCACGGATTATGGCGGGCCGTTTTGCTCCGCCATCGCGAGGGACAACGTGTTGGCCTGCCAGTTCCACCCGGAAAAGAGCCAACACGCAGGTGCCCGCGTGATCAGCCACTTCCTCGGGGACGTGGCATGGAGCTGATACCAGCGATCGATCTGCTGGACGGCAAAGTCGTTCGTCTCCACCAAGGCAAGTACGACGAGGTGACCGTGTATCACCATGATCCGGTCGCCATGGCCAAGCGTTTCGAAGCCGAGGGAGCCGAACGGCTCCACGTGGTCGACCTCGAGGGTGCGCGCAGCGGCAAGCCCGCGCACGTGCCGGTGATCGAGGGGATCCTGCGGGAGACCGGGCTGAAGGTGCAGGTGGGCGGCGGCATCCGCGACGAACGGGTCGCCGCGCAATGGCTCGGCGCGGGGGCCGCACGGGTCGTGCTCGGCACGATGGTGGTCAAGGCGCCTGACGTGGCGCGTGCCCTCTGCGCCGACCATCCCGGCGCGATCGTGGTGGCGCTCGATGCGCGGGATGGCAAGGTCGCGGTCGAGGGCTGGCGCGAGCAGAGCAGCCAGGACGTCATCGAGCTCGCCAAAGAAGTCGATGGCTGGGGGATCGGGGCCATTCTCTTCACCAACATTCAGCGGGATGGAACGCGCCAGGGCCCGGACGTGGAAGCGACTGCGAGATTGCAATCGCGCGTCGACACGACTGTGATCGCCTCGGGAGGCATCGGAGCCCTGGACGACCTTCGCGCGTTGGCAGCCGCGGGCGTTCGTTCCGCCGTGTGCGGGCGTGCGCTCTACTCGGGCGCCTTCACGTTGTCCGAAGCGTTCGCAGCGCTAAAAGAAAGCTGATGCTTGCCAAGCGAATCATTCCCTGCCTCGACGTCAAAGAGGGACGCGTCGTGAAGGGTATCAACTTCGTCGGGCTCCGGGACGCCGGGGATCCGGTGGAGTCTGCCCAGCGCTACAGCGACGGAGGCGCCGACGAAATCACTTTCCTCGACATCACGGCATCTCACGAGAACCGAAGAACGCTCTTCGACCTGGTGGACCGGACCGCCTCAACCATCGCGGTTCCCCTGACGGTCGGAGGGGGAGTGCGCGAGCGCCGCGACGTGAGTGAGCTCTTGCATGCTGGGGCCGACAAGGTGTCGATCAACAGCGCCGCGGCGGCCAATCCCACGTTCGTGAGCGACATGGCCGAGGCGTACGGTTCCCAGGCCATCGTGGTGGCGATCGATGCCAAGCGCGTCCCCGGGAAGACCGCAAGATGGACGGTTTACACGCATGGAGGCAGACGGGACACGGGGCTCGATGCGATCGCCTGGGCCAAGGAAATGGCGGACCGCGGCGCCGGCGAGATCCTGTTGACCAGCATGGACCGCGACGGAACCCGGGATGGGTACGATCTCGTGTTAACCCGCACGGTTGTGGACGCAATCCCGATTCCGGTTGTAGCTTCGGGCGGGGTGGGAACGCTCGATCACGTGTACGAAGGGCTCACTTCCGGCGGCGCCGATGCGGCGCTTGCTGCTTCTATCTTTCACGACGGCCATTACACTGTGGCCGAGGTCAAGAAGTACCTGCTCGAACGGGGGGTGTGCGTGCGCCCGCCGGAGCAGTGCTGAGGGGGAGCGATGAGCACGGACGTGGGCGTTGGCGAACTGGTAGAGGAGCTCGAGCAGCGCGGCGCGCGTCTGCCTTTCGAGATCGGTGCGTTCCTGGCTCTCGAGGCGTGCGAGGGGCTGTTGCGACAGTCCGTGAAGCTCGACCCGGACGATGTGCGGGTGACGCCGGAGGGGTCGGTCCTCGTGGCTGCGACTGCGGCGCGAGCGGAACCCGAGGAGGCTGCACGCTCCTTGATGTCCATCCTCGGGCGCCTGCTGGTGGCCGCAGGGCCGGGTGTGCCGCCCGATCTCCTGCAGCTCGTCAAGGAAAGCAGCACCGGACAGCGGTCTTGGGCACTGCGCGATCTGCACGATGTGATCGAAGCGTCGCTGATTCCCATCAACCGCGCAGCCTCGCGCCGAGTTCTCGCACGACTCGTCCGCGACAGCGATCGGCCGGCGGCCGCCAAGGCCCCGGAGCTCGATCCGCACGAGCTCGACGCCGAGCTCGACGAGCTCTTGCGCGATCCGGCAGCACGCACTCCGGGCCCAGAGCAGGCCAGCCTGGCTTTGGAGGACGCGCGGGGCTCTGATGCGAAGGATGCGGAGGACGTGCGCGCCGTGCAGCACCTGAAGTATGCAGACGACGAGCCGATCACCGAGCGCATCCGATTCCCGAAGCCCCCCGACGCCAGGATCAAGCCCGAGGCCCCTCCGGCTTCCGCCGCTTCGGCTGCTGCACTGGCCGTATCCGAGGACGAGCCCGAGGCCCCTCCGGAGCCGGTTACCAAGACAATCCGCAAGTGGAATACCCCCGCTGAGTCCGAGCCCGAAACCGCAGCGGTTGCCGTGGCGGTCTCGATTCCGGTGACAGAGCCCGAGCTGCAAACCCCGACGGAATCGGTGTTCGGCACCGGGTCCGTGACCGCCTCCGTGCGAGACAGCGCCGTGTCACGCGCTCCCTCTACACACACTCCCGAGCCGAGCCACGACAGGCCTTCGGTGACCCCGGCTCGGCGTCCGAGACCACGCAGCGGCTGGGGTATCTGGTTGTTTGCCGCCGCGGTGGGCCTGGCGGTCTACGCGGGCATCGCCGCGGGCACCTTCGATGCATGGTTCCGCGCCCCTGCGCCGGTTGCCGAGGCCGCGCCTTCGGGTGTCATCGACGTGCGCGTATTTCCAGCCGACGCCCAAATCTTCGTATTCGTCGGACGGGGGCCCACGGTCTCCCAGGGAATGTCAGTCGCGGGGCCGCACGAATTCGTCGTCTTCGACAAGGGTCTACGTCCGACGAGAGCGAGCATTCCCAAAGACGCAAAGTGGGCCCCGACTCCGAACGGTCCGCTCTACGAGCTTGCAATCCAGGCTCAGCCTGCGACCGTTCCTTCCTACGCGCTCGACTTGGGCACGCCGGAAACGCAGGCGCCCGGCGGCGGAGGGGCCGAGGGAACGATTCGTGTGATCACGAATCCGCCAGGCTCCAAAGTATATCGGTTCGTGGGGCGCGGCCCGACTGCGCGCGTCGAAGTCCCTTCGATTCACGAGGGGCAAGAGGTTCTGGTGTACCATCCAGGGTACGAAACCAGGCGCGCCGTGATAGGTCCGAGCGATTGGCAGCCGGTGGAGGCGGAGGGGCTCCATGCCGCGAGCCTGGAGGTCGAGCTTCCGGCTCTTCCCGGCTCAGTCGTCTTGGAGCCGATGGAGCAGTGAACCCACCTCGGCTCGAATCGCGTTGAGCCGGGACTCCGAGTCCGCTTCGAAGCGGAGCACCAGAGCTGGCTGCGTATTGGATGCGCGTACCAAGCCCCATCCACCCTCGAATTGGATGCGCGCACCGTCGATCTCGACGACGCGGTGGGTAGGACGGTAATGCGCGAGCACCTGCTCCACCAGCTCGAACTTCCGCGCGTCGGTGCATTCGACTCGGATTTCCGGGGTCGCAAAGGTCTTTGGCACGTCGCTCAGCATCTCGTGCAGCGGAATGTCACTTTGGGAAACGATCTCTAGGATACGCAGCGTCGCGTAGATCGCGTCGTCGAAACCGAAATAGCGATCCGCGAAGAAGATGTGTCCGCTCATCTCGCCGGCAAGCAATGCATTCTCTTCCTTCATCTTGGTCTTGATGAGAGAGTGGCCGGTCTTCCAGAGCAGCCCCCGTCCTCCGTGGGCGCCGATGTCGTCATACATCGCCTGTGAGCACTTCACCTCGCCGATGATCGTTGCCCCGGGGTATCGCTTCAGCAGCGCGCGGGACAAGATGATCATGAGCTTGTCGCCCCAGACTATTTCCCCTCGTGCGTCGATGACGCCGACCCGATCTCCATCGCCGTCATACGCGAAGCCGAGCTCCAAGTCATCGGATAGCACTCGCTCCCGGAGCATGTGGAGCGTCTCCGGATCGGTCGGATCGGCGTGGTGAACCGGAAAGGTACCGTCCATTTCGCAAAGCAGCGTGGCGGGCTTTAGGCCCAGCGCGCCCATCGTTCGAACGGCAAGCGGCCCTGCCGCCCCGTTGCCGGCGTCGAGCGCAAAACGGATGTCGCGACGTGCGAGGCGAATGTCGTTTTGAATGTTCCGCACGTAGGCTGGCGCTGGATCGACGGTCTCGATGGTCCCGCCGGAAGCGGAGTGAAAGCTGCGGCGTTCGATCGTCGTGCGGAGCTCGTCGATCGCGCCGCCGTAGAGGGACCCTTTGCCGACCATCATCTTGAACCCGTTTTCTTCGGGGGGGTTGTGGCTCCCTGTGATCTGCACGCCGCCGTCGAGATCGAGGTGGTGCACCGCAAAGTACAGCAGTGGGGTAGGGCCGACTCCGATGTCGGTGATGTGCATCCCCGCCTCGAGTAGCCCCGCGCAAAGGGCCTGGTGCAGTCGAGGCGAGCTCACACGGCAATCGCGGCCGACCGCGATTCGTTGGAGGCCGCGCTTCGCGTAAAACGTGCCCAGGCTCAAGCCGAGATCCCGGACCAGCTCATCGCCCAAATCGCGGTCGGCATGGCCTCGAATGTCGTATTGGCGAAATGTGTCGGGATTCACCGGCTCACCTTCGGGGGTCGTCCCGTTCGCGCAACGTTTCCACGATTTCACGAACGTGCTGGGCACGATCCCTCGGGATCACCAGCAACGCATCGCCCGAGTCCACGATCACCAGATCTTCGATTCCCACGAGCGCGACGAGCTTGCCCTCCGGTACACGGACGTAGTTGCCGCTCGACCTCACGGCGATGCTTCCTTCGGGCAGAACGTTGGCATGCTCGTCTCGATTTGCGAGCTCCCATGCCGAAGTCCAGCTGCCGAGATCGGACCACTCGAACGAGCCAGGAACGACGCTGACGGAGCTGACCTTCTCCATGATGCCATGATCGATGCTCACCGCCGGAAGGTCTGCGTAGGTTTCCCGAACCAAGGCGTCCTCGGCTCCTCGATTTGCCGCCTCGTCGTAGCGGCGAAGTTGCTCGCCGAGCCCGGGCAAGTGTCGATCGATCGCTTCTAGAATTCGGGACGCCTGGAAGAAGAACATGCCGCTGTTCCAAAGGAAGCTGCCGCTGGCGACGAATTGCTCGGCTCGCTGCCGGTTGGGCTTCTCCACGAAACGGCGCGCCCGATAGACCCCCGGGTCGAGCTCCGAGCCGACCTCGATGTAGCCGTAGCCGGTCTCGGCGCGGGTCGGTCGAATGCCAATGGTGACGTAGTCGCCATGGGTGGCCGCTTCGAGCCCACGCCGAAGGGTTTCGACATAGGCATCGGTTTCGCCGATGTAGTGGTCGGCCGGCAAGACGGCCATGATGGCGCTTTCGTCGATGCGTCTGAGGTGGGTGGCGGCCCAGCCGATGCATGGGGCCGTGTTGCGCCCGACTGGCTCGGCCAAGATCTGGTGCGGCCGAAGCTCGGGAAGCTCCGCCTCGACTTGCTCGCGATGCTCCTCGGACGTGACCACGAAGGTGCGTTCGGGCGGCAATATCTTCCAGACGCGTTCGGCGGTTGCACGCAGGAGCGAGCGTCTGCTGGGACCGAGCGAGAGAAACTGCTTCGGCCGGGTGCGGCGGGACAGAGGCCAGAATCGGGTGCCTTGGCCCCCGGCCATGATCACTGCGTATGCGTTTTCAGGTTTCGTCATGAGGCGGTTGTGTCAGCGTGTGATCAGAAACACCCCGAGAGGTATGAGGTAGATTGCGAACGTCCACATCCGGCCCACGAGAATGATCTGCCGCAGAATAACAAGCGCAACGTATCCCGTCACGAGGGCTACAGCCCCTCCGACCCATGCGGAGGAGCCGAGTGAGCCAAGCCCCTCTGAGTCCGCCGCCTCGTATACCGCTGCGCCCACGATGGCTGGAAGAGATGCCAGAAACGAGAAACGGAACGCGGCGTTTCCTCGGATACCGAGGAGCAAGGCCACGGCGATCGTCGCCCCACTGCGGCTGACGCCTGGGAGAACCGCAATGCCCTGTGCCACCCCGATGCCAACTGCCTGTAGGAAGGACACCTCGTCCGTCTCGCCCTTGGCGACTCCGCTGGCCAGCAAGAGCGCCGCTGAGACCAGGAACCCGTAACCTACCAATCCCACATCCTCGGCAAACGTCTCCGCGGCGGTCTTGAGGACCAAACCGAGAATTGCGGTCACGATGGTGGCTACCCCGATCCCCACCAAGGTCCGCCCCTCGGGCGTTGCGCGGAAACGGCTCGGATCCCGCATCCCGGCGACGGCCTCCTTCAACAGGCTGAGGACGTCCTCACGAAGGAGCAAGATCGTGGCCAATAGGGTTCCTAGGTGCAACGCAACCACGAATGCGAGCGAGCCTTCGCGTATGTCGAGGTAGTGGGCGCCAATCGCAACGTGTCCGCTGCTCGAAACCGGAAGAAACTCGGTCAGCCCCTGCAACGCACCCAATGCGGCTGCCGTCAGCGCATCCATTTCGTCCGACAAGTTGCAAGGCCATAGCGGTTGTTCCGCGCGACTGCAAGGAGCGCCTGCGCCGGGTTTTCGAGCTGGGGCAATGGCTGTTTCGGTCCGGTTCGTTTACGATGCGCCCGGCCCTATGCGAGAGACTTGGAACGCGGCCCGGGTCGGCCTGATGGTGGTTTTGGGGCTGATCGTCACTTTCGCCGTCTATCGCTACGTCGACGAGCGCTCCTCGGGCGAGTCCGGATACGGCGTCTACGCCTATTTCGACGACGTACAGGGACTCATCGCGAAATCCCGGGTCCTGGTTGCTGGCATTCCAGTCGGCTACATTTCGTCGATTCGACTGGAGGGAGCGCGTGCGCGCGTCGATCTCCGCATCGAGGAGGACATCAAGCTCTACGAGGACGCGCGCGTGAGCATGCGGAGCCTCTCATTGTTGGGGGAGAGGGTTCTCGTGATCGATCCCGGAACTCCAGGCCTACCGGAGATCCCTGACGGCGGGGAAATCCAAGTCACCGATGCCGGTGTGCAGACCGACGACATCCTGGTCACCGTGAACGACATCGCGCGGAGCGTGAAGAAGATCACGGCGCAGATGGAGCGCGCTTTTGGCACGGAAGAGGCGGGCGACCGGATGCAAAGCGCCTTGCGTAATCTGAGTGATGCGCTCGAGAACATCAAAGAGGTGACCGACGAAGCGGGTCCGCGCATCATCCGAATCATGGAGAACGTCGAGCTCGCCACCGACGATCTCAGTCAGATCATCCACCGCCGGCGCGGTGACATCGATCGCGGCGTCGAGGAGGTCGATGACACGATTGCTTCGATCCATCGGGCCGCCGACCAGCTCAACGCCGTGCTCGAGGACGTCAAAGAGGTGACGGGCCGCACTGCGCGCGGCGAAGGCACCATAGGGCGCCTCACACAGGATGAGGCGCTGATCGACGAAGTCGAAGGCGTCGCGCAAGGGCTCAATAGCTTCGTGGGCGGCTTGAACCGACTTCGTACCATCGTCGAGCTTCGAAGCGAATACTATGCGCTCTCCAACGCGTTCAAGACGTATTTCTCGATCTATCTCAAGCCCCGCGAGGGACGCTACTTCCTGGTGCAGTTCGTGGACGACCCCCGCGGTTCCATCACTGTCTCCGAGAGCATCATTCGGCAGAGCCCGCCTCCCTTGTTCTATCCGAACGAGTATCGAAAGACCGAGATCACGAGAACCAACCGGCTCAGGTTCTCTGCGCAGTTCGGAAAGACCATCTCGTTTGCCACGTTCCGCTTCGGCATCATCGAGTCGACGGGGGGCCTGGGCATGGACGTGAAGGTCATCAAGGACCGCCTCGAGGTCAACACCGACATTTTCGAGTTTGGCCGCCGCATCTACCCGCGCCTCAGAATCCGCGCGGGCTTCGAACTCATTCGGCGACTGTGGCTGCTCGCCGGAGTCGACGACTTGATCAATCCGGGACGCGACTACTTCGTCGGTCTGCAGTTGCGTTTCGACGACGAAGACTTGAAACCGCTGATTCCGCTGGGAGCCGTTGCATTGCCTTGAGAGATCGTCGTTCCATGCAAGGCATCATTCACGGCGCAGGGGCGGTCGCTAGATCGCCGCTCGGTTTCGCGCGCGGCCTGGCTCACGTCTTTCGGGGGATGCGATTCGTCTACCTTCAACACCCCGGGCTGGCCCGCTATTGGCTCATTCCGGTGGTGATTACGGGCGTCGCTCTCTTCGGTGTGCTCTATGGAGCAGCGAGTTACTACGACGACCTCGCAGAGCTGGCCTGGTCCTTGTTTCCGGATGGCTGGAAGGCTGCGACGGGTTGGGTAGGTGGGCTTCTCACGGCGCTACGTTGGCTCATCGGGCTGATAGCGGGGATCCTGATCGTGCTGCTCGGTTCGATTCTCGTGGTGGTGCTTTCGAGCGTCATCGCGGCACCATTCAACGACGCGCTGAGCGAGGCAGTCGAGCGCATCGTGACTGGCGCGGGGGCGCCTCCGTTTTCGCTTCGGCGCGTGTTCCTCGACGTCGGCCGTGCAGTGCGGCTCGAGGTTCTCAAGGTAGTCGTCTATGGCGCCATCGTCGGCCCGATGCTCATCGCCTCGTTCTTCATCCCTGGTGTCGGGCAAGTGATCTCTCTGGTCGGGTTCGCGCTGACCGCTGTGTACCTCGGCGTCGACTACGTCGATTGGCCGGCGGCCCGCCGGAACTGGTCCGTCGCTGACCGCATCGCGCTCACTCGCCGCCAACTACCTGCAATCGCGGGTTTTGGAGCTGGTGTCTGGGCGCTTCTTTTCGTCCCGGTGCTCAATCTCTTGTTCATGCCCGCCGCCGTAGCCGGCGGAACCATCCTCTTTTTGACCCTTCACCCCGAGCCAGCCGGAGAAGCGCCGCCGACGAAGGGTTAATTCCCATTTTTGTGGGGACAGTTGGCTGGGTGCTAACTTGAGGCTGAGGGGATTGGGTATGGCACGGTCATCGTATGGAACGTTCTTGTTGGCTTTCGGGTTGATGTTCGTCGCGGGCGGCTACGCGGGAGTCGGTAGCGCCAAGTCGCCGACCGCCCTCGAGCAATCCATGGGCGAGATCCAATGGGGCTGGAGCCCCAAGCAGGTCTATAGGCAGCTCAAGAAGAACATCGAGGCCTCGTACCAGGAGCCGATCTCCAAGACCACCGATGCCATCGAGGAGGACCGCCTCCGGCACAAGATGGATGAGGAGATCCGCGAGGTTCGGGACTCCTACTTCGAGTTCGATGGACGGGCGAGCGCGTACGACTCCGGCTACCTGAGCGGCGAGTTCACGCACAACAACGGCGAGTCATTGCTGCGTGTCCGCACGAAGAACACGCAGGATTACTTCTTTTTCATGAAGGACCGGCTGTGGAAGCGATATCGCGCGTTCGACGCATCGGTGTTCGAGGGCGCCAGCTTCGCCGAGTTTGGATCGGCTCTTCAGCAGCGTTACGGCAAGGCGAAGAAGAAGAGCGGAACCCTCAAGCCGGGGGCCGAGCCGACGCAGTGGTACGAGTGGAGAGAGCCGCGGATGCTCGCGCGCGCGGTCGACAACAACGAGTTCTACGGCTTCTACTGCTTGATTCTCGAGGATCCGAAGACCGTGGCCCAGCTCGGAAAGCTCCGAAAGAACGAATCGAAGACGGTCGAGCGTGCCGACACGCTGGTGGACATGGTCGCGCAGGAGGACGGCGACGACCAGAACGCGGACATCGCGGACAGGATCACGGGTCAGGTCCGGCGCCAAGAAAAGCCAGACGTCCAAGACGAGTGAGCCTAGACCGAGGGCGGATCAGGTCAGGGTGTGCTCGGTCTAGTAGGTGAGGGTGGGATTTACACCGCCACGCCTTCCTCGGTACTGTGGGGGCTCCGGAGGGCGTTCGTTGCGATATCGGCTTCGGCTGCACCTACAAGAAATCGATCTGCCCGGGTCCGAGGTGGTCATCGGCCGAGGCCCGATCTGCCAAGTCACCATCGAAGACCCCATGCTTTCGCGCCGGCATTGCCGCATCGACTTATCGGGGCCCCAGCCGACGATCGAGGACCTGCGCAGCCGGAACGGCACCCAGCTCAACGGCCGCCCTCTCATGGGCCGCGCCAGCCTGAAGGACGGAGACCGAATCCGCGTCGGCACCCAAGAGCTCGTCTTTCTCACCCCGGGCGTTGCGAAGAAAGACTTCCGCACCACGTCGGGCCTGACCTTTTGTGTCGGCTGCGCCGTTCCGTATCCGAGCGCCAGCCCGCAGTGCCCGCATTGCGGCGCCGTGGCGACGCAGCAGGAGGCGCGCAGCTCGGCTCGCCACGTCGGCTCGTCGGGCTGGACGTTTCATCTCCTCTCCGAGGTGGTGAGCCGGGCCATCGAGCAGGGACGCCTCGCCGATGCCGAGCGGATGATGTCACGCGGCGTGGCGGAGCTCGACGATCAGCTCGATGCGGGTGTCGCGGTGGAACGGCGTTACGTCGCCGACCTCGCCGAGTGCGCCGCGCGCCTCGGATGCTTCCTTCGAAGCTCTCGGTGGCTCGAGGTCGGAGCGCGGCTCTATGGACGCGCCGGCGAGACGCCATCGATCGAGCTGCTCGCGCTGCTCGACCGGCTGTCGGCGGAGGCGGGGCTTGCGCATGCCATCAGCTTATTGCGTCGCGCCGGCACAGAAAACCGTCGCGTTGGTTAATGTGCTGAGACGACCTGCGCCAAGCCTTCGAGTCGACGCACCAAGAATCGCTCGGCCGCGCCGTACTCGGTTGCGCCGTTTTGGATGACACGTAGGTAGGCGCGGAGGTGCTCGGACCTACTGTACTTGTTGCTCCGTACGAGGCTGTGCAGGGCCTCGATGGTCTCCGCCTCCATGAGTCGGCCGGTGGCGGTGTGAATCCGAAACACCCAGTCGATCCAGCGGTTGTTCCGCAGTCCCTGGGCCAACTGAAGCGCGTAGCGGGTCGCCCCCGCAAACAACAAGTCGGGGTCGTCTTTTTCCGAATCGCTCAGCCGTCGGTTGGTCAGCGCGCGCTCGAGGAGCGTGTCCAGGTGTGGCATCAGAATTCGCTCGGCTTCTTCATAGCGGCCCATCGCGATCGCCTTGCTGGCGATCCCGGCAATGACATCGAGCGCTCTTGCCGTTCGTGTATCCTCGGCTCCCCATGCGTGCGATGAAGAATCCACACGACCATTCGTGTTCACGGAGACCAAGGTTTCCCCGCCCGCGGCATTGAGCCGTTTGCCGCATTCTCCACAGCGACGCTTGGCAACCCCGTTGATCGCGCCGCAGGACTCGCAGACGACGTAGTCCGTCGTCTCCTTGGAGGTGTCGCGGAGCTTGGCCGCATCGATCAGCACCAGCTCCTGCGAGCCGATGTACACGCGGTCCATGTGCGCGAGGCGCCTCGGGGCGTTGATCCGAACCCCGTTGACCGCGACGCCATTGCGGCTCCCCTGGTCTTCGACCACGACCGCATCAGGTCCCACGTGCAGCACAGCGTGCTTGCGAGAAACCAGACCGTCAGCCAGTGCAAGACTGCACGACGAGCTCCGACCGATGGAAAACTCCCCGAGAGGCATCTCGAGGTTGGTCGACTGATATCGCAATCTAAAGCGCGGCACCCCTACCACCCAGTAGAATAACAGCGAGAGGCTCTCCTCGTCGAATGAAGTGCAGGCTCATGCGCCCCAGGCTCGGGGCGAGGGACGGATCAGAAGCTGGCGATCTCCTCGAGGCCCGCAACCGAGCCGAGGCCCTTTTCTAGATTTCCCTGGGTCTCGAGCGTCGCGTCCATCAACCCTGAAAGCTCAGCCAGGCGCTTGCGATATTCGCTGAAGGCATTCTGTCTCTCACCGAGCACTCCGGCGGATTGCTCCGGATTGGTCAGGATCACGTAGTTGCTAGCGTTTTGCCGCAAGTCCTGGCCCATGTAGAGCTCCTTTTCGAATGGTTTGCTGCCGCGCGTCATCCGAACCTTGACCTTGCCTGAGGGCGCATCCCCATCGGGCATGTCCACGTATACGAGCCCGCACCGGAAGCCACCCTCACCCAAGTTTGGCACGCATCCAGTTGGGCTGGTGGTAATCGCCGTCTCGTCTTGGGCCGCCTCGTCGAGCTCTTTTCGACGCGGCTCCGGCAGAACTCGGCTTGCTATCTTGTCAAACTCGTCGAAGAGCTCTCCTACCTGGCGCGCATAGAGAAACAACGCGTTGACGGTCTCTGGGCTGAACTTCGTGTAGTGAAGGCCTGCGAAGTCGGCCGCCGTAAAGGGGGTGGGCAGTGCACGAAGCTGCTCTATCGCTTCGTAGTCCACCGAAGGTCCCTCTCCGGGGCGAACCTTGGCTGCGCCCACCGCGCGGTCGAGCAGGCGCTTGGCTTCGGAAACCTGATCGGCTGCTGACCTCACTCCTTCGTAGACGGCTTTTCCGTCTCGAACGGCCACGTTGTACTCGATGCGCCTGCTCATCACCGTGGTTGCAAGCACACCGATGAACAAGCCGAGCAGCGCTGCTGCTGCACCGCTCATCAGCATGAGCTTGCGCACGCGTCGGCTCTTGCCTTCGTGCGCAGTGGCAACCGCCTGCTCGTCGACCACGATGCGCACTTCCTGTTGCGGCCTTGCCTGCGGGGACGTGGGCGCGAACGGGCCGGACCTCTTGGCAGCTTGCCCGCCGACGAAACCCGGCGGCGGCGCGACACCCCCTAGCGCTGGCGGCGGCGCGACGCCTCCCGACTCCACCTTGTTGGAGGACGGCGCAGTGTTTCTTCCGAGTCGCTCGCGTATATCGCGGACTTTCCTGGATTTTTGGGGTTCGTCTGACATTTCAGCTTCCTCAAATTTATCCGTGGAAGGCCGATCGTGTCAAGGCGGGCGCACAGAACGTGCCGCTGATAGGCTTCCCCAACCCCCATGATGCCACCCCCGGTCGAAGAGCGCCGCTTTGTGTCATTCGATGGCACTGAAATCGCCTATCAGGGCGTGGGCGAAGGACGTCCGATCCTGCTGTGTAACGGCCTTGGCGGGAGCTGGGAGGCCTGGGCTCATCAGATCCAGTATTTCCGTAATCGCTACCGGATCCTCAGTTGGGATTACCGGGGTCTCTACGGCTCGGGCACGCCCCGCAACCCGAACGCTTTGCGCATGGCGGATCACGCCCAGGACGCGCTTTGCCTGCTCCGCGAGGAGAAAGCGGAGCGGGCCGCCGTCGTAGGATGGTCGATGGGCGTCCAAGTCGGGCTGGAGATGTTTCGAGCGGCGCCCGAGCGGGTTGCTTCGATCGCCATGCTCAACGGCGTGGCCGGCAGGCCCTGGGACCACGTCTTCAACTTGAATCTGATCGGACGGTTGCTGCCGCCCGTTCTTCGAAGCTTGCGGTCCGTTCCCCGCGCGATCGAAGCGGTCGTGCGCCAGGCAACCCGCCTGCCTGATCCGGCCTCGTGGGTCAAACGCGTGGGGCTGGCCGCCGGGACGCTGGATGGGCAGGTGGTGGACGAGCTGGTCGGCAAGTTCCGGACGCTCGACATGGATATCTTCATCCGACTCCTCGAGAAGATGGGAGAGCACGATGCCTGGGATCTACTTCCTTTGATCGACGTTCCGGTGCTGATCATCGCCGGATCCCGCGACGTCTTTACTCCGCGTTCTGCAGCGGAGCGCATGGCCCGGCGCACGCGCGGATCCGAGATCATGATCATCCCCGGGGCGACTCACTATGCCGCGCTCGAGTATCCGGAGATGATCAACCTGCGGCTCGAAAAGTTTCTGAGAGAGCGTGGTTACGAGGCGGTATGATCGAGGCTGGTTTGACGGGCTCACGCGAAGCCGCTAGCGATCGGGATCCATGATTCTCGTGATCGACAACTACGACTCGTTCACCTACAACCTAGTTCAATACCTGGGCGAGCTGGGCGCACACGTCGTGGTGAAGCGTAACGACGCGGTGACCGTGGACGAGATTCGAGCGCTCGGACCGAGCGGCATTCTGATCAGCCCCGGCCCCGGAAGACCCGAGGAGGCAGGAGTCAGCCTGGAGGTCATCGAGCATCTGGGAACGACGACGCCGATTTTCGGCGTGTGCCTAGGGCATCAGAGCATCGCGCAGCATTTCGGCGCGTCGGTGGTCCGGGCGGAGCGCCTCATGCATGGGCGTACCTCGCAAATCCATCACTGCGGTCGAGGAGTGTTCGCGAACCTGCCGAGCCCGCTGACCGCCACGCGCTACCACTCGTTGATCGTCGCGCGCAACACCATTCCCGAGGAGCTCGAGATCACGGCCTGGACCGACCAGGACGAGATCATGGGAATTCGACACAAAAAGCTTCCCATCGAAGGGGTCCAATTCCATCCCGAGTCCTTCCTGACCGAGCACGGTCACGCGCTGATCCACAACTGGTTGTCGTCCCTCGTGACGGGTAGGGCCGCGTGATTGCCGACGCCATCAGACAGATCGTGGCCGGCCGCGATCTGTCTGCAGCTGACGTAGAGGCGGCCATGGATGCGATCCTCGATGGCAAAGCGTCACCCGCTCAGATCGCGGCGTTCGTGGTCGGGCTTCGCATGAAGGGCGAGTCATCGGTGGAGATTGCGGCTGCGGCCCGTTCGCTTCGGCGCCACTGCGAGTCGATCCGTCCGGCGGTCGAGGGTCCGCTGTTGGATACGTGTGGCACCGGCGGCGATGGCTTGCACACGTTCAACATTTCGACGGCTGCAGCGATCGTCGCTGCGGCCTGCGGGGTGGCTGTCGCCAAACACGGGAATCGCGCAGTGTCCTCCAAAGCCGGGAGCGCGGACGTCTTGGAGGCGCTGGGCGTGCGAATCGATCTTTCCCCTGCGAAAGTTCAGCGCTGCATCGAGGAGGTCGGCATCGGGTTCTTGTTTGCACCGAGCCACCACGCGGCCATGCGACACGCGGCGCCCGTGCGGCGCGAGCTCGGAATTCGCACCTTGTTCAACTTGCTCGGGCCGCTTGCGAACCCAGCTTCGGCAACGCATCAGGTGGTGGGCGTCTACGAGGCGGCTCGCTTGGTGCAGCTCGCAGAAGCCCTCGGCTCGCTGGGCACCACTGCGGCCTGGGTAGTGCACGGCGAGGGCGGGCTGGACGAGGTCTCCCCATCCGGTCCGACTTCAGTCGCCGCCCTCGAGAACGGGCAAGTGACGACCTTCACGGTGAAGCCGACCGACTTCGGTCTGTCGGCGGTTTCGCTTGATGGGCTTCGGGGTGGCGACGCCCGAGCCAATGCAAAGGTCATTCGCGATGTCTTGAATGGCGAAGAGGGCCCGGCTCGTGCCGCGGTGGTGTTGAACGCAGCGGCAGCCTTGTGCGTGACCGGGATTGCCGACGACCCGAAATCGGGCGCGGAGAAAGCCGCCCTGGCGATCGACAGCGGCGCCGCCCGAAGGAAGCTCGAGCATTGGGCTCGGCTCACCCAGGAGCGATGACCGACTACCTCGCGGCGATCCTCGCCCGAAAGCGGCGAGAAAACGAGCGGAGGCGCCGCCACGTGGCTGCGATGCGGCCCGTCGAGCGCCATCCGGAACCGTCCCGTGGCGAGCGGGGGATTCGGGCGCTTCGGCGTGCATCGGGTCGCGCGCCCTCGGTGATCGCCGAGGTGAAGTTTCGAAGCCCGAGCGCCGGCCAAATTCGCGCGTGGAGCCCCGGTGAGGGCGTGCGGGTGGCCCAGAGCTACGAACGCGGCGGTGCTTCGGTCATCAGCGTGCTCGCCGACGGTCCGGGTTTCGGCGGTTCTCCACTGTTGGTGCGACGCGTTGCACGCGCGGTCCGTGTGCCGGTTCTGTACAAGGAGTTCGTTTTGGATCCGGTCCAGGTGGATCTGGCGTTCGATGTCGGCGCGTCGCTGGTCCTGTTGCTCGTTCGCGCCCTCGACGACAGGGAGCTCCGTTCGCTGATCGCTCGAACGCGCGCGCTTGGAATGGAACCGGTGGTCGAGGCCGCCAGTGTCGGCGAGGTCGACCGTGCGATCGCGCTTGGCTCGGCCATCATCGGAGTCAATGCACGCGACTTGAGCACCTTCCGAGTCGACATGGAGGCGGCGCGAGCCGCCGTGAATCGAATACCGCCCGAGCATGTCGCGGTGTTCATGAGTGGTGTGCGGGCCACCGGGGATTTGCGCGAGGTGGCTCGGGGCCGCGCCGATGCGGTGCTCATCGGCGAAGGGCTCATGCGCTCCGAGGATCCGGGCGCTCGTCTCTCCGAGCTCGTACGGTCGGTCTAGGCTCCCGGTAGGGTCACGCGGAAGATCGTACCCCGTCCCGTGCGATCCATCACGTCGATCCGACCCTCATGCTGGTCGACGATCTGCTTCACCAATGCGAGCCCGAGCCCGACACCGTGGCTCCTCCCCGAGTAGAACATGTCGAACAGCCGCTCTCGACGGTCCTCGGTGATGCCCGGACCCTCGTCAGCGACCTCCACGAATGGGCGACCGTCTCCGTTGCGCCCCGTGCGAACCTCCACCGTGCTGCGATAGGGAGACGCTTGCACCGCGTTCTTCACGAGATTCCAGAGGACCTGGCGCATCCGATCCGGGTCCACTCTGGCGATCACAGGCTCGTCGGGCGAGATTTCGTCGATTCGGAGCCCATTGCTGGGGGAAGCTTCCCCACGCGCGACTGCCACCACGTCGCTGGCGATCGAGCGCAAGTCGATTGGCTGCGGTTCGATTCTGCTCGGGCGACCGACCTGCAGCATCGTCGTGACCAACGAGTTGAGCCTGTCGACCTCGGAGATCACGATTCCGAGCAGTCGTCCATCCTCGGGGCTGAGCGCATTGCCCTCGCGCACCATTTCCACCGATCCCGAGATGGAGCTGAGCGGATTTCGAATCTCGTGCGCAAGACCGGTGGCAAGCTGCCCGAGCACGGCGAGTTGTCGGGCTCGCTCCGCTTCGTCCCGCAGAGTCTTGATTTCGGTGAGGTCCTGAAACGACAGGAGCAAGCCCGACGGGTTGCCGCTCGCATCGACTAGAGGGCTCAAGGTATAGCCAATTGGAAACTCGGTTCCATCCGCCCGTCGGCCCACCGCGTCGGCGCGTTTCGGCGGCTCGTCCATGCGCTCCTGGGTGTAATTCGGCAACACGGTCGAGAGGGGCTGGTCGATGAGCGCTCCCGCGCGGTCTCGGAGAATGTCGCGCGCCGCGGGATTGACTCCGAGGATCCGACCGTCGTCGTCGGCGGTGATCAGGCCCGAAGAAATCGAGCGCACGATGTCGTCGTTGAGGCGCTCCAGCCTTGCCGCGCTTTTTTCTGCTTCGAGCAGGCGAGCGCCCACGACCTGTGCTCGGCGCGCCAGATTGGTGGCCAGTAGCGCGACCGCCGTGATTCCAACCAGGTTCGATACCAACGCCAGCTGAAAGTCTCGCGAGCTCAGCATGTATTGGCTCAACGGTTGGTCTGGCGGGGGCGGCAACCATCCCAGATTGAGCCCCAGCCCCTGAAGAAGGTAACAGGCCAGGCTAGCCGCCGCCGTGTAGTAGGCGGCGCGTGTTCCCAAGGTCAGCGCGGCGGTCAGGATTTGGGCGCCGTAGAGAAAGGAAAAAATGCTCCCGGCCCCGCCGGTCAGGTAGACCAAGCCCGTGATGAGCAATACGTCCAGCGTCGTGATGGAGGCAGCAACGAGATGCTCTCTACGTCCGCGAAGCAGCCAGACGCCGAACAGGATGGACGAGCCATAGATGGCCGAAATCAAGATCAAGAGAAAGGTGGGCGTGAAGCGGCCGTATCGGATCGCGTCGAGCGCCAAGTACATGGTCGCGCCGAGCAGAACCGTCGCTACGATGAGCCGCCCGCCCAGAACCCATTGCAGGCGTCGATGCGGGTTGGGCTCCTCGCGCTGTCGAGTCCGGCTCTCGGACGGCTGAATCACTCCGCCTTGACTTTACCGGCAATCGAGAAGATCGGCAGGTACATCGCAATCAGAATGACGCCGACGATGCCGCCGATGAACACCATCATGAGCGGCTCGAGCAACGAGGTCAGCGCCGCAACGGCAATGTCGACTTCGTCCTCATAGAAGTCCGCAATCTTGTTGAGCATCGTGTCGAGGGCGCCAGTCTGCTCGCCCACACCGATCATCTGAACGACCATGGGCGGAAACACATTGGTTTCCATGAGAGGCTCAGCCATCGTCCGGCCTTCGCGAATCTTGTTGGAGGTCTGCTCGATGGCCGCTTCGACGACGACATTGCCTGCAGACTTCTTCACCACGTCGAGTGCGTCGAGAATCGGAACACCTGCGGACAGCAGCGTTCCCAGTGTCCGTGTGAACCTGGCGACCGAGATCTTTCGCATGACCGGGCCGAGGATGGGAACCACCAGCAGTGTCCGATGAAAGAAGTGCTTGCCTGCCGGCTGCCGGTAGATCCAACCGATGCCGAAGACCAGCCCCGCCGTCGCGAGCACGATCCAAACGATGTTGGAAAGGAATCCTTCCGAAGCGGCGATGACGAGCTGCGTGAGCGCGGGAAGGGACTCCTCGCCGCCAAACTCGGCGAACATGCCTTTGAAGCTCGGAATGACCCAAGCCAACATGACGACCACGACGATGACCGCGACCAAGAAGATCGCGATGGGATACACCATGGCACCACGCACCTGACGCTGGAGCTTGACCCTTTTTTCGATGTAGCCGGCGAGTCGATTGAGAATCGTGTCGAGGATACCGCCCATCTCGCCGGCGCGGACGAGGTTGACGAACAGCTCGTCGAAGAGCTTCGGATGCCGCGCCAATCCTTCGGAGAAGGTGCCACCTTGCTCGACGTGCTCTTTCACGTCCTTGAGGATGGCGTTCAGAGATTTGTTCTCTCCACGGGAAGAGAGGATGTCGAGGCATTGGACCAGGGGAAGACCCGCGTCGATCATCGTGGCGAACTGACGCGTGAAGACGACCAGCTCCTTGGGCGTGACCCCAGTGCCGAGGGCGAGCTTGAGCTGTCGGCCCTTCTTCTTGATCTTGACCGGGTTGAGCTGCCGGGCGCGTAACCGCGACTGCACCGCTTCCTTGGTGTCCGCTTCGATGACTCCGGTCTGGACCTCGCCTGCGCGAGTGCGCGCCTCGTATACCCACTCGGCCATGAATTCTCCGCCCGATCCCCTCTGGGCCTTTCGAAATCCTAGCTGATTAGGAATCGTGTGGTCAAAAGGCGGAGCAATTCCGCTGTGGCTGCTACAAACCTGATCAGTTCCGGTAGGGGTTGTCGATGTCGATGTCGACCGGGTTGGGTCTGGGCGGCTGCGGGGGACGCGTGGTCCGCTGCTCCTCGGCCGCAGTTGCGCGTGGCGTTTCGCGTGGCGCTTTTTCACGCACTCGGCGGCGGCGAGGTCTGGGGGCGGGGGCGCTGGTGTTGCGTTCCGGCGTCTCTCGCAGTCGATCCCGCTCGGGCGCTTGGTCTTTTTCCTCTATGGGAGGGCCGTCCGGCTCGGTCGAAGGCGGCGGCGAGGGCTCGTCCGGAGGAAGCTCCGAAGCGGGCTCGGGGAGTGTGACCGGCACCTCGTCCGGCGAGGTGCGCAACAGACGCCACGCGAGAAACCCCGCGTACATCAACACCACCACCGCCAGCAGCATCACGAGCCACCTCAGCAGTTGGGACTCGGGCGGGGCGGGAACGCGCGCGTCGTCCAACCCGGATGCGCGACCATGGACGAAGGACCCCGTGCCCGCGCTTTGCAGCTCCGTCGTGCTCACTCGCCCCGTGCTATCCCGCGGCATCGGGACTTTCGACGCGCCGATTTCGGCGCGTCCCAGCAACTCGATGGCATCCCGCACGCGTTGGCGCTCGTCCTGCAGCTTCTCCGCATCCAAGTCGCGAACGACTTCGGCGACATCACGCGTCTTGGCGACTCCTCCGCGTCCGGCCACCGAATCCAGGGCTTCGGAAAGCTCGTCGGCGGTCTGAAAGCGGCGATCGGGATCCCGGTCCAGGGCCTTCATCACTACTTCATCGTAAGGCTCGAGATCCTGCCAGAGCTCCGAGGGCTTCGTGATGGGGTCGTTCAGTAGCTTGTTGAGCGTGGCGCCGTTCGTGTCGCCCTTGAACAAACGCCTTCCCGTCAGCGACTCCCACAAGATGATTCCCACGCTGAACAGATCGGAGCGTTGGTCCGTTTCGTTGGATGCCGCCTGTTCGGGCGCCATGTACGAGAGCTTGCCCTTGAATTGCCCGGCCCGCGTCGACGCCATGCGCACGTCCGCTTTGGCAACGCCGAAGTCGGTCAGACGGGCAATCCCGTCGGTGCCGATCAAGATGTTGTGCGGTGAGACATCACGGTGGACCAGCTTGAGAGGCTTTCCGTTCTCGTCAGTGAGCCGATGAGCCGCGCCGAGACCCTGCAGGGCGTCGATCAACACCCGAAACACGAAGGGCCGCGGAAGTCTTTCCCCTCTCTTGGCAGCGCGTCCCAGCATCACGCCGAGATGGTTTCCCTCGATGTACTCCATGACGAGGAAGTAGCCGTCTCCCGGGCTGTCGCTGATGTCGAGGGTTGGAACGACGTTCATGTGACGAATGCGCGCTGCGAGCCGAGCTTCGTCCAAGAACATCGAGATGAACTCCTGCTCGTACGCTAGATGAGGATGAAGCACTTTGATGGCGACGAGCCGCTCGAACCCGGCGACGCCTTGGGCGCGCGCGATGTAGACCGATGCCATCCCCCCGGTAGCGAGCTGGGTCAGGATCTCGTAGCGGCCCAGCTGACGGCCCGCCATGGGCCTCGACAATCGCTCGTCTCCCGAAGCGCCAGCCGGTGCGTTCATCAGAAGCGCCCTTTGAGCGCGACTGCCCCGCCCCTTTTCGTGACTCCGATGGAAGGCTCGACTCGTTTCGAGGCTCTTTCGCGGGACTCCCCCTTCCAATTCGTAAATACGCCCAAAACGGCGGTGGTGGCCGCCATCGCGGCGGTCACGCCAATCAGGATGTTCGTGCGGCGCTCCGCGCTCTGGCCGTCCTCCAGAAGAGCCTGTGCTTGCTCCGCGGGTGTCGGCGAGTCGCCGTCGTTGATGCCGGGTGAGCTCGCTGACCTGGCAGCGGACTCGTATGCGCTCACGCCCTTGTTTGCATCGATTCCGGACCAAACCGTGACGGCGCCGAGTGCGACCGTCGCACCGAGCGAAGAGAAGAAAGCCGAGCGCGGGATGGGCGGAGGTGGTGGCGGAACGGGCGCTCTCAGGGTCAGGTCCTCGCTGTCGCCGGGGCTTCCTTTCACGAAGGTCGACGTCTCACCGCTCGCAAAGGCAGCCTTGATCGAATGCTCGACATCAGGCGTCGTGAAGAACACCGGGTGGCGCAACACGGTGCCGTCGACCTCGATCGTGCACTGTTCGTCGCATCGTACGTCCACCAGAACGTTTTCTGCCTTCACGGATTCGATCACCGCGTCCGACGCCGCTCGAGCGCGCTCGTCATTCGGGTAACTGTTGCGAAGCTCCAATGCCAGGTTGGCCGCACGGATGGATTCCCCGGCCTTGTGATAGGCGCGGACGGCTTGCAGTAGGGCGGCCGATGTCGGTACGAGTCGGTAGGCTCGCTCGAACCAATGCGCCGCAAGGTCGTAGTCTTGCGCGAGGTAGGCCGCAGTCCCTTCATCGTAGGCCTCGGCGGCCTTCGCCCGATCCTCGACCGAGGCCTGCTCCACACGACCTTGCCCGGTGTCCTGCGCGCGGGCGCCAACACCCACGAAGAGCGACACCGTGAGTGCCGTCAACGCAACCCAGCATGGGTATCGAGCCGTGGTTTCCATCACCTGAGCCCCCGCCCTTCACGATAATCAAAATCTGGCGGGACGCCGAATCAGGCGCCGGTGCGGATGGCTTGCTGGTAGCCTTTTCGGTCCAAATTCGTGAGGTTCTGTCGGAATTCGTCGGGTTCGGGGGACCGGAGCGTGGCGAGCTCTCGATCGACGACCCCATGGGCGACCAGGTGCAGCAGCGACTGATTCATGGTCTGCATGCCCGACGTGCCCTGGCCGGTCTGCATGATGCCGTACACCTGGTGGATCTTGTCCTCGCGAATCAGGTTGCGAATGGCTGGGTTGGGGACGAGCGCCTCGCACGCCATGACCCGGCCCGGGCCGTCCGCGCGGGGTAGTAGCATCTGGCTGAGGACCCCCTGCAGCACAAACGAGAGCTGGGCGCGAATCTGACTCTGCTGTCCAGAAGGAAACACGTCGATGATACGGTTGATCGACTGTGCCGCGGTGTTCGTATGAAGCGTGGCGAAAACCAAGTGGCCCGTTTCGGAGATGGTGAGCGCCGCCTCGATGGTCTCGAGGTCCCGCATCTCACCGATGAGGACGACATCGGGGTCCTGGCGCAACACGTACTTGAGCGCGTCCTTGAAGCCCAAGGTATCCGAGCCGACCTCTCGTTGATTGACTATGCAGGCCTTGTTCGAATGGAGGAATTCGATGGGGTCCTCGACCGTCACGATGTGATGGCGCTGCTCGCTGTTGATCTTGTCGATCATGGACGCAAGCGTGGTGGACTTGCCGGATCCCGTCGGTCCCGTCACCAATACCAATCCCCGCGGCCGCGTGCAGAGCTCTTCCACGACCGGCGGCACGCCGAGCTTGGACAGCGGGCGAATCTCGAACGGAATCGCGCGGAATGCGCCGGTTACGGCGCCCCTCTGCAAGAACACGTTGGCGCGGAAGCGCGAGAGTGACTTGACACCAAAGGAGAAGTCGATTTCGTGGCCTTTTTCGAATCTGAGTCGCTGATCCTCGGTCATGACCTCGTAGCAGAGCGCTTTGCTCTCGCGTGGCTTGAGAGGCGGCGTTCGCAGAGGAACGAGCGAGCCGTCGATTCTGAGCTGCGGCGGCGAGTCGGCCGTGATGTGCAAATCCGACGCGCCGCGCTCGACCATGAGCCGTAGCAACTGCCGCAGACTCAATCTGGGTGCTTCCTGTGGTGCCGCCATGCGCTCAGCATATCAGAGCGGCAGCCCAAGCGCCCTAAACGCCCCTACGCCCCCATGGGCCGCGCCGCACCCAGGCGCGTTTCCGGTACTGCGAGGAAACGATTTTCGCAACCGAGGTGGCTGCGAGAAACGAGCCCTCGAAGCCGAGACCCGGCGCCACTTGATCGTTGCACAAGAATACGCCACGAACCGGGGCTCGGGTAGGCAGCGCACACACGCCCAAAGCACGGCGCGTGGGATACTCGTAGATCGCCTTCATCGTGTAAGGGCCGCGCATCCAGGGATCACTGCACACAAGTTCGGTGTCGCCACGAAGTCGCTGTGGCGGCAAGCCGTCATGAGGGCTGTCGACCCAGATGACGTGATCATCCAGAAATGGAATCACGGTCCGAAGCGCCTCGAGCGCATCGGCACGAACGAAGCGGATTGGTGAAGAGGCGGTGTCGACCAGATGCTCCTCGATGAGCCTGGTGGCCGACAGCAAAGTGCGGCCGTCGTCCACGCCACGGGATCGGAGCCAGAAAGCGTTGTCCGGGCTAGTGGCTCTGGTGCAGAGCATGGCGAGCGGTTGAAGGGCTTCTGGCAAGCCACGTCGGTCGAGCAAAACGTGGACGGAAGCGCGATACGCACGTGAGCGGGGCTCGCCGACACGTTCGAAGAGCGAGCTCATGGAAGCCCGATCGGGCAACAGCTGAAGAAGCTCGCTGATTGGCGTGCCATGCACGATGTGCGAGCAACCGATTTCCTCTTCCGTCCGCGCCACGTGGATCGTGTGCGCATGACGGCTCGGATGGCGTATCGAAGTCGCGCGGTCGCGAGGCCGCACGTCGCCGCCCCAGGAACGAATTCGTGCAAAGAGCGCTTCCCGAAACCAGGTCCATCCGCCGGTGAGCTCGCAGACGCCTCCAAGCAGGTGACCGTGTAGGCGGGCGCGCGTCGCATCCGCATGTTGGTGAGGCAAGAGACCTGACAGGTGTGGAAGGACCGCTTCGAATCCCGTGCGCAACGGATGCCGGGCCGCGAGCTGCTTCCAGGAGGTCCAGCCGTGACCCTGCCGGTCGTATCGCTGCGTCGAAGTGGTCAGCGAGAACTGCTGACGCTCGACGAACGTCTCGGGAGGCCAAATCAGACCGCGACCGACCACCATGTCGAGCTCCGTCCGTATCTCGCCGAGTGTGCGGGTGATGTCCGCGGCCTGCCTGCGGACACCGGGAAGCTCCCGGCCGACCTCATCGAGCCAGGCATCGGTCTCCGGATAGACGTTGATTCGGTGCTCCGGCAAGAGCAGCTGAAATGCGCGGCCGCGCTCTGCCATTCTCTGTCGGACGTCCTGCTTGAGCGCGAGCGCCTCCAGCGTGCTTCGGATGATCGGACTCTGCATCCCCGTGATCGGCAGCCCGAACGGCTCCACCTCGACGTCGTCCAACGCATAGGAGGGCTCTGGCACGCCCTGGCCGAGCACCAACACGCGTAGCCCTTCGCGGGCAAGCAGCGAAGCGCACAAGAGCGGTTCCAAGTCGGTGCCGAGGACGACGACGTCGTAATGGCTGGTAGGCACGATTCTAGAGGTCTGGCACCGTCAACGACCGGCTCGCATCCGAGACTGGCGTGTTGACGCGCAATGGATCGAGCTCGATGGCTCCGATTGCGATTTGGTGAATCACCCGCGGAAGAAGCCGGTGCTCCTGCACCTGGATCCGCGCATGCAGAGTGTCCGCGGTATCGTCGCCGAGCACCGGCACGGCGGTCTGCGCGATGATTGGTCCCGTATCCACGCCTGCGTCGACGACGTGAACCGTGCATCCGGTGATGCGCACCCCCGCCTCGAGCGCATCGCCAGGCCCGTCATGTCCCGCGAATGAAGGAAGGAGGGCAGGGTGGATGTTGATGATTCGCCCCGGAAACCTCCTCAGCATGGGCGCGCCCAAGACACGCATGAACCCCGCGAGAACGACGAGGTCCGGCCCGAGCATGCCAACCTCTTCCGCCAGCTGTTCGTTCCAGCGCTCCCGACCATCGATCTTGCGAAGCGGAACCACACGCGTGGGAACGTCTCGCTCGGCAGCGAGATCCAGAGCCGCCGCCGTTTTTCGATCAGAGACGACGCCCACGATCTTTGCGGAGCAGGTACCCGCGTCGATTGCTTCGAAGATCGCTCTCAAGTTCGAGCCTCGACCGGAAACGAGAACGACGACATTCATTGTAGGTCTCACGCTGAGAACGACACACCTTCGCGCTCCGTGATTTCGCCCATCACGAAAGCGTGCTCCCCGATCGCATCCATGGCTTCGACCAACCCCGCGCTCCGTTCCGGGCTCACGACCATGACGAAGCCCACGCCCATGTTGAACGTTCGGCGCATTTCCGAGTCGGCCACGTCGCCCCGGCCGCGAATCAGATCGAAGATCGGGTCGGGAGACCAAGAGCCGGAATCGATGCTCATTCCGAGTCCCTTCGGTGTGACGCGTGGCAGGTTTTCGGGCAGACCGCCGCCGGTGATGTGGCACATCGCGTGGACGTCGTGAGCCAGCGCGATTTGGGACGCTTCCACGTAGATCTTCGTGGGACGCAATAGAACGTCTCCCAGTGTCTCCCGGTCGTTGAACCGGTCGTGAACCGAGGCCGGGCGCTCTCCGCCGAACAACACTCGGCGTGCGAGCGAAAACCCGTTCGAATGAAGTCCGGAGGAAGCCAAGCCAACCAGTCGATCTCCTGGACGCACGGCGCTTCCGTCGATGATGCGTTTGCGGCTGACCACCCCCACCGCGAACCCCGCGAGGTCGTATTCGCCCGTCGCGTAGAAACCGGGAAGCTCCGCGGTCTCGCCTCCGAGCAATGCGCACCGAGCTCTGCGACACCCCTCGGCGATTCCTTCGAGGACCGCCTCCGCACGGTCGACGTCCAGCTTCGAGGTGGCGAAATAGTCGAGGAAGAAAAGTGGCCGGGCGCCCACCGTGATGATGTCGTTGACGCACATGGCCACCAAGTCGATGCCGATGGTGTCATGGCGCTCGAGCTCGAAGGCGAGCTTGAGCTTGGTTCCGACCCCATCGGTGCCCGAGACGAGAACTGGGTCTTCGATGTCGGATGGAACCGAGCACAACCCGGCGAAACCTCCGATCGCGCCGAGCACGTGCTCTGAATGAGTCGATTGAGCGAGCGGCTTGATGCGTCGCACGAGCTCGTCGCCCGCTTCGATATCGACACCCGCATCGCGATAGGTCAAGCCCGCCATGCCGCGGAAGCTAGGCGATCGCTCGCGGGCGGTCAACGAGGGCATCCGTTGACCGACGTGCAGCGGTCGCGTAAACACGCGAGCATTCGAGGCGGGCGAAACAGCACGGGACTTTGCTTGGTGGGGTCGATGCTAGTCGTCGCCGCCTGCCGTGACGACTCGACGACGCGCCGACCCTTCGATCTTCCCGAACCGATGCCGCAGGTCGGGGAGTCAACCGACACAGAGCACCCAAAGGCTCGCCTGACCCGCATCGACGTGTACGGGGTCGAAGCGCCAGACGCCGCAGGCGCTCGCGTGGTGCTGGCGTTCGAAGGCGCCCCACTGTTTCGACAGGAAGAGCTTCCGCCGCAGGGCGTGCTCCCGACCCGCATCGCCATTTGGCTCGAAGATACCGAGTGGGACGATTCGCTTCCGGCCTCCCGTTTCGTCGGGGAGGGCGGATTGCTCCGAGTCCGCCTGGCTACGCCTGACCCGCGCGTCGTGGTGGACCTGCAGCCCGGTGCGACGGGGCGCGTATTCTACCTGACCGACCCCTACCGCATCGTCGTCGACGTGAGCGCCGCCTCACGGCCCCGCGCGGGGACCAAGCCGCTCGTGGTGTTGGACCCGGGCCATGGCGGGCGGGAACCCGGTGCAGCCAGCGAAGAGCATGGGCTGGTCGAGTCACATCTCGTCTTGGAGCTCGCTCAGCTCACCGCGAGCCGACTGCGCGCAATCATGCCGCGGACGCGAGTCATGCTCACACGTTCGAGCGATGTCACGCTCTCGCTCGAAGAGCGGTGCGCTCTGGCCAACGCGATGGAAGCGGATGCTTTCGTTTCCATTCACTTGAACGCGAGCTCCGAGCCCACGAGAAAAGGAGGCGTCACGACGTTCGTTTTGGACACGACCAACGACCGGCAGGCATTGCGCCTTGCTGCCCGCGAGAACGGAACGCGGGTGTCGGAGGTTTCGGGAATTCAGAGCCTGCTCGCAAGACACCACCGACAAGGCCAAGTCAGAGGGTCTTTGGCGCTGGCCGAAAAGATCCAACAGCACACGTTGAGGAGAGGCCGCCTGGCTCTGCCCGAGCTCGCCGACCGAGGGGTACGTCGCGCCATGTTCTACGTGCTGGTCGGCGCTCGAATGCCGGCGGTCCTGCTGGAGGCTTCGTTCCTCACCCATGAGCCGGACGCCCGGGCTTTGGCCAGCCGCACCTACCGCCGGGCGGTCGCCGAAGGGCTCGCGTCCGGCATCGCTTCTTACCTGCACGGCCGGTGAGTCACTACCTTGCTCCGTTCGAGGCGCACGGTCATACTCGCCAACCGTTGTCGGATGCATCCAGCCCCGTTGTCGATCTAGGTGGCCTCGCACCCACGCTCGGCAGGACTTGTAGCGGGTACCTCGGCGGATATCGCCGAGCGTTCGAGGACGCGGTGCGTCGCGGCGACCCCGGAGTGCTCACGGCACGTTCGCACGCCCGGGCGCTCGACGGGTTGTTGAGCGCGCTCTTTTGCGCCGCGGATGCGGCAACACGGGCGTTGGGAAAGACGCCGCGGGGTCGGGTCGCGTTGGTGGCAGTGGGCGGCTACGGCCGGTCGACACTAGGCCTCTACAGCGACGTGGACGTGGTGTTCCTCTCTGACGACTCCGACGACCCCTTCGTGGGCGCTCTGGCCGAAGGGTTGCTCTATCCCTTGTGGGACCTCGGCGTCGACATCGGGCATGCAGTCCGCAGCGTCGAAGAAACCCTGAGGCTGGCTCGCGAAGACATTCGCACCACCACGACACTCATCGACTTTCGTCGCATCGCGGGACACGGGGCCCTCCTCGATGACCTGGAACGCGGGGCCCGCGAACAGGTCTTCGAACCGCACTTGGTCGAATTCCTCTCGGCGCTCGAGCACGACACGGCGCTGCGTCACCGTCGGTTCGGCGGCAGCCTCTACTTGCTCGAGCCCGACGTGAAACAAGGCCGCGGCGGCCTGAGAGACATGGACGTCGCCGAATGGGCGGCCAGAGCGCGCTGGGGCGCACGAAACGAGCAAGACTACGTGCGCACGGGGGCTCTCCTGGCGCGCGAAGTCCGCGAGCTCGAAGATGCGCGCGAGATGCTGTGGCGTGTGCGCAATCTGCTTCACCTGCGCGCAGGCCGGCAGCAGGATCGTCTCACGTTTGGCGATCAGGAGGAAATCGCTCAGGAGCTCGGCTTCGTCGACGGGGTGACGCTGGGAGTCGAGCAGTTCATGCAGGCCTACTATCGACACGCCCGCATCGTCGCGCTCACTGCAGAGCGAATGCTCGATCGCGCGAGACCGCGCAATCGCGCCACGACGTTCCGAAAGTTGGCGCACGGGATCATCTTGGCCGACGGCTCCATCACCCTGGAGAACCCGCAACGACTCGATGGCGACCCTGCGCTCGCGTTTCGGTTCTACCACCAGGCGACTCGCCATCGGAAGCGACCCGACCACTCGGCCCTCGACGCGATTGCACGCATCGCACCGGACAAGCGATGGAGGCTTCGTCTCCAAGACTCCGAGGAAGCGACACAGCTCTTTCTGGCTCTCTTGAAGAACGTGGACGAGTCCGCGTTTCGAAGCGGGTCGATGGTTGCCGAGCTGCACGAAGTCGGTCTGGTTTCTGCGATGATTCCGGAATTCGAGCCGCTGGTGGGACGAGTCTACCACGACGTGTTTCACGTCTACACGGCGGACATTCACGCAATCAAAGCTTTGGAACGCTTGCAGGCGCTCACCAGGGGCGAAAGCGGCATGCGGTCACTGGCTGCGCGCCTGGCCGCGGAAGCCCCGAGGCGCATCCCGTTGTTCTTGGCCGTCTTGCTCCATTCGTTGGGGCGCACACGGGGGCGCGACCAAGAGGAGGCCGGCGCGCGAATGGCTGAAAGCGTCGCACTCCGCCTCGGACTGAGCCCCGTCGACGCTCAGCACGTGCGATGGCTCGTTCAAAATCAGAAGACGCTCTACCGCTGGGCAACGCAGCGGGACATCCACGATCCGCAGTGCCTGCGGAAGGTCGTGAGCATCGTGGAGACGCCGGAGCGTCTGCGAGACTTGTTCCTGTGCACGATCGCGATCATTTCCACCATCAACCCCGACGGCATCACGTCGTGGAAGGCTCGTGCGCTCGAGGACCTGTACCTCGCCACGCTGGCCGATCTCGAATCGGGCAGTGCACCGATACAAACCGAGAATCGCGTGCTGGAAGTCAAGCTTCAGGCCGTGGTTGGCTTCGCGGGAGACGCCGGGCAAGCGGAGCTCCAGAGCTTCATCGACGAGATGCCGGATCGGTACTTCCTCGCGAACCCCGTCGACGTGGTGCGGCGGCATGCGCGCATTGCCCGCGACCGCGGTGCTGAGCTGGTGACGGTGCGTGTGGGCCCGGGGCCCAGCGAGGACGTGGAGGAAATCGTGATCGTCTCGGCGGATCGTCCGGGATTGCTCGCCGACCTCACCGCCGTGTTCGCGGCGCACGATCTTTCGATTCTGACCGCACAGATCTACACCCGAGCCCGTAAGATGGGTGACGAGGCCTTCGACGTATTCTGGGTCAAGGTGGGTGATCACACTCCCATGCCCGCACAGCTCGCCGAGGATCTCAAAGAAGACATCACCCGTCGTCTCACCAACAGGATCTCGGCGCAGGATCTCATTGCGCGTCAGAGCACGCCGCCTCCTTGGTCCGTGCGTCCGGGACCGAAAGTGTCCACGCACATCAGCGTCGACAACAATGCGTCCTCCCGATACACGGTGGTCGACGTGTTCACCAAAGACCGCGTCGGATTGCTCCACGAGATCGCGCGCACGCTGCACGAGCTCAACTTGAGCATCGCGGTGTCCAAGGTGAATACCGAAGGGCAGAGGGTGGCCGATGTCTTCTACGTGGCGGACGAGCACGGCCAAAAGCTTCGAGACCCAGAGCGGCTGAAGCGGCTGCAACGCGCGCTGTACGACCGCATCATCGCGCTTCACGCACGAGCCGAGGTCCGATGATGAGGAGGGCAAGCGCCTCGTGGTGCTGGCCCATGATCGGCTTGGTGCTCGCTGGATGCGCCTCGAGCCAAAAGGGTGCGCCCGAAACGATTCGAGTGGAAGAGGTGAGCCGCCCTCCGGCCACACCCATGGTGCTCCAGGGGGAGCGCTTGCTGTCGGAGGGCAGGCCCGAGGAGGCGCTTCGGGTTTTCCGACAGGCGGTTGCCGACGACCCGCAGGACGCGCGCGCTTGGCTGGACGTCGGCTTGGCTAGCGAGGGGGTGGGCGACACGGCGTCCGCCGAACAGGCGTATCGTCGTGCAACCGACATCGATCCTCGTTTTCCAGACCCTTTCAACAACTTGGGCGTTCTGCTGCGCGAAGCCGGAAAACTGGAGCAGGCGATCGACATGCTGGAACGCGCGGCCGCGATCGACCCGGCACATGCGGCAGTCCGTTTCAATCTCGCTCTGGCCTACGAGGACCGAGGCCGGCTCGAGGACGCCGAGAGGGAGTATCGTGCCGCGATCGAACGTCTTCCAAGCGATCCCGTTCCGCGCATCAACCTCGCTATGATGCTCCTCGCGATGGGACGACCCGACGACGCCGCCACCGAGCTTCGAGCGGCGAGGCCCATGGTGCGTCGCGACGTGCTTCTGTCGATCGTCGTCGGCGAAGGGTTACGGCGTGCCGGATTCCCCGAGGAAGCCGTCCCGGTGCTTCGTAACGCGCTCGAGCTCGCCGCCGAGCCGCCTCCCACGGAGCTCCTCGCCGAATTGGCTCTGGCTCAGTATGCAACGGGGGATCTCGAGTCTGCGGAGGAGACCATGCGACGCGCGCTGCGCCAGGACGAGTTGGACCCCGCGCTTCAATACGCGTACGGGTCGATCCTCGCGAAGCGCGGAGATTTCGGAAAGGCGCGTGCGCATCTGCGCCGAGCCATCGAGCTCGACCCTGACGGGCCCTATGCCGACCGGGCCCGCGCTCGGCTCGAGGCGATCAAATAGACGGACGGAAGCCCAATCCCACCAAGAAGACTTCGTAGCTTTCGTCGCGCGTCGCCTCGGGACGTATGATCCGAACTTTGTCGAACACGGCACGCAGCGCATCCCGGGCATCTTCGAACTCGGCGCCCTGAAAAATCTTGGCTACGAATGCACCCCCCGGCGCAAGCACCGCTTTGGCCAGCTCGAGCGCCCGCATCACGAGCTCGTAGCTACGGTACTGGTCGGCGTGTCGTTGACCACTGGTTTTCGGGGCCATGTCGCTGATCACCAGATCGAACGGTCCGCCAAGCGACTCCGGGTCGGCCTCGAAGGCATCGAGCGCTCGGATTTCGGCGTGCGCGGGAAGCGCGACCTCCGAGGCCTCTAGATCGATCCCGAGCACGCGGCCGGTCGGCCCGACACGCTCCGCCGCATACAATGTCCAAGAGCCCGGGCTTGCGCCGAGGTCGAGCACTCGCTGGCCCTTCTTGAACAAGCCGACCCGCCGGTCGATCTCCTGGAGCTTGTAGACGGAGCGGGCAGGGTAGCCTTCGCGCCTCGCGCGACGACCGTGATGGTCCTGCTTTCGCCGCCGGGGCAGTTAGCCCTCTTCGGTGGTTTCCGGCGCTTGCTCGGCGGCCTCTTGCTTGGCCGGCCGTTCGGGAAGCGGAACGGCGGCCTTCTTGATGGCGCCCTTCATGGTGAGAAAGCCATTGCGCGGGCCGGGCACACCACCGTCGACCAGAACGATGTTCTCGTCGGGCAATACCTTCACGATCTTGAGGTTGAGAATAGTGGCCTTCTTGTTGCCGTATTGGCCGGGCATGCGCATACCTCGAAGGGTTCGGCCCGGGGTCATGTTTTGGCCGATCGAGCCGCCGTGGCGCTTGTACTCGTGTGTGCCGTGGCCCACCGTTCCCGCACCGGAGAAGTTGTGCCGCTTCATGACGCCGGCGAAGCCTCGGCCCTTGCTGGTGCCGGAGACGTCGACGAACTGGCCATCCTGAAAGATATCGGATGCGCCCAGGGTCTGACCGACTTCGAAGCGCTCGAGCAGCTCCGCGTCGATGCGGAACTCACGGACGATGCGGGGCGCCTCCACGCCGGCCTTCTTGAAGGTGCCAGCCTCGGGTTTGCGCACGAGCTTGTCGCGGCGCGAGCCGAAGCCCAGTTGCAAGGCAGCATAGCCGTCCTTGTCGGGGGTTCGCTTGCCCACCACGACGCAGGGCCCTGCCTGGATCGCGGTGACGCGACGCACCTCCCCGTCTTCCAGAAAGATCTGGGTATTTCCAAGCTTGGTGCCGATGAGTCCGGGATTCGTGTTCACAGGTATCTCCCCCGAAAAAGGGCCGGAAGAATAGTGAGGCGCGAGGGTGAGTCAAGGCGGATGCCGATGCGCCGCCAGCCGCGCGCTCAGTCACGCAGTCCGAAGATGCGCAGCGCGTTGTCGTAAGCGGTTTGGGCCAGCGTCTCCGGGTCCTCACGGCGAAGCTCGGCGATGCGCCTCGCAGTATGAGCTACGTACGCGGGTTCATTGCGTTTTCCGCGTTTGGGAGCGGGTGCCAGGTAAGGGGCGTCGGTCTCGACCAGCAGTGCATCTGCGGGCTGCTTTCGCGCCGCTTCATGGACCTCCGCGGCGTTGGGAAAGGTCACGATTCCGCTGAATGAGGAGACGAAGCCCAGATCCAACGCGGCGGCAGCGAACCGGGCGTCCTCGCTGAAGCAATGGATGATCCCCCCGACTTCGTTCGCCCGCTCCTCACGCAAGACTCGCAGAGTTTGGTCCGGGGCCTCTCGGGTATGAATCACCAAAGGCTTCCCAAGCTCCCGGGCGATGGCGATCTGCCGTCGGAACGCTTCCTCTTGGGCGGGACGCGGAGAGTGGTCGTAGTGGAAGTCGAGGCCGGTTTCTCCGATGGCAACCACGGACGTTTCGGTGCCGGCATCGCGGATCGCATCGTAGAGCGCCTCGTCCAGATACTTCGCATCGTGGGGATGAGCTCCGACCGTCGCCGAGACCCAACCGGGATGCTGATTCGCGATCCTCACGGCGGACCTCACCGAATCGGCGTCGCGAGCGCAGCCGATGGTCGTGATGCGGCGCACCCCGGCCTGTCGCGCACGGCCGAGAACATCGTCCAGCTCTTCGGAAAGTCGCGGGTCATCGAGATGACAGTGGGTATCGAACAGAATCATCGCGCGCTCATTTCACAGGGTGATTTGCGTCGCGGATCGAGGCAAGCAAGGCCGCCGCTTCGCGGCTTCGCGGAGCAAGGCGCTCGAGGGCGGCCTCGTAGACCGGATGTTCCGCCCTTCGGCTTCGCTTCAGGCTGCGCAGGACATCCGGCACCAGCGAGGTCAGCTCGAGCTCACCGACCAGCTCCACGGCGTACTGCCGAGCCTCGATACGCCAGCTTCGAACCAGACGCTTGATGACGGCCGCTCCGGCGGGATCCCCCAACCGGACCAGCGCCCGAGCCGCGGCCGCGCGCAGGATGGGGGAGCGCCAGGGGTGCTTCGCCAGGCGCGTGAGCTCTTGGTGAGATTCGCGATCGGCCAAGTCCCCCAGCCCGATCGCGGCGGGCAGCGCGCGTTCGGGCCGCTTCAGGGAGGCGCGCAGCGTCGGTGCGCCTCGTGCATCACCGAGCGCGGCGAGCGAAGCCGCGGCCCCGAACCGTACTGCGTCGACGGCGTCGTCGAGCAACCCGGCGATCGCGTCGGCGTAGTGAGCGGCATTCAGGTCGCCGAGGCACTGCGATGCGAGCAAGCGCACCTCCGCGTCCGGGTCATCCAAGCCCCTCGCGATTTGCGCCGCGTGCTCGGGGCCCAACGCCGACAGGGTCCAGATCGACGCGAATCGCATTTCCGGGCGTGAGTCCTCGAGCAGTGCGGTCGCTGCTTCGGCGCCGCGCTCCGGTGAGATCCGGCCGACCGCCAGCAAGGCCGCCTGTCGAGCCCCCGGATGCGAGTCGTCCAACCGAGCGAGCAGCAGCGACGTGGCCTCGATTGCCCCGAGCGCGCCGAGCGATTCGAATGCCGCCTCCCGCACCGCCCCGATCGGGTCTTCGGCTAGGAGCAGCAGCCCGCGGATCGCATCATCCCGGCGCCCGGCGGGCGGCTCCGCGAGCCTCGCCGCGGCTGCACCACGAAACCGGGGTTGCTCCGCACGCACGTCACGGAGCGCTGCATCGAACGTGGGTGGGAGCGGTGATATCACTTCGCGCGCGACCCGGGCGCAACGGCTTTATCGACCCCGAGCAAGCTCAGCCCGCTTTCGTCACTGGCGGCCAGCACCATCCCCTGCGACTCGAGCCCCATGAGCTTTCGTGGTTTCAAGTTGGCGACGATGACGACCCGTTTCCCGACGAGATCCTCGGGCGCGTAATGCTCTGCGATGCCGGCGAGCACCTGACGGGGCTGCGCCTCGCCAGCGTCCACGAGCAACCGAACGAGCTTATTGCTCTTTTCGACTCTCTCTGCTGCCTTGATGACGGCAACCCGTAGATCGACCTTCGTGAAGTCGTCGATCTCGATGAAGCTGCTCTTGCTTTGGTCGGGTTCTGTCATGGCGGAGACTTCGTTCTTCTCGGTGGGCGCTGCTTCGACGCCGAGTCGCTCCAGAATCGAGCGCTCTTGGCTTTCGTCGAATCGCGGGAAGAGGGGCTTTGCGGCTTTCGTTTGGGTACCGGGTCGGAGCCCGCCCCAAGCGCTTGGCCACAGGTCCAAATGCTCGGTCGGCAAAAGCGGCTGCATTCCCAACTGCGTCCGAAGCTCGTTGCACTTCGACGGCATCACCGGAAACAGCATGATGGACAGCCAGCGCAGCGTCTCGAGCACGGTATAGCAAACCTGCCGGAGGCGAGCATCGTCGCCCTGTTTGGCGAGCTTCCATGGCTGAGTCGAATCCACGTACTTGTTCGTCGCTGAAACCAAATCCCAGATCGTGTCGAGCGCGCGGTGGAAGGCGAGCACCTCGAAGTGCTTGGCTGCGTCGCTTGCGCAGGCCTCGGCTTTGGCCACGAGGTCGCGGTCGATTGCTTCGAGCGCATCGAGGTCGATGCCCGGCACAAGGCCTCCCAGGCTCTTCTGCAGGATGCTCGCGACGATACGGTTCATCAAGTTGCCTAAGCCGTTGGCGAGTTCTCCGTTGTAGCGGTTCAGCAGGTTTCGATGGCTGAAATCGCCATCCTGACCAAAGCCGACTTCGCGCATGAAGTAGTAGCGCAAGACGTCAGCGCCGAATGCTTCTACGAGGGGCCCCGGAGGAAGAAAGTTGCCGAGCGACTTCGACATCTTTTCTCCGTTCACGGTGAGCCACCCGTGCGCCCAGACCTGCGTGGGGAGCCGAATACCCGCGCTCAGCAGGAACGCGGGCCAGTACACCGCGTGGAAACGTAGGATGTCCTTGCCCACAATGTGGATGATCGTTTCGGCCGAGCGCCAGAACTCGTCGTAGAGCGGCGCTTGTCCCTCCTCGGCCGGACCACCGAGGGCGCTCACGTAGTTCATCAGCGCATCGAGCCACACGTAGACCACGTGCTCGGGGTCATCCGGAACCGGCACGCCCCAGCGAAAGCTGGTCCGAGAGATCGACAAATCGCGAAGTCCTTCTCTCACGAACGACTTGACTTCGTTGAAGCGCGCTTCGGGCTGAACGAACTTCGGATGTGCTTCGTAGTGATCGAGAAGGGGTTGTGCGTACTTGCTCAGCCGGAAGAAGTAGCTGCGTTCCTTGATTCGTTCGACGGGCTTCTGATGAATGGGACAGAGGTTGCCTTCCAGAAGCTCCTTTTCGGTCTTGAACGATTCGCAGCCGACGCAATACCAGTCCTCGTAGTCGTCGAGATAGACGTCCCCGTTGGCCTCCATGAGCTTCCAGAGCGCTTGCACGTTTTGTCGATGTTGCTGGGAGGTCGTGCGAATGAAGCCATCGTGGGCGCACTCGAGCTCCTCCCATGCAAGGCGGAAGGGGGCGGCCATTTGGTCGACGAAATCTTGCGGTGCGAGGCCTTCTTCCTTGGCACGGCGCTCGATCTTGAGACCATGCTCGTCGAGCCCCGTCATGAAGTACGCCGACCTGCCGCGAATCCGTTGGTAACGCGAGATTACGTCGGTGGCCACGGTCGAGTATGCGTGACCGATGTGAGGTCGATCATTGACGTAGTAGATCGGGGTGGTGACGTAGAAAGGTCGATCCATTCGCGACCGAGACTAGCCAAATTCGGCCGAGGCGCCACCTAGCGCAACTTCCGAAGCCCGAACAGCAGGGCGTCGAGGGCAGCCTGGCGATTGGCGTTTTGCTGCATCGAGCGAACGCAGTCGTGGATGAGACCGACACGCGCCGCCGCAGCGCCCGCATCCATCGAGGTCGCGCGCGTCTCGAGATCATCGCCGTGGATCGAAAACCCGAGAGCGGTGCGCGGCAAGCCGAGCGCGCTAACCGACATGTCCCGATAAAAAGTCTGGAGTGTCAGCAGTGCGAGGTCCAAGTCGTCGCGTTGCGCCAGTTGGTCCGCCAGGTCGACCAGGGTTCCAGGCCCGGCGCCCCGTACCGCGTCGTCGACTGCCAACACGAGCTTGGTGAGCTCCTCCACCGTGCCTTGCCGCGCGAGCGCCAGGGCAACGTCCGCACGTCCCGCGCTCAGCGCGATTGCGGGACCGACCGACTCTTCAGTCAGACCTTCCGACTCGAGGATCCTTCGCAGCAACGCGTCGGGAAGGCGGCCGAATCGGATTCGCTGGCAGCGGGACCGAATGGTCGGGAGCAGCGAGTCGGGCCGCTCCGCAGTCAGGATGAAGTGAACGTTGGGCCGAGGCTCCTCGAGCGTCTTGAGCAGGGCATTGCCGGCTTCGGGCTGAAAATCGGGAAACGAAACGTCCGCTTCCGGAAAAATGAAAAAGGTCGACTTGGCTTCGAATGGTGCGAACTGGGCGAGGGGAAGGATCTCGCTGCGCAACACCTCGACCTGAATGTTTCGCTTGCCTTCGTCGCGAGGGCCGAACACTCGCACGTCCGGATGCGCCCCAGACGCGATCCGACTCGCTATCCGCGGATCACCACCCGAGATCACATCGGTTGCAAAGGCCACTGCAGTGAGCTCCTTGCCCACGCCGCTCGGGCCGACGAACAGGTATGCCGACGATATGCGCCCCTGCTGGCGAGCTCTTTCGAGAGCGCGAACGGCCGTGTTTTGCGACAGCACGGCATCGAGCGCAGTCACTTGCCGGAGCCTCCTCGGAAGATCGACGTGGCCATGGTTTGCACTGCGTCGACCACCTCGTCGGGCGAGAATGCGTCCGGATCGACGAATGCTTGCATGACCAGCCCATCGAGCAGCCCGATGACGATTCGTGGCAAGATGTCGAGCGAGATTCGCGGCTCGAGACCGAAGGACAGCAAGTTCTGCTCCAGGTATTCGCGAATTTGCCTCGCGCCGAGCTCGTAGAACTCCGCCAATTTCGGGCGAAGCGACTCGTCGTAGAGGCTCAGCGCGAGCAAATCCGCGACCACCAACGCTTCGTCGGTGCGTTCGGCTCGGGTGGCCCACAGCTCTTGCAGTGATTTTCTGAGCGCCTCGAAGGGATTGTCCGAGGGTGACCAAGCTCGCACCGTGCGCGCCTGCACGACGTTGCATGCGGTCTCGAGGACCGCGTGAATCAGCGCCTCCTTGGTCGGATAGTGGTAGTGGAGCGCGCCCTTGCTCATACCCGCTTCCTTGGCGATCTCGAGCAAGCTCGTCTTGGCGTAGCCTTGGCGCGCGAGCACGCGGATCGCGGCATCGATGATTTGCTGGGAGCTCACCGCGCTCTTTGCATAGGCCATGGACTGAAGGCACCATGACGCGCGGGCCTGGGGCCCGTCAACCGCCTGTGCTAGAGCCGTCCGGTGAGCCAGCAAGGTCAGTCCCTCACGCGTCTCGTCGAGTTGATGCGCACTCTGCTCGGGCCGAACGGATGCCCGTGGGATCGCGAGCAGACGCTCGAGACGCTTCGTCAGTACGTCATCGAGGAGGCGTACGAAGTCGCCGACGCCATCGATCGAGGCTCGCCGGAGCTTCTGCGGGAGGAGCTGGGCGATCTGTTGCTGCAGGTCGTTTTCCAGGCGGCGCTGACCGATCAGAAGGGCTGGTTCGACATCGACGGGGTGGTGGATGCAATCTGCGACAAGCTGATTCGCAGGCATCCCTGGGTCTTTGGGAACGAACGAGTCGGTGACGCCAGCGGCGCACGCAACAGCTGGGAAGCGATCAAGTCCAAAGAAAAGAAGGAACGCGGTGCGCTGAGTGGTGTCCCGGTCGCCGTGCCGGGGCTTCTCAGAGCGGTGCGAATCGGTGAGAAGGCGAGCGCCGTGGGTTACGATTGGCCCGACGCCGGCGGCCCGCGCGCCAAGATCGACGAGGAGCTCGCAGAGCTCGACCAGGCAGCCGAAAAGGGTGACGTCGAGGCGCTGGAGCACGAGCTCGGCGACCTGTTGTTCGCGCTGGCGACCTACGCTCGCAAACAGGGCCTCGATCCGGAGGCCGCTCTTCGCGCCTCGCTCAATCGATTCTCGTCGCGTTTCCGCCATTGTGAGCTCGCGGCCAAAGCCCAGGGGAAAGACCTGCGTGACTACCCGGAGCCGGAGCTCGACCAGATGTGGGAGCGCGCCAAGGCGGCCGAGCGCGGGCAGTAGCATTTCGCGTCTCGCCCTATAGGCGCTCTTGCGGGAAGGGCATCACTGATTGAACGGACTCCGCGCCGACCAGCAACATCAATAGCCGGTCGACGCCAAGCGCGTTGCCGCCGCTTTCGGGCATGCCCGTTTCCAGCGCCTCGAGGAATTTCTCGTCGATCGGATAGACCGGTGCTCCTGTCGCGCGCCGCTGTGCCTGGTCGCGCTCGAAGCGCGCACGCTGCTCTCGCGGGTCGGTCAGCTCTCCGAAGCCATTGCATATCTCGATGCCCCGAATGAAGACCTCGAAGCGATCGGCCATTCCATTGGGCTTGATTCTCGCCAGCGAAGCCATGGAGGGGGGCCAATCGGTCACCACCACCGGCTGCTCCAGTCCGAGCCGAGGCTGGACTTGCTCTGCCCAGGTCAGGAAGAACCGGTCTTCGTCTTCCGCCAGCCTCTCGAGCTCGCAGCCCGCATGTTGGCGGAGTGCCTCCTCCACCGTGAGTCGTACCCACGGCGGAGCGTAGAAATCAAGAGCCTCGCCATCATTTGTCAGCAACTCTGCCAAGAAAGCAACGAGCTCCTCGGTGTCGGCAATCACATCGTCGGAGCTCGCCTCCGCCCGGTACCATTCGAGCATGGCGAACTCGCGCTCGTGGTGGCGGCCGTGCTCCTCGGCGCGATAGCTGCGTCCGAGCTGAAAGATGCGCTTCGCTCCTGCGCTCAGGAGTCGCTTCATCTGATACTCGGGGCTCGTGGCGAGCCAGCCGACGGGGCCGCGCTTGGGATCGCGCACCTCGAAGGCGGACAAGTGCACGTCTAGCCCGGGGCAGGGCACCACTGCGGGAGTGTCCACTTCGATGAAACCGCGCGCATCGAAGAAGCGACGAATCGCGCCAAAGGCCGTGGCGCGAAGCTCCAGAGTCGCCAGCAGAGCGCGATCTGCGGCCGTCGTCACCAGCCGCTCAGCCCTTGACGCGCTCCACGTACTGGCCCGTGCGCGTGTCGATCTTGAGCTTGTCGCCGACGTTGACGAAGAGCGGAACGTTGACCTGCAAGCCCGTTTCGAGCGTTGCCGGTTTGGTCGTGTTGCTGCTGGTGTCCCCCTTGAAACCCGGCTCGGTCTCGGTGACTTCCAACTCCACGAACGTCGGCGGCGTCACGCCGATCGGCCTGCCCTGAAAAAGCATCACGGACACCTCGGTGCCGTCGAGCAAGTAATGGACGTTATCGCCCAGCTGCTCGTCGGTCAGCGAAAGTTGCTCGTAGCTCTGCGTGTCCATGAAGACCCGCGCGTCCCCTTCCGGGTACAGGTACTGCATGGTGCGCTCTTCGGTGTCCGCCTTTTCGAGCTTTTCCCCGCTCTTGAAGGTCCGGTCGATCACCGCGCCCGTCATCATGTTCTTGATCCGGGTTCGGACGAATGCTTGTCCTTTGCCGGGCTTCACGAACTGGTGGTCGACGACGACGTAGGGAACGCCGTCGATCAGCATCTTGAAGCCTTTTCTGATGTCTGAGGTATCTGCCATGGGGTTACTTCTCGCGAATTGTCTGGGAGGCCACTAGGAGACCACTAGGTGTGTCAGGGGCTTCTCCGCGCTCCGCCGTGATCTGGACTTCGAGCTCCCGCAGGGAGGTCGGAATCGAGGCCCCGCCCACCTGTGCCTCGGCATCGTAGTCGAGGGCTTGCTGACGCACCGGAAGCTCGCCGATAGAGGTGAACCAGACGACGTAGTGGGTCAAGCCGGGCTCCACTCGCTCGGGCGGGGGAAGGTGATCCAACGTGATGTTAATCAGGATTTGGCCCTTGTCGATCTTCTCGATCTCGATATCGCCCTGTGTGGCGGGCACGTAGGCGCTGCCCACGAGCGCATAGTCCGCGGGTCGGTTGCAGCCGAAAAGGGCTGCAAACGCCAAACACCAGATGAGACGAAGCCCCACGAATTCCTCCTCGGCACGGCTTGTAGGCGGCCGATTTGGCGCCGTCAAGCGCCGGCCCTTGCCTCTCATGCGGGTCGGTTGTACCCCGGTTTCCATGCGAGACGTCGACGACGAGGTGCGAGAGATCAAGAAGGAGATCGTCGAGAGCCGCGGCCTCATCATCAAGACCAACAACTTGGTCAACGCCCTCGGGGCGGACATCAAGTCGATCGCCAAGCGGCAAGCCGGCTACGAGCGACGGCTCAACTGGAACAGCGGCATCGCCATAGCGGTCATCGGCGTGTTGTCGTTTGCCGGGCTCAAGTTGTATTTCGACGCCCAGATCGGCGGCGTGCAGTCCGAAATGAGCAGCGCGGAGACGACGGTCGAGGAGCTGCAAAGTGACCTCGGGGACGAAGTCCGTCGAGCTGCTGAGCGCGCCAGCGCCGCGGCGCAGGCCGCCGAGTTCTACGAGCTGATTCGCGCTCGAAAGCGCCTCGAAGTGGTGCGCGGGTATCCCGAAATCGTCAAACGAGCCCTTTCGCCCGTCGAGGCTGCGGTCTTTCGAGACTTCGAGCAGCGGTTCCGGCGGGACCTTTCCCTCGAGGCGTATCAAAAGGGCCTCGCCTCGGCGGAGGCACGAAAGCACGAAGCGGCGATCGAGCGCTTCGAGGAGGCCATCGAGCTGGATCCCAGCGGCGCGCACATTCCCGCCGTGAAGCACAGCCTCGCGATCTCCCTGCGCCAGCAGAAGCGCCCCGCCGAAGCGCTCGTGTTCGCCCAGCAAGTGGCCGAGCAAACCACCGACAGCGCGTTGCAGCCCGATGGGTGGTGGCTGGTTGCGCTGAGCGCACGGGACTTGAACGACCTCGATACGGCGCGTGAAGCCCTCAAAACGCTGATCCGGAAGTGGCCCCGGTCTGCGCTGTCCCGCGACGCGCGTCCGCTGCTTCGTGCGGTGACACGAGAGGCCTATCTCGGAAAGCAGGACGCCAGCGCCGAGCCGAGCCCGGAACCGGAGTAGGGACGCGTAAGAATTGCGTGTCGACGGCGGGACGGGCGTGTGACAAGTTTTCAGTTGATGGCCCGGCCCCGTGTCGCTTTCGTTGGTTCCGGTGGCGCCGCAAAAGGCGTAGCTCACATCGGCGTCCTTCGCGCCATGCAAGAGCTCGGCATCGAAGCCGACATTTGCGTCGGCGCCTCGGCGGGCGCGATCGCCGGCGCATTCTATGTCCAAGGGTACACCCCGTCGCAGATGATCGACTGGTTTCGGCCGTTTTGGCAGCGTGGGCTCGAGAACCCACCGCTCAAGGCGCGCTACTTCCTGGGTTTGCCCAATGCAGAGCAGCGCCGGAGCTGGGGCTATCTTACGAGCGGTCTGCTCTCCATCGATCGATTCGAGCGCTTCGTCGCGGAGCAACTGCCAACGGACGATTTTCGCGACTTGGACAAACACTTGCTGGTGACGGCCGCAGACATCGACGGCAGAGGCAGGGTGGTATTCGGACGCGGCTATCGCGAGGATGTGCCCATCAGCAGAGCAGTGGCAGCGTCCTCGTGCGTTCCGGTCCTCTTTCGCCCCCACCGCATCGGAAATCGCTTCTACATCGATGGCGAGGTCGTGCGGACGCTCAGCATCGACCTCGCCGTCGAGGCGGGGGCCGACGTCGTTATCATCTCGAACGTCTACCGGCCCCACGTCGGTCGAGCGGGCAGCCCGTCGCTGGTGTATCAAGGCGGTCTGGCCGTGGCCCGGCAATCTCTGAACGTCATTCTCAACGAGAAGGAAAAGCGCGGCATCGACTTGATTCACAAGATGTACCCGCAGGTCCAGGTGCTCGTGGTGTCTCCCGACCTCGGGCGGCTGCCTTTCACCTCGAGGCTGCATGCCAGAACGATGCTGCGCCGCGGCTATCGCGACGCGCTACGCATCCTCGCCAAGGCCAAGCGCCGCGGGGTATTCGACGTAGCCCCCAACGTCCGAAGCATCGGCGAAGCATAGGTTTTCACCGATCCCCGCACCTCGATCCCCGGAGGACGGGCTCGGAAAAACACGACATGAGGTTCCACGGAACGCGGCAGGCGCATGCCGGGGCTTGACGGAACACGACACGGGGATGTGTCGAACGGCTCGGCTTGCATGGGTGGTCGGATGCACTTGGGAGCGTTGACCACGCAAGCCTCGCCTCGGAGCTCGCGCCCAATCGGAGGTGGTTGCATGCATGCCGATTGTCACTCGCTACGTCGCCCCATCCCCGCATC
>Ga0209536_100000856_pt1 | contig 50437 bp, 42 predicted proteins | sample DeeMarSeWOR28_12_FD_187461 | JGI IMG/M metagenome (GOLD analysis project Ga0209536, IMG submission 187461) | Marine sediment microbial communities from White Oak River estuary, North Carolina - WOR-2-8_12 (SPAdes) (version 2) | ecosystem: Environmental > Aquatic > Marine > Intertidal zone >...
TTTTTTGCACCATCTAATAAAGAACGAATAAATACCCGATAAATGTATAATCCGGTTTCTAATTTTTTCCCCGATTCGCCCCGACCATCCCAGGTGATGTCATTGATCCTGAAATCGCTGTAATAGGTCGTTCCCTGCAGCGTTTTGACCATTTGCCCCTTCGCTGAAAAGATTTGAATGGTTACAGACAGGTTTTCTCCGGATCTGTTATGTTCGAAAGAAAATCTTGTTTCATCCCGGAAGGGATTCGGATAGTTCAACAGATTTTGTATGATTAACTTATTATTCTCTCCCACGATAAATTCTGTATACGCCTCCGTAAGATTATTATGTGTATCCCAGACCTTTAATATCAGTGTGTGGGGTCCCTCCTCTAAATCCGATAAGGGGTAATTCAGCCACCCGCTCCGGTAATTATCTAGATCGGCTTTATAAAACTGGTTGACGATATATTCTTCCTTATCATCCAGGATAACTATCAATCCTTTACTTATATCATTCTCTATGAGATTGATGCCGTTTTCGTCGTATAAATCCGCAAGCAAATTGGGATGGTTACTTGTCAGATCACCAAAATTAAACGTGGTGTCTTCAAGGAATAAGACGACTTCAGGGGGTAAATTATCCGCTGGTATGTTGTCAATAATTCCTCCCACGAAAAGGTTCCTGTTCGATCCGGAAGCATCCATCCTTCGGGAGAGATCAATGGAATATAGACTTATTTTTCCTTTCCCTAACTGATAATCGATGTTCTCCGGAACAATAAATTCAAAAGAAAACTCTCCATTGTTGATGGTTGCATCTCCCCTGAATAGTAAACTATTACGTTCTTCGTATACCAATACCGGGTCCTGAGTTCCGAGCGTCTGCTTCAATTGTGGCTTATCATAAACCGAGGCAGTTAATGTCCCGCTATAATCCTGAATGATATTTTGATCTACATCAATCACTTTTCCACTGATTTGGACCTTTTTTAAGGCTTCAAGGGTATCGGTTTGTTCCTCAAGAAGATGTTCATTGATTTTATCAATAATGAGATTCCGGTCCGGATAAGCAAGTTTCATAGATGGATCGCCCAATAATGAAAAATTTCTATTCACCGATCCGTTTAAACTTGCATTCTTCGTTTTCCTGAAGATTTCGCCAATGGCCTGATAGGCGCCATCCACTTTTTCAAAAACAAAATCATAAAAGGATTTATTCAGAATGAAATTGGTCGAAGCAAAAACAGGTCTTGCCGTGGTGACCAATCCAATGGCTCCACCCCGGTCATTGATCAAGGCATATTCAGCACCCGATCTTTTCTGTGGATCGTCGTGACGGCCGAATTCACAGGTAGCGGTCACCAACAACGGCAGCTTAAAAATATTATCCCATTGATTGATCGACGATATATTTAATATATTTTCCCGTGTCCATTGATTTTCATTTCCATGACCTGTAAAATTGATTAAAAGAGCTCCATTCTTAACGGCATTCCGGATAGCTGTATTTACGCCGGGTGCTTCCTCAAAATTGGGCTCCACAATCTGTTCGTATGCATCGATATAGATTTTCCTGATATTAAAATTTGAATAGCTTGTATCTACCTGAACACTCAGCCGGTCCGCATCCTTGGAATGCCGAACCCCGTCCGTACCATCCCCGTCATCGGCGACAAAGTAAATATCATTACGCCAGGATCCATAGCAGTTTTCATTGGTCTCATAGAGCAGGATTTTATCCACGATCACATTGGCTTCCGAAAGAGTCTTAACCGGTAATCTCCCAACGGATATATCCATGGCATGATCTCCAAAAAAAGATTCAGACCATTCGCCTTCGTCCTCATCCAGGAATCCATAAAAATCGTCAGAAGAAAAACTGTAAATTGGATGAAGTGAATTCCTGGATTCGTAGATGGGTATGAAATTCGTATTGAACTGAATGCGGTTTTTATAGTCAAATGAACCCCTTCCGAACAATAAGAGATAGTTTAATCGATTATCCTTGTCGTACAGATACTTCACAAAATCTCGTATAGCGGTAACGTCCTGGGTCCCTGAAGAGAATTCATTATAAACATGAAATATATTTACTACCTCCGCACTGATCCCGTGTTGTCGACGGTAGGTTGCCAACCTGTTTGCAGCCGGTAAAAAAGCGGGGTGTGAAATGATTAACAATTCAGGAGTAGTCAATGCATGCAGGTCCTGGTTTTTAACAGGACCCACGGGGAAGGGAATTTTGGTATTTTGATTATTAAACAAAATGAATTCTTTCAATTCATTGGTTGAGGTGCCAAATAAATATTGCTGGTTCTGTTTTGAGAATTCCTGGATGAAGGGATGTAATGGCTCCGTAATATTCCAGATTCTGATCGGATTCCCCGAATCCCTGATTTGAAATGTACTTATCGGATTGGAAATACTTTCAACGGACCTGAATCTGACCTGATCGGAAAATGATTCCAAATCCCGCCGACACCAGATGTTGAAATAGTCAAGGTATCCGTCGGATACGGAACTATTTCCCTTTGTGAATGAATATCGCAAAACAAGTTTGTCGGATAATTCCGGAAGGTCATTGGTATTAATAACAAATTCATCATTTCGTTCTCTACCCTTAACTCCGTACGTTGAATTGGGAATGATTTCCATTTCCTGCTGGCCCAACTCATAATTATTCAAACTTAAGGTGAAATAAGTAGGAGAATAGGATTGAGCCATCACCATACTGAAAACCTTTATTTCTGAATTGGCCGTCAGTCCGGGTACCTCTATATCAAAATCATAGGTGGTTTTAATCCTGAAGATCTCTCCGTACCACTCTCTACCGGATCCGGATCCCCAATACATGAGAATATTATACTGATCCAACTCATGGTAGATCAAATGATCGAAGGTGCTTATTTTCGGATAGGTTGCTCCCAGGTCCGGAACTGAATTCATTCGAAGACCGGGTTCATCCGCTACTGTAATAAAATAATAAGAGGTATCGGCATAGTCATGGTGTAAATATTCAACTCCGAATCCTGCCTCCATTTGCTTCAATTCGATCCGGTGCGGAGACTGCCCATAAAACAAAACATAATCACCTGAATTAAATTTGCCATCTCCTTCACCAACTACTTCGATGCTATTCTCCAGCAAATCCTCGGGCCTTGGAATCCCATTGGACTGAGGCAACATGGCACCCCCATTCCCATATATTCCAATATGCCGGGGATCAATATTGTCGACTGGGATCCCAAGTGATTTTAAATAATTATAATCAAGTTTATAAATTCCGTCGTCCGTAATGCCCACCTTATACCAGCTCCCCGAGGACAGAACGGAAGAACCTACAGATCCTTTCCGCAAATTTTGCCCCCCCCTGGCTTTCTTATTTTCTGTCCGATAGGTAAGGGTAAAAGAAATGATTTTATAGATATCGTTAGATAATGTGTCTTTGATAAAAGGGAATACACCTATTCTCGTTAACACTGAGTTCCCGGATGTAAGCTTTTGGATGAAAGACTCCGGATAATCCTTTATCTGAACCTTATTGAAAAAAGCAAGTTCCTCATCTGTTAATTTTACTGGAATATATTGCACAATTTCTGCTGATTCGATCGACTTGTTCAAATATTCAACCTGGAAGACGGGAAGATAATCATATTCTCTGGGATGATACGCTCCCTTAAAATTTAGTGTCCGGATCCTGTCACCCAGGTAATCCGGGACATAGGTGAATTCCTCCCAGGACAATATAAATTCTTGCTGATTTTGGCCAAGACAGGCAATCGACGGCAACATTCCTGTTATGAAAACGGATAAAAAAACTACCTTCTTGATAAAACCCTCCCCCATACCTGAAATTATAACGAGTAAACGGAATCCCTGTTTATTAATTGTAACTTGATTCACAAAAGTAATCACTTATCGCTATTTTTCGTGCGTAAAATGTCCGAAAGCTTTACTGGATTGTTCCGGATTGTCATGATCGGGACTTGAAAAATCGAAAAATATGCTGAAAAAGGGATAATAATATATAACCAACCATTAATATGAATATCCCTTCAAACCGAAGAAAAAAGAGCAGGATTAAACCGGTAAATATTAAAAGATACCTGAGCTCATTTCCTTTCCATGCTGTTTTATTAAATTTCAAGGAAAGAAATTGAATATTGCTGTTCATTAGGAATGACTGAATAAAAACGAAGGCCATTAATATATTGGGGTCATTAAAAACATACCTGAATGATTCCCAATCGGCCAGATAAATGTGAACCAGGCCTGCAACCACAAAGGCGTTCGCAGGAGTAGGTAGTCCTTGAAAATAATCATTTTGATCTTCATTAACATTGAATCTAGCCAGCCTGAAACCAGCTGCTACCACCATTAAGAATGAAACATAGGGATAATATCCGGATGAATTTTCCTGAAATAAATAGTACATTAGATAGGCAGGTAGGAGACCAAATGTAATTACATCCGCCAGGGAATCTAGTTCCTTTCCCATCGGTGAAACTTTTTTTAACATTCTGGCAAAAAATCCATCAAAAAAATCGAAAATAGCCCCTGCAAGAATAAATAATACGGCGGTCTCCGGAAGTTTTTCAGCAACAGCCACAACTCCGAAACATCCGGATAATAGATTCAGGGAAGTAAATAGGTTTGGAATATTTTCTTTAAATCTCATTTATACAGCATTTTCACTAAAAAACGGATTATATTTTCTTTCCCTGCTGACGGTCGTTTCAGACCCATGTCCTGGAATGACTTTTGTTTCTCCAGGCAAGGTAAAAATTTTAGATTTTATGCTATCTATCAATACAGAAAAATCTCCTCCGGGAAGATCGGTCCGCCCGATACTTTGATTGAATAATACATCCCCGGAAATACATACCTTTTCTTCCCGATTAAGCAAGGCAATATGACCCGGAGAATGACCCGGAACCTCCAGAACTTCCCAGTTTTGCATTCCCAACTGAATTATTTCACCTTCATCCACTAATCGATCTGCAACAGGTTCAACATAACCGGGATACCCATAAAGAGGCGCATACAATTTTACACTTTTTAGTGTGGGTAATTCGTATCTCCCGATAAGAAAAGGGACCTGAAAATAATTTTTAATTTTTTCCACTCCGAGGACATGGTCCACATGACAATGTGTATTCACTACGTAAATTGGAATAAGATTATTTTCGCTTATGTAGGTGATTAATTCGTTAACCTCTGCCTGTTCATAACAGCCGGGATCGATGATGATACAATCCCGCTCATCATGAATTACCAGCGTATTTTCAGAAAACTCGTTAAAACAGAATATTTTTATAGAAAGCATGAATAAAAATTTATAACAAATTTGTTCTTAATAATTCCAAATAAAAATACTGAAGTTGAAAAGAATTACCTACGTTGATTTTATAATAGTAGGAAGAGGGATAGCTGGAAGCATTCTTGCGCACGAATTAATGAATGCCGGGCAAAAAATAGTTGTTTACGATACTCCCTCCGAAAATAAATCCTCAACCGTTGCCGCCGGATTATTTAATCCAGTTACGGGAAGAAGATTTGTTAAAACATGGATGGCCGATCCACTTTTTTCTTACCTCAGTGAATTTTATGAAAATCTTGAAAAGAAACTGAATACAAAATGGTACTTCCCGATACCTTTGTTTCGGCCATTTCTATCTGTCAAAGAAAAGAATGATGTAATTGCAAGAAACCAAGCGGAAGATCTTGGATTCTATATACATCAAATCATAGATAAACCCTTTGAAAACAGGGTATTCCGAAATGTCTATGGTGGAATATTACTTAAAAAAACGGGTTACATAAATATACCGGAACTAATTTCAGGTATCCGGAAAAAAATAATACAAAAAGGAGAATTCAAAGAGGAACTCCTTGAATATAGTCAACTTGAAATCCTCCAGCCGGGTGTCAGATATAAAGAATACATTGCGCATAAGATAATTTTCTGTGAGGGTGTTGGAGGAGTAAAAAATCCCTATTTTTCCTGGTTGCCTTTCCGTCCTGTCAAAGGAGAAATTATCCTGATAAGACCGGAAGCAGATCTCGATATAATATTTAATCGTCAAATCTTTATTCTTCCGTTAATCGACAAAACTCTTAAAGTTGGTGCCACTTACGATTGGGATAACATCGACTCTCAACCCACCGAAAAAGGAAAAAAATTCCTCGAAGAAAAACTAAATCATTATTTTAAAGTTAATTATAACGTGATTGATCAGTTTGCCGGAGTCAGGCCGGCAACCAAGGATCGCAGGCCTTTCATCGGTCAGCATCCGGAACATCCCGAATTGGGTATATTTAACGGACTGGGATCAAAAGGTGTATCCCTGGCACCATATTTTGCCCGCAAGTTCGTTGATAAGTTACTATTTGGTAAGGAACTTGACAAAGAAGTTAATATTAAAAGGTATTATTGATTATTTTAGTGTTTACATTTAAATAATATTTGGTGCGTATACCATGAAGCGAATATTATTACTTTCATTCCTATCCCTGCTGGCATATCATATCACGGATGCCCAGATGACCGTAGAACAGTTTGGGCAAAATAGATTACAATATAAAATGTTTGACTGGAGATATCTCAGTTCAGAAAATTTTGAAATTTATTTCTATGATGGAGGAGGAGATATTGCCAGGGAAGGTGCTAAGTTCCTTGAAGATGAATTTGAAAGAATTACGGACATAATAGGATATTCTCCTTATACAAAAACCCGAATCTTCCTCTACAATTCCAGTACCGATCTAAAGCAAAGTAATGTGGGTGTGAATGAAAATAATTTTTCGGTTGGAGGCCAGACCGATTTTGTTAAACCACAGGTGGAAGTGGCTTACCCGGGATTGATGACCGAATTTAAGGATGAACTGATTTTCAAAATTTCCAAGATGCTGATTAACGACATGATGTTTGGGGGAAGTCTATCCGATATGTTTCAAAGCTCCTATCTGCTTACACTGCCGGACTGGTTTATTGATGGCGCCGCCAGTTATATCGCCTATGGCTGGAATATCACTATGGATGATTTCATGAGAGATCATTTCGTAAATGAAAAACCGAGAAAATTAAACAAATATACAGGGGAAGAAGCTATGCTCATCGGACATTCAGTATGGAATTTCATTGCTGAAAAATACGGGAGAAGTCAAATGGCGAATATTCTTAATCTTACCCGGATCATCCGAAATGAAGAAAAGAGCATTTCCAATACGCTTGGGATGTCGTTTAAAAATTTTGTGGGCGAATGGCTGGCATTTTACAATGATGTCTCCAATTATGTATTGGAGAGTTATACTGCACCTGATAAAAATAACCTCCTTATTAAAAACAGGAGAAACGTATTTTTCAATAAGCTGCGAATAAGCCCTGATGGAAACTATCTCGCCTATACGGAAAACAAAAGAGGTAAAATCCGTGTGAAAGTAAAAAGCCTGGAGGGGAGAAAGAAAAGAAGTGTTTTTACAGGAGGATACAAAGTGATCAACCAGGAAATAGATTTTGATCTTCCCTTGATCAGTTGGATCGACAACTCGAATCTGGCAATTATTTCCACAAGGTTTGGCAAGAATTTTATATGGTTTTATAATATAAATTCTAAAAGCAAACAGAAAAAGGAGCTGACCCGACTTAATAATATTCGTGATTTTGATGTATCGGAAAGTGGGAATCTGGCCATCATGAGTGCGGACATAGAAGGTCAGAATGATATTTTTCTGATAAGCCTCAGAAGGAACTCTATAAAACGGCTCACAAACGACAAATATGATGATATCAATCCAAAATTTGTACCTGGAACGAGTGCCGTTATTTTCAGTTCCAACCGGCCTAACGATAGCCTTCGCATTCAACGGCAAATAGATCTTGAAAAATTGAATTCGATTTTTAATTTATACATATTTGACATCGATACTACGAAAAATTTATTATATAAAGTAACCAATACCCTAAGCAATAATACCAATCCCATACCGGTTAGCGAAACGGAATTCTACTATTTGAGTAACCAACAGGGCATTTCTAATATCTATAAATTTGACATCAGTAAAAGGATCTATACGCAGGTCAGTAATTTCAGGACCAGCCTGAAGGAATATGACATTGGGCCGAATAAGCAAGGTCTCGTAGTCTCCATGCTGAATGATCTGAATACAAATGTTTACTACTATCCGGATTTTAATTATAACGATAATAAATTCACCCCGCAAACACGGCGGCAGGAAATCATAAGTGCCAAGTACGTGGCTGAAAAGATCCGACAACGACGGGATGCACTAAAGGATTCGCTGAACCAGGCTAAAACCATTGAGCAAAACCGCATTAAGGACCTTATTCAACAGAGGAAACGACAGTTGCTCGAAAACGATCAACAGGATGAAGTTGCTGATAAAGTGCCCCCTACAGAGGAATTTATTGATACGGATAATTATGTTTTTGACCGGGAAGTGGTACAGGAAACTCAAAAGCAGGAATCTTTCTTATCCCAATACCGTAAGTTCAGGCGGGAAAGTGAAATTTTAGGCCCCTTTGATTATGAAACTCTTTTCAGTGCAAATAATATAGTGACTTCCTTTGTCGTCGATCCACTATTAGGTTTTGGCATTCAGCTCGAGACACAGATGAATGATCTGCTTGAAAATCACCGGTTTTTTGGAGGTGTCCTGGCTACAACTGATCTAAGAAGCGGAAAATTTTTTGGTGAATATCAATATCTTAAATATACCATCGATTTTAATGCGCGGTATGAGAGAAAATCCCTCTACCGAACCTCCGGACCCAGCAGTCAAAAATATACCCTGGATAAGTTTGAACTTGGAGCCTCACTGCCTTTGAACGTTACTTCCAGGATCTCCATAAAGCCCTTCTATGCTTTTACAAAATATCATGAACTCGATCCCCTGTATCTGGTTACGCCGCCTCCTTCAGTGGTTACTTCCAATACCATTCATTATGGGGGATTTAAAACTGAATTTACTTATGATAATTCCATCACTACCGGGTTGAATCTTCTTGAAGGGGTTCGGGGAAAGATAGGATATATTCTATATCAGGGACTAAATGATGCGAATAAAGGTTTTGGAAATTTTTATGTTGATTTCAGAAATTATCAAAAAATTCATCGTGAATTTGTATTTGCCACGCGCCTGTATTACGGCCGTTTTTTCGGGCAAAATCCACAAAAATATTTACTGGGTGGTGTGAACAACTGGTTATTTAATAATACAAACATTACCGGGGAAAACGATCCCTTAGTGAATCAACCTTTAAGAGACAATACGAATCAGTTGTTTATGGAGTTTCTGACGCCATTACGGGGCTTCGATTTTAACACCTTTAACGGCGATAATGCCCTCCTGGTTAATTTTGAATTAAGATTTCCTATCATTCGATATTTTGTACAAGGGCCCATCACGTCCAACTTATTGCGTAATCTTCTTTTCGTGGGATTTTACGATATTGGCTCTGCCTGGACCGGCAAATCTCCTTTTGCTACTGAAAATAGCGTAAATACAGAATTGATAAAAAATGAAGGATCTCCTTTCCAGGCCAGAATCCAGAATTTTAAAAATCCATGGCTTTCCAGTTATGGCATCGGCATTCGGACGGTCCTCCTCGGTTACTACATGAAATTCGACATGGCATACCCCATTGAAGATTATGAGGTGCTTCGCCCAAGATTTTTTGTTTCTCTTGGTTATGATTTTTAAATTTTTATGAATTCAATAAATGGATTTGTTTCACATCATCAAGGGAAAAGGCACCCCTGTAATCATACTTCATGGTTTATTTGGAAGTTCCGACAACTGGTATTCCATAGCCAATCGGTTTTCAGAAAATCATATGGTTATTCTGGTCGACCAGCGTAATCATGGAAGATCATTTCATGATAAAACATTGGATTATAATGTCATGGTGACAGACCTTGAGCGTCTTTACCAATCCCTCAAATTAAAGCGGTCTATTCTGATCGGTCATTCCATGGGAGGAAAAACCGCGATGAAATTTTCGCTTAAAAATCCATCCGCCGTTGAAAAGCTAATCGTGCTCGACATTGCTCCGAAAAAATATCCGGTACATCATGATAAAATCATCGATGCATTATGCGGATTAAAGGTTCATAAATATGACAAAAGGGAAGATTTGGATAGAAAGCTCGCCCATTCGATACCAAATATTGCGGTAAGGCAATTTTTACTCAAAAATCTGGTGAGGGACCCGCATAATAATCTGAAATGGAGAATAAATCTTCCGGTCATTAAAAAAAGTCTTGAAAAAATTAGCGAAGAAATTAACTCCCCGAATCGATTCGATGGACCGACGTTGTTTATTGCAGGTTCCTTATCACATTATGTGCAACCAGAAGATAAGTATCAGATTAAAAAGCTGTTTCCCAATGCGTCCATGATTTATTTTAAGAATGCAGGTCACTGGATCCATGCGGATACTCCGGAGGAATTTATCGACACTGCATCTTCATTTATTAATTAGCCATGATGAAACCAGGGAATATTTATCTGATCCCCTCGCCTATTTCGGAAAAAAATCCTGAAGAGTTCATTGCTCTTGTAAGCAAAGAATTGATCAGGAAGGTCGATCTGTATTATGTTGAAAACATCCGGACAACAAGAAGGTTTTTTTCTACAATCGGAATTAAAAATATCGAAAATATACAGTTTGAGATCCTTCATAAAGATACATCCAGCGAGGAAATTGATCATCTGATTCAGATTATTAAAAATGGCCGGACCGCAGGATTATTATCGGAGGCCGGATGCCCCGGCATTGCTGATCCTGGATCAGCTTTCATCCTGGCGGCCCACCGGGCTAATATCCGGATTATTCCTTTACCAGGACCCTCTTCTATATTTATGGCACTTATGGCTTCCGGCTTAAAAGGCCAGCGTTTTGTTTTTCATGGATATCTACCCATCGATAAAAAAGTCAGGAAAAATAAGATCAGGGAGCTGGAGATGCAATCCAAAAACCTGGATCAAACTCAAATTTTTATGGAAACACCCTACAGGAATCGGCAATTAGTACAACGCCTGCTTGAATATCTAAATGATACCACCCTTCTAAGCATCGCTTCAGATATTACAGGAAAAAATGAATTCATCCAGACAAAATCTATCGGTGATTGGAAAAAAAAGGTCCCCGATCTTCATAAAAAGCCAACCATTTATTTAATTTCTAACGGTTAGATCAGGTCCTGCAATTTATTATCACTTTAATAATGGAATTGTCTGATCAATACCCTGAAGGGAATACCCGGACAAAGCTTCGGAAAAACAAAACAATTAATAAAAATATACAGAAATGGTATTTGAAAGGGTAATATTTATTTTTGATAAAAATCAAGAAAAAGAAATTTCTGAAAATTATTTAATTTAAATTTCTTTTATTTCCTTTTCAATAGTAACGAGGAATATAAGTATGAATTCAACGATTCGTTCTTCAAATGGATAAAGTTTTGATTTTGATTAAAAAAATTTCATGTATAGTATTTTTCTTGATTGTTCATTCGGGATTCACCCAAGAGGTCCAATGGGCAGTCAGGGTAATATCTTACTCCTCGGAATTATCACCGAAAGAATATGCGGCTGACCAGATCCTGGGTAAGCCTGATGTTTTACCTGCGGGCGGGGATAATCCCAATGCCTGGATGCCTGCTGATCCGACTAAGGAAGAATTCATCAAGGTGGGATTTGATCTTCCCCAGAAAATTCAACAGGTTGCCATCGCAGAATCATTTAATCCTACAGCGATCTATCAGCTCTATGCATATGACGCCCAGGATAATGAATACCTGATGAATACCTTTACACCCAGGTCCATCAATCTCAACGGAAGGCTGCTCAACGTATTTTTTGATCAGACATCCTATGAAGTGCATGCCATCAAGCTTGTATTACGCGGGATAATGGTGCCTGGATATAATGGAATCGATGCGATAGGGATCACCGATTCGAAGATTCCTATATCCGTCTCGGTTGAAGTCGTACCCAATATATCAGAAGATATTCAAATAGATAAATTGGATAAAAATGTGAATAGTGAATACAAAGAAACAAGGCCCATTGTTTCTCCTGATGGTCAGGTCCTGTATTTCAGTAGAAGAAATCATCCTGAAAATGTGGGAGGTATAGATGATCCTGAAGATATATGGTTTTCTGAATTCGATCATGCGATAAATGAATGGATGGAAGCCCAAAATATAGGTCGTCCCCTGAATAATCCCGGGGCCAATTTTATTAGTTCGATTTCTCCTGATGGGAATGCAATGACGGTAATTTTGGGCAATCAATATCAGAAAAACGAAAGAATGAAACCTGGAGTTTCAATCAGTACAAAATCAAGTAAAGGATGGTCAAAACCTGTCCCCTTAGACATGGTAAATCCATTTATTGAAAATAATGATGGGGATTATTTTCTTGCTCAAAACAGGAAAACGCTTATTTTTTCCGTTGAAAGATTTGATTCCTTTGGAGGAAAAGATTTGTATGTCTCTTTTCAAATGACTGACGGCCGATGGTCGGAACCATTGAATCTTGGTAAGGACATCAACACCACAAATGTGGAGAATGGCCCGTTTCTGGCAGCAGATGATGAAACTCTTTATTTTTCATCCAATGGATACAGCGGATACGGAGCGGCTGATATTTACCTGAGCAGGCGGCTTGACGACACCTGGCAACGTTGGACAAGACCTGAAAATCTGGGGAACAAAATAAATTCCGATGAAGAGGATATTTTTTTTAATATTCCACCTTCCGGACAGTATGCATACTTTACCAAAGGAAATACGGAATACGATGCAGACATCTACCGGGTTGAATTGCCGCTATTTTACCAGCCTTCCCCGGTTGTTACTCTTTTTGGGAAAATTTATAATTCTGAAACACTGGAGCCGGTGAAAGCGAGGATCCAATACGCGATGCTTCCTGAACAGACCAGTCTCGGTTATACAATTTCCGATTCCATCACAGGTGAATATAAAATGGTTCTGCCTGCCGGATCAAAATTTAAATACCGGGTAGACATCGAAGAATATCTTTTACTTGAGGACACAATAGACCTGGGCCCGCTGAATAACTACCAGGAAATCAATAAAGACCTTTACATCGATCCGGATATGATCCGTATGGCCTTATCCGTGTTCGTAAGGCAATCCAGTAAAATGAAGGATGCGGAAACCATCGGTAAGTCGGATGATGAACCATTTAAATCGATGGAAGACGCAATAGAAATTAACGATGGTGTATTATCTGTCAGGATTCAATTTGATTTCGATTCTTATCGAATCAAAGAAAACTCTTTTTCCGATCTTAACAGGATTCTAAATCTATTAAAAAATACTCCGGTAGATATCATCATTGCAGGCCATACCTGTGATATAGGCAATGATTCTTACAACCTGATTTTATCAGAAAGCAGAGCTCGGGCAGTTTATGAATATCTGATCAAAGAGGGAGTTGATCCTGAAAAAATGGCGATCCGGGGTTACGGCGAAACACGTCCTTTATCACCCAATACGGAGCAAGGCGGAAGAGAGAAAAATCGAAGAGTAGAATTCATAAGAAAGGATCAGTTTATCCGGTATGACGCAAAATATGAGGCGTATTAATTAAACAGGGATTTATTTTTTAATGTGTATTGCCCATCATTCAGCAGGGATACAGGACATACGATAAATTTGGTTGAAGATCAATGAATGAATTGATAAAGCAGCTGCTGGACGGCATTTCAAACTACAGCGTTCTCGAAGCAACCGGAGTACTTTTTGGCCTATTAAGTGTCCTTTTTGCTAAAAGAGCAAATATTCTGGTATTCCCAACCGGAATCATCAGTGTTATAATCTATATATACCTGACTTTTGAAGCAAAATTATATGCAGATATGGGCATTAATGGCTATTATTTTGTGATGAGTGTCTATGGCTGGTATTACTGGTCTAAAAAGGATAAAAAGAAAGATAAAACGCCTATTACTACTAATTCAAAAAAAGAATGGATCTGGACAATTATTATTTTAATCCTTTCCTTTCTGATACTTTATCAGATTCTACTTCAGCTCACCGACTCGGATGTACCCTTGATCGATGCGGTTACCACTGCTATTTTCTTCGTAGGTATGCAATTAATGGCCAAAAAGAAAATTGAAAACTGGATCGCCTGGATAATCGGTGATTTTATTTCCATTCCATTGTATTTTTATAAGGGATTGTTTTTGACAAGCATTCAATTTATAATATTTTTTATCATTGCAATAGCGGGATATATATCGTGGAAAAAAACGATGAATCAAGGGGAAAAATCCTGAAGGTCGCAATCGTGGGCCCCGAATCGACAGGAAAGACCGTCCTGGCTGAAACCCTTGCACAACATTATAGTACCGAATGGGTACCGGAATATGCCCGGGATTACCTGGACAGGATCAATCGGCCCTACACGCTGGAAGATCTGGAGACTATCGCCCTGGAACAGCTGAATTTGGAAGACCGGCTGGCAAAAAAAGTGAAAAACGTACTTATATGTGATACCAATTTACTGGTAATCAAAATATGGAGTGAATTTAAATATGGATTCTGTCCGGAGTGGATCAGGAATGAAGTTCAAAGCAGATATTATGATATTCATCTGCTTACCTATATTGATATTCCCTGGGAGGAGGATCCACAACGGGAACATCCACATAAACGACAATTCCTGTACGATCTTTACTTCAACGAACTTCAAAAGATAGGTGTCGCGTTCCTGGAGATCAAAGGATCTCCCGAAAAACGACTGGCCCGGTCTATTGAAGCAATTAATTTTTTGTTGGAAAAATAATAATCAGTAATTTTATAGTTCAATTAGGGGTGCCTGATATGGCTGAGATCATACCCTTTGAACCTGATACCGGTAATTCGGGCGCAGGGAGCCTATCATCTTATGCCTATCAAGTAATCCTTTTTTGTAATTTAATGAATTGATGTCTATGGGGTGCCTGAATAATTACGGGCTGAGATCATACCCTCATTACCTGATGCCGGTAATGCGGCCGAAGGGAAGGTATGGTAAACAGAATGGGAAACTTCCCCTGTTTCCTGAATGTTAACCAAATCTTATAACATGAAATTTTTAATAAAAACAATGTTGATGATCTTTTCGATCAGTCAGGCAACGGCCCAATACCAGGTCAGCGGCAGGATTATTGATGAGGAGACCGGGAACCCGCTTCCCGGTGCAAGCATTCAGATTGAGGAAACCGGAAAAGGGACCATTGCCGATGCGGATGGATTCTATAATCTAAGCATCCCGGAGGGCGGATACACGCTGTTCGTCAGTTTTGTGGGATTTGAGCCGAAAGTGATTACAGTCTCTGAATCGATGAGACTAACTATCGGTCTCGTCAGTAATTACAAACTCGAAGAAGTCGTGATCAACGCCATCCGGGGAGAAAAAAACCTGCCGCTTACCAAATATACTCTTGAAAAAAAAGCAATTGAAGATCGCTTTTTAGGGCAGGATCCGATATTTCTGCTTAATCAACTAACACCATCCCTGGTTTCTTACTCTGAATCCGGAACCAACCTTACCAATTACGGACAAATGAGATTGCGGGGAATTGACCAGACGCGGATTAACATTACCTTCGACGGAGCTCCTTTAAACGATATGATTGATCAGGGAGTATTTTTCTCAAACTTCACCGATTTTACCAATTCCATTGAAACCATACAGGTTCAGCGTGGAGTCGGAACAAGTACGAACGGTACCTCATCTTATGCGGGATCAATCAATTTCCAATCCATTGACTTGCGGAATTCCTCACCAGGTGCTGAACTTCAGCTCATGGCTGGATCCTTCAATACCTATCGGGCCGCCGCAGAGCTATTCAGCGGACTGCAGAAAGGTAAATTTGCATTTTATTCCAGGTTCACAAAAACAAATTCCAGGGGATATCGCCACCATACCGGGACTGATTCATACTCATTTTTCTTTTCAGGTGCCTATTTCGATAAAAATAATATGGTCAAGATCACCGGATTTACAGGTCAGTCTAAAAATGGACTTGCCTATTCACCTGTTGCAATCTCAGATATCCGGGTGGAGCCTAGAACCAATTATATAAATGAAAACGACATCGACGATTTTGGTCAGGATTTTATCCAGATGCAATATACCCGATCGGTGTCCGAATCCTCCTCCTGGGTTTCCTCCTTCTATTATGGGGCTGCAGGAGGAGATTTCCCGGCCGGATTTTATGTTTCGGACAGCATCTTCGATTCCGGCAATCCTGAAAACTACCGGATCGAACAAAGATTTACACAGATCAATTATCCATTATTCAATGATCATCTCGGATTTACCTCCTATTATCAACTTTTAACGCTAAATCGAAAACTCAATGTCAATGGTGGCCTTCATATTTATACTTTCAACCGTCAAAATCTGGAGAGCATACTGCCGGATAATGGCAATCCTTATTATGATGAAAGATCAAGAAAAAATGAATTGAGTTTATTTGCGAAAGCAGATTACAGATTTAATAACTGGTCGGTCATGGTGGATATACAATTCAGGACGTTGCAACTTAAGATAAATCCGGATGACCACCTGCTCCCAGGTGAACCGGACGTATTTAAAAACTGGACATTTATAAATCCGAAAATCGGATTTATGTATGAGCTGGATAATCATAAGGATCTTTATGCTTATTATGGATTTTCGGGCCGGGAACCTACTAAAATTGATATTCTTGGTGGATTTCAATTAAATGAAGCCAATCTGCCAAGTGTAAATTCCAATAATGTTAAACCCGAATACGTGCATGATATGGAAGGGGGATTCAGATTAAACAATGAGAAAGCCCAGTTTAAGATAAACGGTTTTTTCATGAAGTTCAAAAATGAAATAGCCCCAATCGGAGCCTATGTGCCGGAAGGATTTATCCAATTACGAAAAAACATACCTTCCAGTTACCGGACCGGAATAGAAGTGGACTGGGAATGGGATTTTTTATCATCTCTGCGTTTCAGTGGAAATGCCACATTTATGAAAAGCCTGATACGTGAGTATGATCCGGTTGAAGACCCCGGGATCTACAGGAATGTATCCCAACCGCTAAGTCCTTCATTAATGGGTAACGCGAGCCTGCTGTATCATTTCAGGGATTTATTTGAAATTGAATTCTCCGGGAATTTTCTGGGTGAATCCTATCTTGAACCAACGAACAGGAAAGATCTGGTGATGCCCGGATTTTTTATAACCAATGCCCGGTGTAAGGTAAATTTTCTTCAGAAACACTCGCTCCAATTCCATCTGAACAATATTTTTAATCAGCAATACTTTACTTACGGTGCGCCGGTTGATCCCGATTTCAACGGCATTGTCGAACCGGGATATTTTGTACAGCCACCCAGAAACATTTACCTCATGCTGATCCTTAAATTTTGAAATCGAAGGTCCTGTTTGGATTGTGAACATCATAATCCTGGATTACAAACTCTATTTTTGGCTTTTACTCAATGGGTTTCAGGAAGATTTCAGGTTAAATCAATTTTGTTGATCCTGGAAAATAATAATTGTCTTATTTTTGCAAAATGATCATTTTATAATGAGAGCCAGGGAAATAAGATCATTCGTTGTACAGGATATACTAATTGAATGGAGGCTGAGGTATGCCATAAACGGGATTCTGCTCTATCTCGCATGCATCATTTTTATTTGCTACCTGAGTTTTAGGACACAGATGAATACAATGAATCCCGTCACATGGAATACACTATTCTGGATTATTATCCTGTTTACCGCCGTGAATGCCGTAACTAAAAGTTTTATCCAGATTAGTGAAGAGAGACTTCTTTATTTATATACAATCGCTGATCCGGCAGTCGTAATTCTGGCCAAAATTACCTATAACAGTTTACTGTTGATCAGCATCAGCCTGATAGGTTTTCTATTTTATAGTTTCATTCTCGGCAACCCTGTTGCTGACCAAGGATTGTTCCTGATAAATTTAATACTTGGCGCAATTGGTTTTTCTTCAGTGCTGACCATGAACTCCGGGATTGCATCCAAAGCCTCCAATAGTACATCGCTTATGGCAATATTAAGTTTTCCTGTAATTTTACCATTGTTACTGGTCGTGATAAAGATCTCAAAAAATGCACTGGAAGGATTGGATCGAAGCGTAAGCTTTAATCAGATTGTTTTTCTGATATCGATCAATGTAATTGTGATAACCATGTCCTATATATTATTTCCTTACATATGGCGAAGCTAGAGAACTACTTATTACAAAAAAATTGGTGGAAAGTATTTGCCGTTTTTATGGTCATGTATACCATAATAGCCGGATTCCTGATCAAGGTACCACGGATTCCTATTGTGCATGAAAGTGTAAGAAATCAGTTCTTTCATGTTTCCATGTGGTTTACGATGATGATTCTCCTGACCACATCGCTTGTTTATTCTATCCGGTTCCTGGCCCGCCAACATAATCAGGATGATCTTATCGCTTCTGAATTTGCTAATATGGGAATCGTCTTTGGATTGCTGGGACTAATCACCGGAAGTGTCTGGGCCCGGTTTACCTGGGGCGCCTGGTGGGTCAATGATCCTAAATTAAATGGGGCGGCCATCTGTATGCTGATTTATCTTGCGTATCTGATATTGAGAAATTCCATTGAGGATGAACTTCAGCGCGCAAGGATCAGCGCGGTTTATAATATATTTGCATGGTCTACATTGCTTCCCTTACTTTACATTCTGCCCAGGCTTACCGACTCCCTTCATCCGGGTAGCGGGGGTAATCCAGGATTTAATATTTATGACCTGGATAATAATCTGAGACTGGTTTTTTATCCTTCCATTCTTGGCTGGACACTTCTGGGAATTTGGATTATTCAGATCAGGATCAGATTTTTAAATATTAAGCGTAACTTTGAAGATTCATTTTCATCATGAAACAATATCTCTACACGTTCTTATTCATTTGCCTTGGATATCCCATGTTGGCGCAGGATGCCCAAACCGGAGGAATTGAAATGGCAGACGCACTCCGTTCATCGGGAAAAATATACGTTGTCGTTGCGGTGTTGGTATTGATCATGACCGGAATTTTTTTATATCTGGTAAGACTTGACCGTAAAATCAGAAAATTAGAAAAGGAAATAAAAAGCAGAAAATAATTGTGAAAAATACTCATATTATCGGAATAGTCCTGATTGCCCTGGCCGTGATGATCATCATCATTACGGCGGGTGATGCGAGTACCTACGTTACTTTCACAGAGGCAAAAAAAATGTCTGAAAATGGAAACAATAAGAAAATACACGTTGTTGGACAATTGACTAAGGACATGACCGGCAGGGTAACCGGGATTAATCCCAGCCAGGACATGCTTTCGGTCTCATTTAGGATGACCGATAATGAAGGGAAAGAACAACAGGTATACTACAATGAACCTATGCCTCCGGACCTGATAAAATCAGAACAGGTCGTGGTAATCGGTTCCTTCCAGGAAGACGTTTTCATTGCCGATAAAATACTGTTAAAATGCCCTTCAAAATATCAGGAAGAGGAAATAGCAATTTAATAAAACAAGGATAAAAAATGCATTACCTGGTAGGGAATCTGGGGCATCTTTTCATTATCATCTCTTTTATTTCTGCTTTGATTGCTGCTTTTTCCTACTATATGTCAGCACAAACGGAGGAACGTGGATGGAAGGTAAACGGGAGAGTTGCTTTTGCCGTTCATACGGCAGGTGTAATGGGAGTAGTAATTTTTTTATATATTATCATCTATCAGAATTATTTTGAATACCACTATGCCTGGAGCCACTCTTCGAAATATCTTCCCTTCTATTATAAAATCTCTGCCTTTTGGGAAGGTCAGGAAGGAAGCTTCCTCCTGTGGATCTTCTGGCATGTGATCATAGGTATTTTTATTATCGGTTCCTCGAGGAACTGGGAGTCTCCTGTCATGTTTGTAGTCTCACTGGTTCAGGCGTTTTTATCCTCCATGATACTCGGAGTAGTCCTTTTAGGTATAAAAATTGGGAGTTCCCCTTTTATGTTGACCAGAGAAGTAATTGAGGCTCCGGTTTTTCAATTGAATCCTGATTTCATACCGGAAGATGGTTCGGGCTTAAATCCTCTCCTTCAGAATTACTGGATGGTAATCCATCCGCCCACCCTGTTTCTCGGATTTGCAACTACTATTGTACCTTTTGCCTTTGCGATAGCGGGATTATGGAAGAAAAAGTATACTGCCTGGATAAAACCAGTGATCCCATGGTCTCTTTTTTCCGCCGCAACACTTGGATTGGGAATTATTATGGGAGCCTATTGGGCCTATGAAACCCTGAATTTCGGAGGTTACTGGAATTGGGATCCTGTTGAAAATGCCATCTTTGTTCCCTGGCTGGTCCTGATAGCCGCCATCCATACCCTGTTGATATATAAAAAAAACCACACGGCTCTTCGTACTAGTTACATTCTGGTCATTGCAACCTTTCTGCTCATTCTCTATTCCACCTTTCTTACCCGAAGTGGTATCTTAGGAAATGCCTCGGTTCATTCATTTACTGATCTCGGATTGAGCGGGCAGCTACTCATTTACCTGATCGTCTTTACGTTCCTTTCTTTCCTCTTTTTGTTCCGTAACTGGAAGTACCTGCCAATCTCCGATAAGGAAATAAACGCCTACTCCCGTGAATTCTGGATTTTTATAGGGGCGGCGGTATTATGTCTTTCTGCCTTTCAAATAATTATTCCTACTTCCATCCCAGTATTTAATGCAATCCTGAATAACATAGGTATCGCATCAAATATGGCACCCCCGGCCGACCAGGTAGTCTTTTACACAAAGATCCAATTATGGTTTGCCTTTGGGATAGCCATCCTGACAGCAATTGGCCAGTATTTCTGGTGGCGAAAGATGGAGAAAGGGAAAATATTTAATGAGGTAGCGCTTCCTCTGGTAATTACCCTCGGCGTATCTACCCTGATATTGATTTTATCCGGGATCACGCAATTCCCATTATTATTATTGATCACGGCTTCGGTCTTCACAATGCTTACAAATATGCTCACCCTGATGCGGTTACGTAAAAGCAGACGGAACCTATCCGGAGGCTCTATTGCACATATAGGAGTGGCGCTCATGATCTTAGGCATCGTATACTCATCCGGGATGTCGAGGGTAATTTCTTTAAATCGATCGGGGATGCTATACAGCAGTAATTTCCCAGATGAAATCAATAAGGAAAATATCCTACTGTTTCAGGACCAGCCTAAAGAAATGGATAATTACCGATTAACCTACAACGGGAAAAAAATTAAAATCAAAGGGTACAAAGGCTATTTCCGGAAAAATAAATTTATATCTGCCCTGGATCCACATTATCTTGTAGCAAAAGAAGATATTTTAGACGGAAATATCATCATAATTGCCCGGGGAGACACGGTTGAGTACAATCCGGAAAATGTATATTTTGAGGTAGAATATAAAAAGCCGAATGGCCAGGTGTTTTACCTGTACCCGAGATTACAGGAAAATCCGGGTATGGGCAACGTGGTTTCTCCTTCCATAAAAAAGGCTGCATTCCGGGATATATATACACACGTGACGGTAGTGGCTGAAGATGAGAAAGAATGGTCGGAAACCGAAGAAATTGAAGTCCCTATCGGTGAAACCTTTTTCGTTAACGATTACGTGGCGTCTTTGGAAAAATTCGAGCGAATCCATGATATACCGGGGACCGAACTCACCGAAAACGATGTGGCGGTCAAGGGGATCGTAAAAATCAACGGATCACTAAAAGATTATCAGCTTGAGCCCATCTATCTTATCAAAGATAATTTTGCGGGGAGGCTCCCCGCAGAAAATGCAGCACTGGGCGTTAGGATTACGATTCATAGCATATTACCAGATAAAAATTCAGTTGTATTAGGCCTGAATACTTCGCAAAAGGATTACATTATTCTAAAAGCAGTTGAAAAACCCTTGATCAATGTCTTATGGTTGGGAACCCTGATACTCATGATCGGTTTTGCCATGGCAATCATCAGAAGAAGCCGGGATACTGCCCGTTAGCCTATCAGGAAATTTTTCTTCAGCCGGTTACACTCACCAATTTTGGCTGATACATAGTGAGTAACTTTAATGAACTTCCGAATATTCATATTATTGTTATTACTACCGGTGCTGACTGTTTGCGACCTTAATGTTGAAAATCCAGCGCCGGATCCAAGAACAAATCCGGAATATGCCAATTGGCTCATCCCCAAATCAGAAATTGTGGTCCGGAGCAGTGTGGAAGATTTAGTTCCTCCTCTTGATAATCCTACATTTTTAATGTTGCCCGAGGCTACTTATCTGAAAGAAGACGACAGGGTGCTCGGTGTTAACATTGATGGTATCCTTCGTGCCTATCCCATATCCATCTTGAATTACCATGAGGTGGTGAATGATCATTTTCAAGTCGCTGACATTATGATCAGCTACTCCCCATTAACCGGAACGGCTGCCCTATGGGACCGTGGGAATATGAAAGGTTTTTTTTCCTCATTCAGTACTTCAAAATATATATTTAATTCGAATCATATCCTTTTTGATGATGAAACTGCTAGCCATTGGCTCCCCATGTATTTTGAATGCGTTAATGGTACGTTGGAAGGTTTCGACCCTGAAACCTATCCTGTGGTAGAAACATCCTGGAAAAACTGGAAGTCCATGTTCCCTGGTTCGAAGGTTCTTTCCAATTCTACGGGATTTGATTTCAATTACTACCTGGATCCCTACCTTGCCTATCAAATAAGTGATTCGATCCGGTTTTCTACTAAGCCACTGGACACAAGACTCCCGTACAAGGAGAAGGTTCATGGTATCATCATTAATGACCGGGTAAAAGTATATCCCCATGCACTATTCGGTGATTCCAACTCCATTATTCAGGATAATTTTCAGGGTTTATCGGTAGTCGTTGTCGGAAATAACTCGCAAAAATTCATTGTTTCCTTCGAAAGAAGAATCGAAAGTGGGATTGAACTTGATTTCTCGCCGGTTAACGGGCCGGCACCCAATATCCTAATTGAAGATCAGGAAGGGAATCAATACGACCTTTTCGGCCTGGCCGTGGAGGGACCCGATAAAGGTCGCCAGCTGAAATCCACAAATTTCTTATATGGCTATTGGTTCGCCCTTGCCGCCATGTATCCCGATCCCGTTATTCATGAATAAGATTATTCGCTGGTATCCAGGGATGATTTCCTTAATATTTTGACCTGTAGATATTTAATTACTGATATTAATCATTTTTTCTCTATCTGCATGCGAATATTTTTACAGAAATGTTCGGAGTGCGATTTATATCGAATGAGACCTTTTAAAATTCTTGGAATTCAACAAATAGCCATTGGAGGAGAAGATAAACAAAAACTGGCCAGATTCTGGGTGGATATCATGGGATTGAAGCGCGTGAAATCATTCCAGAGTGAATCTGAAAATGTGGATGAGGATGTATTAAAAATAGGCGAAGGTCCTCATTCGGTGGAACTCGATATCATGCAACCAATCGATATTGACAAAAAACCCAGGGTTCATGAACCCAGGTTAAATCATATTGGATTATGGATCGATGATCTACCCAACGCAGTAGAATGGCTTCAAAACCAGGGGATACGATTTACCCCGGGTGGAATAAGAAAAGGTGCTTCGGGATTTGACGTTTGTTTCATACATCCAAAAGGTAATGAAGACTTCCCTTTATGCAGTGAAGGGGTATTAGTTGAACTGGTGCAGGCACCTGAAGAGGTGATCAATGCGAAGGTTTGATTAGTAGTTTTTGTGGTTGCAAAGTTTGGTTTAAACCCCGATGAGAATCGGGGTTTTTTTATCAGATTTAGTTCACATAGGATCTTTTCAGGGAGCAACAGGCCGGTATAATACATGAATTTCAAGTATATTACTTAGCTATTTTGTTAATTCCGGAATTTTATCGGGTTATTTAATCATTCTTTAATTTTATTGTACAGTTTCATAATGAGAAAACAATAATGCATAACTATTACAATATTGCTATGGTGGGTGCCGGTAATCTTGCCTGGAATCTGGCACCGGCCTTAGAAAATAACGGACACCGCATCAGCATGGTATTTAACAGAACCCGAAAAAATGCCCTCCTTTTGATTGAACAGTTATACAGGGCAGAATTGAAAAGAAATCTGAATTTTTCCAACGAATCCCTTGACCTGATCATTATCGCAGTCAACGACAATTCGATTAAGGATATTGCCTCAGAAATTATTCTACCAGAAAACTGCCAGCTGGTTCATACTTCAGGAAGTCAATCCATGAATATTCTGGAAAGATCTGCTGCTTCCAGCATGGGTGTATTTTATCCGCTACATTCCTTTACCAAGGGAGTAATGACAGATTTCAGGGAAGTCCCCGTTTTTCTTGAATCCAGTACTCCAAACGGACTTCATCAGTTGAAAACGTTGTCAAAAGGCTTGACGAAAAAAATTTTTCAATTAACCAGTCCGCAACGTCGCGCCCTCCATTTGTCTGCAGTCATAGCAACTAATTTCTCCAATCATCTTTTTACACTGGCAAAAAAAATAATGGATAAAAATGGAATTGATTTTAATCACCTACAACCGCTTTCCTTTTCTATGATCCAGAAGATATTTACCATAGGTCCCGAAGCAGGACAAACCGGTCCAGCCATACGAAATGATCTTGAAACGATCGATGAGCATCTGGAAATGCTTGAGAATGAAGAAGATTTGGTTGAAATTTATTCTATAATGTCAAAAAATATTCAACAATCACGCAAAAGGCCAAAAAAACATTGACCCCTCATACAATCCGTCCGGATCCCGGGAATTATATGTTTAATTTGCAGGATATAATAACACGGTTCTTTCACATCCCAACCAACCACTAAATCGATAGATTTTTCCGGATTGAATCCGTTTTTTTTTTAAACAATTAGTGAATGGAATTGGGATCAAATCCCCTCAGCTTCAACCGCTTTAACCTCCGGAATCATTGTTTTTAATAAATTCTCTATACCGGCCTTCAGGGTTAACATGGAAGACGGACAACCACTGCAGGATCCCTGGAGTAATACTTTCACGGTACCGTCTTTGAAAGAATGAAATTCGATGGCGCCGCCATCCTGCTCTACCGCAGGTTTTACATACTCCTCAAGTAACATCCTTATTTTCAGATCCAATTCACTTTCACCAGGATCAGGCTCCCCCGATAACGAATCGTCCTCAAGTAATACTGGCTTATTCTGATCCAGATAATTGATGAGGAAAAATTTTATTTCGTCGCGTATTTCCATCCAGTCAACCCCAGCTTCCTTGGTAATCGTGACAAAGTTATTCATGAAGAATACCCTTTTTACATAACCAAAACCAAAAAGGGCTTCCGCAAGGGGTGCCTTTTGAGTAGATTCCGGATCGGGGAAATCGAAGGGGATATCCTCCGGCACGATCAAATAATTTAAGACAAATTTTAGTGAATTTGGATTGGGGCTTTGTTCAAAATATATATGTGTTGCTTTGTTCATGGTAAATAGTTTCCTTTTCCTAATATTAACTGAAATTGACTTAATTGGGTTTTAAAATCCTATTTCTTTTTGTCTGGTTGGATTACTCCTCTGATTTTTTCTTTTATTTATCTCCTACATCTTCCCCTTCCGTACTTGCTACAGTCATAGCTACTGTTGCATCTCCGGTTATATTCACAATTGTCCTGCACATATCCAGGATCCGGTCAGGGGCGATGATCAATGCCAGGCCTGCCGCTGGAATACCGATCGCCTCCAGCACGATCACCAGCATAACCATCCCTGCACCTGGTACACCTGCTGATCCAATCGAAGCAAGGGTGGCCGTCAGCACAATCATAATCTGGTTGCCTAGCGTAAGGTGAATGCCCATGGCCTGTGCGATAAAAACAGCTGCCACGCTCTGATAAAGGCTTGTCCCATCCATATTGATCGTGGCCCCCAATGGAAGGACGAAACTGGTCACCTCTTCGGAAACGTGAAGATTTTTTTCCACACATTCCATGGTTACCGGCAAGGTGGCCGAACTGCTGCTGGTACTGAATGCCAATAGCTGAGCCTCACGGATTCCTTTAAAGAACCTTTTGTATTTTACTTTTGTGAAGATCTTGAATATCGAAGGATAGATCGCAAGGATCATAATGAGTAATCCGATTATGACGGTAATTGAATAAGCTAATAGGGCGGATAAAATTTCCCAGGCTTTGGAAGGATTGTCACCTGCAAGTTCTACAATAAGTGCCGCAATCAACGCAAAAACACCAAAAGGTGCCAGTGCCATGATGAAATGAATTATGGTCAGGATCACCTCATTGGCTCCATCAAAGAATGCAATCACAAACTTACTTTTGGCTTTGGGCACCTTCAAAATCGCGATGCCGAAGATTAACGAAAAAAAAACGACCTGGAGCATGTTGGAGTTATCCGTTGTAGCATTGAAAAAATTAACAGGAACCATCCGGACAAAAGGATCCAGGGGACCTTGTTTCTTTAGAAGTTCTGCCTGACCAGTGGTGGCCAGCGCTTCTGTCGAATAAATTCCAAGAATTTCTTCCCTGGTATCGGGTGTTATAACATGTCCGGGTTTAATGATGTTTACAATAAATAATCCGATGGTAGTAGCGATGGAGGTGGTAATAAGATACAGCAATACTGTTTTTCCACCCATTCTCGATAATTTACTGATATCTCCGAGGTTAGCCACGCCGACAATAAGCGAAGCGATGATCAGGGGGACCGCAATCATTTTTAATCCATTGACAAAAATTACTCCTACCGGCTTGATATAATCAATCGTAAGATTGGAAGGAATATTAAAAAAAATACTTGCCAGACCAAACAATAAACCGGCAATCAAACCGATAATTATTTGGGTATGCAAAGGTAATTTCCGCATTACAGTTTAGCGTTCAGGTTCATCAGGAAAAAATCGGCAATAACAAGTGCTGTCATTGCTTCAACAATAGGTACGGCTCTTGGGACTACGCAGGGATCATGTCTTCCTTTTCCTTCCACAATAGTTTCTTCACCCTCCTGATCGATACTTTGTTGAGCCTGCATGATGGTTGCAACAGGTTTAAATGCCACACGAAAATAAATATCCTGACCATTCGAAATCCCTCCCTGTATGCCGCCTGAATAATTGGTACGGGTTTTAATAGTTCCCTTTTCATCCCTGTAAAATTCATCATTATGGGCCGATCCATGCATCTGAATGCCTTGAAATCCACTTCCATAATCAAATCCTTTTACGGCATTGATCCCCAACATCGCTTTCCCCAGGCAGGCATGAAGTTTATCAAAGACGGGCTCTCCCAGTCCTGCGGGAACGCCGGTTATCACGCCCGTTATGATTCCCCCGATGGTATCCTGCTTTTTACGGGTTTGCTCAATCAAATCGATCATCTTCGCCGCGACCACAGGATCGGGACACCTAACAGGATTAGATTCAGTAAGGTCCAGGTTGAGGTCCGGATAGCTTTTATCCAGGCCGATACCACCCACCTGAGAAACAAAAGCCCTGATTTCTATCCCGTGATGATTTAAAAATAATTTTGCTATTGCACCGGCAGCCACCCGGGCAGCTGTTTCCCTTGCTGAACTTCTGCCTCCTCCTCGGTAGTCCCTGATACCGTACTTCATCTGATAGGTGAAATCGGCGTGAGAAGGTCTGAATTTATCAGCGATATGGGAATAATCCTTACTTCGCTGGTCTTTGTTATAAATAACCATACATATTGGTGAACCCGTACTCTTCCCTTCGAAAACACCTGAAAGGATCTCAGGATGATCGCTTTCTTTTCGCTGGGAAGTAATTCTTGATTGCCCGGGTTTCCTTCTTTCAAGTTCCTTCGAAATAAATTCTTGGTCGATCCTCATCCCTGCGGGGCATCCATCAATGACGACTCCAATAGCCGGTCCATGCGATTCACCAAAGGTTGTAATTCTGAAAAGTTCCCCGAAAGAGTTACCCATGAATTATTTTTTGAAAACGAGATAGATTGAGGCCCCTAACATAACCAAAATAAACAGGTTCGCAAAAGTTTTTACCCATTGATCACGATGAAGATTTGCGAGCTGATTATTTTCTATTTCGATCAGATCATAGAAAGTACCTAGATCGTTGGATTGTATCTGATCATTCCTTTTACTTTCGCCGGTAACCTGAACGATCGTGTTGGACGTCAAGGTATCATAGGTACTTTGGATCGGATTAAAATAAATCCACATAAAATAATCAGACAGTTTATAGTCTCCCGGTTCATTGGGAATGATATAATAATTAAAAGATTTTTCACCCGTTACCCGATTATTTCCACGAGTGATTTGCTGCCTGATATTCGGGGGATAAATTTCAAAAATATTATCGGATTCGGGTTCAGGACGTGTGATGCCGGATATATTACCTTCCCCAAAAACAGTAAATGAATAATTAAAACTCCGGCCTGTCTCCAGATATTGATCACTAACCGACTCTTTTAATTTATAATTTCCTACCGATACTTCATCCTTTAGTGGGTGAGGGGGCAAATCCCTGACCAATACTTTCTGTGGCTTTGTATAATAGGTTTTGAAATCTTCCTGCCGGTTTCTGCCAAATAAGGAAGGATTTTTAGCGACCCTGTATTTAATCATCCTGAATGCCACCTGTGGAAAGGAAATAGGATCTGTATTTAATGGGAAATAGGTAGCCTGATAGATTTTATACTGGCTGTATCGTTTTTTATTTAACAAAACCGATTCGGCAGTCAGGTTATCAATATTGTAATTCTCTTCCCAGCAGTTGGCCGGCTTGATATCTTTTAGTATTTCAGATAACTGTTTTGCAGGTTCGTAAAACTGTAATGGAGCACGATTTTCTTCAGCCACATAAAAAGCCAGGGTAATAGTGAATCCCTCTCCAACATATACTGCATCTTTACTGGTTGTCAGGGCCAGGAAGGCATCTTCTTTGACATCGACAAATTCCTGGGCATTATCGGGCCTTCCAAAAAAATCATCAAAGGGATCAATTGAGAAGGGATCCCTTCGGGTTCGCTGTTGTGCAGGTGGGCCTACCCGAATGGTTTTCCCAGGTGATTGGACATCCTTTCCGTTAATCTCCATAGTAAAGGGAGCCAACCGGTAGGTGCCTTCCGCATTGGCTACGTAATTCTGAATAATGCTCTGTCGTGAGGATACTCGGCCATTGACTATGTTCGTAGAACTTGAAGAAGAAGTTCCCCTTTTGGAAAATCCGGGAATATCCGGAAACTGATTATAGGTTCGTAACTGGTCGTTCTCAACCGTTATGGTAATAGTAAATGGTTCATTTAAGGCTATTTCATCCGGTCCAAGCTCAATTGACGCCTGTTGGGAAAAACCCTGAAACCCTGATAGAATAAAAATCGTAAATAATCCTAACGTCACCGGACATCGGAAAGAAATTTTGAGGAAGTTTAGAATATTCATAAAGCCTCATTTTTTAATTAAACAAAATTAATTCATTCTTTTTATATGGATCAGAATTTTGTTATATTCCAACAACTGAATAATGAATTATTTATTTCAACCGGATAGAAAGATTCACTGTTTTTTAACAAAAATTTTAATGGCGATGCTAGACTATGCAAAAATGATTCTCAAAAAAGTAAGCTTTGACCGTAATTTATTCGAAAAAGAATTGGTGAAAGCCATTAACGTATTGATTCTACCCGAATTAAGAGAATTTAAAAAATGGTGTTACGATCAGTTTGGAGATATTTATTATGCAATTCTTAATAAACATCTCGCACACATTCCAGTATAAATTTTTTTAATCGGGCCCTCCCTTTGAAAAGGGCTTTTACAGCTGGCCGTAAACAAAAATACCACCCCGTTTTTTTCCCTGTTTTACATGCCGGTCTTTTTAATCAAAAACCTCACGTAAAATCCGGTATGATTTTATTTCCGAAATATAATCGAAATGATGTTGATAATAATGAACGGTCAATCCAAGCAGTTTTCTTCTTCTTAAATTACTGAGTTCAACATACTCCTGGTAAGGGAGCCGAATAAGCCGGTCCATCAGATCCTTTTCTCCCTTCGAAATAAGACTGGTGGAACCCGATGATTTGATTTCATTTATCATTTCATCGGCGTTATGCGGGGCAATTCCCAGGAAACCCGTTAATTTTATCAGGAACTGCAGATGAAAATTTAAAAAATGTGTCTCTTTCTTATCGTAAAAATCAAACGAATTTATCAAAAATTCAAAGAGATCTTTATTGGATTCTTCTTCACTTAGAATTTTATAAAGAATTTCAGTAAGAAACAGGCATACAGTCGATTTCAAAACATCGAAAGGGATGGAATGATAGGGATTGATACACTTTATTTCAGCTACCCTATTTATATCTGCGTGTGGCTTATTGTATACCAGCATATCCAGCAGGGTTAAGGGTTGGAAAAAGGAGACTGGGAATCTTGGTTTTGTACTCCTTACACTATTCACAAGATAATTTTTTAATCCGTATTGTTCCGTATAGATCCGGACTATAACCGATGATTCCCGGAACCTGATAAAATTAAACACAATACCCCTTGTTTTATGTTTCATGGTACGAAATCCATAGGATCCGGTAAAGATTATCCAATACCTGGTGATTCATTAATCTCATTAAAACAGGAACGACACAATGGTTCATACGTTTCTTTTTCGCCAAGTAATATGGTTGCATCGGCGGTTGTTAATCGATGTGAATAACTGGCGATCTGACCACATCGGATACAAATTGGATGAACTTTTGTAACGAATTCAGCAATCGCCATCAATTTCGGCATAGGACCGAAAGGATTTCCTTTAAAATCCATATCCAGTCCGGCTATGATTACCCTTTTCCCTCTGTCAGCAAGATGATTTGCAACTTCTGCCAGATTTGAATCAAAAAACTGGGCCTCATCGATCCCGATCACATCGGACTCTTCGGAAAGCAGTAATATATCATTAGCAAATTGTACGGGCGTAGAACGTATCTGCGTATCTTTATGTGATATAAGGTAACGGGAATGGTACCGTGTATCAATAACCGGTTTGAAAATTTCAACCTTAAGCTGCGCAATGATGGCCCGGTTCAATCGCCGGATGAGTTCCTCCGTTTTCCCTGAAAACATGGCACCACAAATGATCTCTATCCAGCCAAACTGGCGTTGGTTTTTTTTGCGGGCGATACCTAGATTTGGTTCGACAAACATAATTCGATAGGGTTCTGATACAAAATGAAAGAGGGGAAAAACCTCTTTCGAAAGACTTAATCGTACAAAAATTTAATAACTTCACTTAAAATATGTGATTTGTACATCATATTTATTCCAATTTCGTTATTTTTCTATAAGATTTATAATTAAAAAGTTTCGCTTTTTATGGATAGTGTAATTAATAGCCATTACCTGAAATCATACGCTGAAATATATGCCGGTCGGATCGTTAAAATATTTTTTGAAAATAAATCAAAAATCAGGGGGAAGGAAATACTTGAGCTTACTAATATTAAGCAGATCAATCTTTTTATAATTAAAATATTGATGGAACATTGGCGGAAAGAGGCCGACAAATTAAAAAGCCCGTATTTTAATTATGAGGATCCGGAGGTGACCACCAAACTTCAGGAATTGATGAACGTACTTTCTAAAAATATCTGGATTGATCAAAAACATTTTCAACCTCTGTTGACCCGGGCTATCATCGATACCTTATATCTCATATTTTCACCTTACGAATTTTTTCATGAGGAACTCACCGGATCCGAAGCAGTGCACCACAAATCTGAATTACTGAACAAGAAAAAATTTATCAAGATAAATAATGAATTATTTGAAACATTTCTGAATAAAATTCAATTAAGCGAAAAGGAGGAATTCACTGTAGAATCAGCCAAAAAGCTTTTTAACAAAGTTTGCGAAGAAATAAGTTTTGATCCGGAAGAACCCGAACCATATATTGAAAAGTTTTCGGAAATAGAACCTCTTTATCTGCAGAAAATTTATAAGGAAATGAATCAGAATCCTGATGGAAACCAACAAAATTCTTCTTCCGCCAAGCCCGACCATACCCTTTTAAGTCAGTTCAAAGAATCAAAATCCTCCCTTGTGCAGGAACTGGAAAAGGACCCATCCGAAACAGTACTTGATTATCATCATAAACAGAAGATCGACAGCATCAGAAGGAATATTTCAATTCATCAGAAATTTATGTTTGTCAAGGAATTGTTTCAGAATAGCGATAACGAATTCAATCAGGTGATCGATTATCTTGATCAATGTGAAAGTAGAAATGAGGCCTTTGAATATCTAGAGAATAACTATTTTAATACAAAAATCTGGAACGATGAGAATGAAGTCGTAATGGATTTTATGTCTGTAATTGATAAGAAATTTATATGATTATCTGATCAGTATCTGCATCCGGTGCGCATCGAGTTTTAATAATATAAATAAAAGGATCGAAAAACCCCAAAGAGAAGATCCTCCATAACTCAGGAACGGAAGGGGAATGCCGATAACGGGAAACAATCCGATGGTCATGCCGATGTTGATGGTAAAATGAATAAAGAGGACCGAGGCAACGCCATATCCGTATACCCGTGCAAATTTCGATTTCTGCCTTTCAGCTATATAGAGGATTCTAAGGATGAGTATTACAAATAATAAAATGACAAAACTGGTACCTGCCCATCCTTGTTCTTCTCCCAGCGTACAAAAGATAAAATCAGTTGATTGTTCCGGGACAAAATCAAATTTTGTCTGTGTCCCTTCTAAAAATCCCTTGCCCCAGATTCGTCCGGATCCAATGGCAATTTTTGATTGGGTAACATTCCATCCGTCTCCCAGTGGATCAGAATTTGGGTTTATGAGTACTTTTAATCGTTTCTGATGATGGGGTTGTAATATGTTGGTCTGAAAATAATCGACGCTCAGCGTAATCCCTACGGTGATGGTGGCGATAAACAAAATGGCGGCAATCCTTTTGAGTGTTTTTTCAGCAAATCCTATTGCTACGGCCGTAAAAAGACCTATCCCCAGGAGAATATACAATTGATCTATAAACAGGGTGAGAATAAAAAGTAGAACAAATAGTATTCCGATAATCAACACATAGGGTGTCAATCCTTCCCGGTAAAAAACAATTATAAAAGCCATAAATATCAGGGCTGTACCCGGATCCGGTTGTAACAGTATGAGAAGCATAGGGGCAATCATCAGCCCAAAAACAGCTACCAGGTCTGGTATTCTATTAAACCTGAAGGAAGGCTGGCTGATAAACTTAGCGATTGCCAGGGTGGTAGCAAATTTGGCAAATTCAGAGGGCTGGACTTTAAAAAAAGATCCTATTTCAAACCACGACCGGGCACCTGATACTTTTGTGCCGAATACGAGAACAAATATCAACAGAAATATAACAATCCCGTAGATGAGATAGGAGATTGATTCATAAAACTTGAAATCGATGGACATCACGATTGCGAAAATCATCAGACTGCTGGCTATCCAGATTAATTGTTTACCTGAATTCAGGGATAAATCAAATATACTCATGCTGGCCCCTTCTTCGTAAACCGAGGCATAGATATTCAGCCATCCCGTGATTACGAGAATCCCGTAAATGAATAATGTCAACCAATCCAGGTTGTTCGTTATGCTAGCGTCTCTCCTCAATATATAAATTCACCTTTCAATGCGTAATCTTCAAGCCATTTCCGTTTTACATCCCCGGTAAGATATTTTTCCATGACCAAGCTCGCAATGGAAGCTGCCGCACGGGCACCCCAACCGGAATTTTCAACGTATACAGCAATGGCAATTTTAGGATCATCCTTGGGAGCGAATGCCATAAACCCCGAATGATCATACCCATGCGGATTTTCAACCGTACTGGTCTTACCCACTACCGGTATGTCCGGCAGGTAGGCTCTCCGACCCGATCCGTTTCGGATTACCCGTTCCATCCCTTCAATAACCGGAATAAAATGGATGGAATCAATCCCTACATAATTTCTAACCATATAAATGGAATCCGGAGAACCCGTTTCCCCAATGGACTTGATAATATGGGGTGCGTAATAAAATCCCCTGTTGGCTATAATTGAGGCTAGATTGGCCATCTGTAATGGGGTTACAAGGGTTTCACCTTGTCCGATACTTAGGGAATAAATATTAGAAAACTTCCACCGCTTTTCTCCATAAATCCGGTCATAATAGGCTACCGAAGGCATGTATCCGCTTTTAGGATTGGGAAGGTCAATATCCGGAGCTTCTCCCAGTCCGAATTTCGTAACGAATTCCCTCCATTTGTTTAGCCCGATCCGGGCATCAATAAATGGATTCGGATCAGCTCCCTGGTTGATCACCCTTCTGAACACCCGGTAGAAATAGTTATTCGAGGAATATTGTATCCCTTCTCTGAGATCATAATATCCGTTCGGAGCAAGATCCCCGATCAACCTCCCATCACTGTAGATCAATTCATCGGGATTTAAAACTCCTTCCTGCAACGCAATAAGGGATTGCACGGTTTTAAACATTGATCCTGGAGGATACATGGCCATGATAGGACGATTAAAGAGTGGAACCAGGGTATCAGAGGATAGAATTTTAAAATTATTTGAGAACTCCCTGCCGGATAGCATATTGGGGTCGTAAAATGGAGCGCTGACGATACTTAAAACTTCACCCGTGGAGGGTTCAAGCGCCACAAGACTACCCACTTTCCCATCTAATAATTTCTCAGCATATTGCTGGATATCAAGGTCAATGGTCGAGATAAGATCCAATCCAGGTACGGAAAGGGTATCATTCTGGCCATTTTTGAAAGATCCTTTTTCAACCCCTCTTACATTTACCATTTTCCACTTTACCCCCCGCTTGCCCCTAAGCGCTGTTTCATACGTAGCTTCAATTCCACTGATCCCGATATAATCCCCCATACGATAAAAATCGGTTGTGTCCTTGTCCAACTGGCTTTTATTTATTTCCCCGACATATCCGAGCGCATTTGCGAGTGAGGTGTGGGGATATTCCCTGACAGATCTCGCAGAAATGTAAAATCCTGTAAAATCAATCATCTTGTCCTGAATCCGGGCAAAATCTTCATTTGAAATCTGTTTTATGAAGATGGAAGGTTTAATGACGGAATAGTTTCTGGCTTCCTCATATTTCTGAATAAAAGTTTCCCTATCGATCCTGAAAAGCCGACAGAATTCCAGGGTATCCTTTAATTTGACCTCCATGGGAACGATCATGAGATCATAAATCGGATTATTCACTACGAGAAGTTCGCCATGCCTGTCATATATAAGACCACGATATGGGTATTCTATAATGCGTTGCAGGATATTTCCTTCGGCCGCCCGTTCGTAATTGTCGCTAAGAACCTGAATGGCAAATAACTTTATAATAAATATCAATCCGATTAAAACAATGGCTAATCTGATAAATATTTTGCGCTGATCATTCATATGTATCTTACTCTTGCATAAAACATATACTGACTTAGCACCAGAATGCCGGTGGTATAGATCGTACTGAAAATGGTTTTATTAATTACAAACCAGAAATTGATTAAATCTCCAGCTTCTACAATAAATAACGTCAAATGGTGGATAAATATTAAAGGTGCGGAATAAGTAATAAACCAGCTGAATCCCAATGTCTTTAATCTGGGAATATCCACATCCTCATAACCACCTCTTGGCGTAATCAAACTCAACCAGAATGGCCGGATAAATCCAATAAAAACACTGGAGGAGGCATTAATCCCAGGCGTATTATAAAAAATATCCACCAATAAACCCGAAAAAAACGCTACGACAATCAAGGTTATTGAACTGACCTGTAACGGCAGCAGCAATAGGAAACCGATGTACACGAAACAAAAGGCGGTTCTGAACAATATCATATTGTCAAAGAAGAATACCTGAATTAAAAGGTATGTCAAGAAAATTAAAAAATGATATGGAATACTTCGTTTATTCATTAATATTTTCTAACGAATCTTTTTCAGTCTTAAATTTATTATTTATAAGATAAACAAAGGATATTTTTGAAAAATCATTTGTCAGTCGAATCTTTACATCAAAAAAAGTCTCATTTTCCTCAATCGTAACCGATTCCACTACGCCTACTGGAATGCCCGGAGGAAATATTGCGTTATACCCGGACGTAACAATGCTGTCTCCAACTTGAACATTGACGTGCCGTGGGATATAAAGTACATTTGCCAGGATTGGATTATTCCCCTGCCATTTGGTGGTGCAGAAAACACCAAGCCTTTTTATCATGGAAGAGACGAACATCTCGCTGTGCAATAAACTGAAAATCGTAGAATAGTTTCTTGATACAACCTTAACCTGACCCACAATGCCTCCTGTACTGATTACTCCCATATCCGGTTTGATGCCATCGATTTTGCCTTTATCCAGGGTTATATAATTATCGGTCAACCGAAAGGAATTATTGATCACACGGGCAGGAATGTATTTATACTGTTGTACCGTATCCGTTGGATTCACGGATAGCGTATCCAGGTCCCAGGTGGTGGGATCGGTTATCCTTGTTCTTTTCTGTTCCTTTTCGATAAATTCTCGCAGAAATGCATTTTCCCTTGCCAGATCTTCATTTACGGTTGTTAGTTTAAAATATTGATATATCTCATTTTTCATGACAAAAATGGAAGCGATCAATCGATTGGATGTATTAAATATGGCCGCGTTATGTACCTTGCTGTTTCCAATGATCAGCCAAAAACAGACGACTTCAAAAATGGCAAAGGTAAAAAAGGCCCGGTATCGGTAAATTAGTTCAAATAACTGCCGCATTCAGTGATTATGTCATCAAAACAGATCTATATTCGTTCAGATTCTTTAAAGCGAGACCTGTTCCACGTACCACCGCCCTGAGCGGATCATCGGCAACGTGAATGGGTAATTTGGTCTTTAAAGCCAGTCGTTTATCCAGGCCCCTTAATAAAGCCCCTCCTCCTGTTAAATGGATCCCATTATCGTAAATATCAGCAGATAATTCGGGTGGTGAAATTTCCAATGCTTTCAGCACGGCTTCTTCAATTTTTGATACGGATTTATCAATAGCAAAAGCTATTTCCGAATAGGATATTTTAATTACTTTCGGTATACCCGTCATCAAATCTCTTCCGCGGATCTCATAATCTTCAGGCGGATCATCCAGTTCGGTCAGGGCGGATCCAACTTCAATTTTTACTCTTTCCGCAGACCTTTCCCCAATCAACAAATTATGTTGTCTTCTCATATAATCAAGAATATCCTTATTGAAGGTTTCACCTGCAATCCGTATGGATTGATCACAGACGATCCCTGAAAGTGCGATCACCGCAATTTCCGTTGTTCCACCCCCTATATCTACCACCATGGAACCGACCGGTCGTTCAATGTCAATATTGATTCCCAGGGCAGCTGCAATCGGTTCCTGAACCATATAGACTTCCTTGGCTCCCGCATGTTCGGCAGAATCCCGGACAGCGCGTTTCTCAACCTCAGTAATTCCACTGGGGATGCATATCACCATGCGATGGGAGGATGGGAAAAAGCTCTTTTTTTTATCAATCATCTTAATCATGCCCCGGATCATATGTTCAGCAGCGTGGAAGTCGGCGATAACACCGTCTTTGAGTGGTTTTATGGTCTTAATGTTTTCATGGGTCTTTTCATGCATCTGCATGGCTTCCCTTCCTATGGCCAACACTTTATTGTTGTTTTTATCAATGGCAATGATAGATGGCTCATCCACCACGATTTTATCCTTGTGAATGATTAGTGTATTTGCCGTACCTAAATCAATGGCAATATCACTTGAGAAAAAATCAAACAACCCCATTTTCGTTTATATATAAATTCTTTTAGTCTATTAGTGTTTAAAATGACGGAATCCGGTAAATACCATGGCCATGCCGTGTGCGTCGCAATAATCGATGGAATCCTGATCACGAATCGAACCTCCGGGCTGGATGACCGCTCGGATCCCTTCCTTGCCGGCTATCTCCACACAATCCGGAAAAGGAAAAAACGCATCCGAGGCCATAACAGCACCTTCCAGATGGAATCCAAATGTTTGTGCTTTTTTGATTGCCTGGTTGAGTGCATCGACTCGTGAAGTCTGCCCTACACCACTGGCAATCAACTGTCCTTTTTTTGCAAGCACAATCGTATTCGACTTGGTATGTTTACACACTTTGCTTGCAAAAAGCAGGGCCTCTTCCTCATCCTGATTTATGGATCGTTTCGTTACCAGTTTAAAATCTTTACGGTCATCGGTCTTAAGGTCTTTATCCTGCTCGATGATGCCATTTAGAAGTGATTTGATTATTTTTTTTCCTTCCAGATCCTTTTTTTGCAGCAAAATAATCCTGTTTTTCTTTGATTTTAAAAGGTCAAGCGCATCCGGGTCGTAAGCCGGTGCAACGATTACCTCAAAAAATAATTTATTGATTTCTACGGCAGCAGGTAGATCCACCTTATGATTAGTAGCCAGGATCCCACCGAAAGCCGACACCGTATCGGCCTCAAACGCCTTCAGATAAGCTTCTTTAACGGTTGATCCGGTAGCCGCTCCACATGCATTTGTATGTTTCAGGATGGCAAACACAATATCATCTTTAAACTCCCCGACCAGGGATATCGCAGCATCAATGTCCACAAGATTATTATAGGATAATGCTTTTCCGTTCAGTTGATCAAAAAGCTGATCCAGATCACCAAAAAAAGTTCCCTGTTGATGTGGATTCTCTCCGTAGCGTAGCGTTGTTGCTCGGTGTTCACTCAACTTCAGGGCTTCGATCCCGGATTCCCTGTTGAAATAATTAAATATGGCTGTATCATAATGGGAGGAGATCTGAAAGGCTTGAGTAGCGAGTAGTCTTCTGTCTTCGACGTCGGTATAACCATCTTTTTCCTTGAGCAACCTGTAGAATGTTTCGTACTGATCCCTGGAGGAAATAATGGCCACATCCTGGTAGTTTTTTGCTGCGGCCCGTATGAGCGATATGCCCCCGATATCAATCTTTTCAATTACTTCCTGTTCACTTGCGCCCGAAGCGACGGTTTCTTCAAATGGATAAAGATCGACCACAATAAGATCGATTTCCGGGATTTGAAATTCCTCCGTTTCTCTCTGATCTCCAGCTTGATCACGCCTTGACAGGATTCCGCCAAAAATTTTGGGATGAAGCGTTTTTACCCGACCTCCGAGTATAGAAGGATAACCGGTGACCTCCTCAACGGATACGACTTCGATTCCAAGTTCCTGAATAAATTTCTGCGTCCCTCCGGTAGAAAATAGGTTAACCTTGTGATCGGCCAGAAGCTTTATAAGCGGCTCAAGATGATCTTTATTATAAACAGATATGAGAGCAGATTGAATTTTTTTTCTTGGCATAAACGGATTTTAAGAGATGCAAAACTAAACTTTTTTATTCATTTAATAATAAGATTTTCAATTACTTTAGGAAAGTATTTATATTCCAGTTCATGGATTTTCCTGGCCAGGGAATCCGCGTCATCACCAGGATCAACCTTGCATTTTGCCTGGAATATTATTTTCCCTTCATCATATTTTGGATTTACATAATGGATGGTTATCCCGGATTCTTTTTCACCTGCCTCAATCACGGATTCATGTACCCGGGATCCGTACATACCCTTGCCTCCGAATTTGGGCAATAATGCAGGATGAATATTAATGATTCTGCCGGCATAATTATTCAATATGTTTTCCGGGACCAACCATAAAAATCCTGCCAGTACAATAAAATCTATTTTTTTATCAAGCAGCTGATTAAGGACCCGATCGGTTTCATAAAATTCCTTACGGTCGAAAATCCGGGAGGGCACACCGAATTTGGCTGCCCTTTCCAGTACTTTAGCGTCCTTTTTATTTGTTAAAATAAGATTTACCGTGGCCGACTTCCGATCTTTAAAATAATGCATAATTTTTTCGGCATTCGTTCCACTTCCTGATGCAAAAATAGCGATACGTTTCAAGGCTTTATTTTTGATTTTAATTAAAAAATTTAAAAAATATCATACTGATAATTCCGCTCAACATAATAATTTTACTAAATCCACTCAAATAATAAAAATCCTTTGTTGTATCGGATTTTATCAATTTGTGAATAAAAAAAACTGCCGGGATTGATAATACCGCAAAATAGACCTTTAATAAATAATTATCCAGTTTTATGGATAACCATGCAAGCAAAACAATAAAAATAATCATTAAAAGATATAATAAATATTTTGTATTGCGTATACCCCACACGATCGGGAGGGTACGGCAACCAAAAGCCTTATCCCCCTTCCAGTCTTCCATATCTTTTATTATTTCCCTGATGAGGTTTATGAAAAAAGCGAACACTGCATAAACAATAACAAGCCGGACCCTGTCGGGATATATAATGAGCACGACCAGTAAACTGAGCGACGTGAGAAAAGCAACCGTAAAATTACCCAGGAAAGGTACTCTTTTAAGATGATTGCTGTAAAACCATAATAAAAAAGCCGCCATAAGATTAATGATCCCAAGATATAAATGAACAAAAACACCTGCCAGTACACCGGCAATATTTAAGGCCCAATGCAAGGCCAGCGCAATCCTTCTTCTCAAATGATCCCCAACGACCACACGGTATGGTTTGTTCAGGTAATCGATCTTTATATCATAATAATCATTAATGATATAACCCGCGGTGGCAATCAAAACGGTTGACAGTGAAAGCAAGAATAATCCGGGGTCGAACAGATATTTCTGATATGGTTGATTGGCACCAATCAAAAAGATGGCTGTAAAATATTGTGTCAATACGATGATCATTAAATTCGGCAGCCGGATAAGGACCACGATATCTCGCCATCCTATACGGCTTTTGCGAATATTTTCAGATTGACTGTCCATCTTTTTATTTCTTTCACAGCCTCAGGGAATCAGGTTTTTTTCCTGAAGAATTTCCTGATAGATATGGAAGGATTCTTCATCATAACAGACAAAAATGACCCGTTCCGGATCCGTATTGGATTTTCCAAATTCCATTACCGTTTGGATGGCGATCCGGGCCGCTTCTTTTTTTGGATAACCATAGATGCCTGTACTGATATTGGGAAAGGAAAGGGTCTTAAGTTTGTATTGGTCAGCCAGCTTTAAACTGTTAGAATACGCACTTGCCAGCTTCCCGGCCTCGTTTCCGGTGCCTCCCTCCCAGATTGGACCTACTGCATGAATCACATAGCTGGCAGGTAGATTACCTGCCCTGGTGATGACCGCCTCTCCGGTCGGACATCCTCCGCGTAGATCCCGCAAATGATCCAGTTCTTCCATGATGGACTTTCCGCCGGCTTTATGAATAGCTCCATCCACACCACCGCCACCTGCCAGCCTGGAATTTGCAGCATTTACAATACCATCTGCCTCGATCCGGGTGATGTCACCTTTTACTAATTGAATTTTCATGATTTCAAGGGAATTAATCCAAACAGGGTAAAATATGAAACGACGTATTTGTTAGATTCAAAACAACTAAATTTCCCATACCTTCTCTTTCGGCATATACGCAACCATTATCCAGGTTTATTGTATTGGAGGCCTGGTCCGTTATTTTTATGATAATATCTTTCAATGGAATGGCCTGATGGCCATGAATTATTTTTCTAAATTCAAGATTTTCATCATCCACGTGGTAGTCGCGGATTGTCAACATGGATTGGAAATCCTTCCAGGGATCCTCCGCCTGAAAATTAATACCCGCATGGACAATTACATATTCTCCTATAATTAAATAAGGTGATAATTTCTCAATAAAGTTAAAATATTTACAGGGTATGGCATGAATCGATTCCACCCCAAAACTCCTCAGCATACGATCCTTTTCTTTTTCAATAGATTCAGAGATCCCCTTGGTTCCGTGAAACATATCAAGTAATAATTTTTCGTGATTACCCATAACGGAACTTGTTTTAAATCCCTTTCTTTCCAGCATCATCAGGTAATCAAGTACCTGTATGCTTGCAGGACCTTTATTAATAAAATCCCCTAAAAATATCAGATGGTCTTCCTCGTCCGGTTTAACGATCCTTTCGATCATATGCCGGAGTGTTTGAAAACACCCGTGAATATCCGGTATTACAAATTGATTCCCCAACAATCAGATCTTAAGATAAGATGTCAGAATTCCCTTGATCAGCGATGAACTGAATCCCTGGTGTTCCATTTCATTTAATCCGGCGATGGTACAACCCATGGGAGTAGTGACTTTATCTATCTCAAATTCAGGATGTTTTCCCCCTTCTATTAATAATCCCGCCGCTCCCTTTACGGTTTGAGCCGAGATTAATTGAGCGGTAGCAGCATCAAAACCGATTTCAATACCACCCTGACTGGCGGCACGGATAAAACGTAGAGCATAGGCTATACCACAAGCGGCCAGTACGGTGGAAGCATTCATCAATTCTTCTTCGATCTTGATTGTCTTACCTAACTGATCAAATATAGAAAATACAATATCCTCATTTTCCTGAGAAAAGTCTTCCGTGGAAATACAGGTCATGGACTGACGAATGGCAATGGCCGTGTTGGGCATGGCGCGGAAGACGGAGATTTGATCGCCAACAATTTCGGCAATGCCACGAACGGACAAACCGGTAACCACGGATATAATAACCTGGTCCTTCCGGATATTTGGAGATACTTCTTTTAGCACATTGGGAGCCTGATGCGGCTCAACGGCCAGAATGATTACCTTTTTGCCCTCAACTACCTCCAGATTATCCGAGGTGATCCGGATCCCGTGCGCCTGAAGATCCTCGATTAGATGGAGTCTCCTCCTGGATACCATGATATGATCCGGTAAAATCTTCTTACTTTCCAGAAGTCCCAGGGCAATTGATCTCCCAAGATTTCCGCCTCCGATGATGCCGATGCTGAATGATAACATAGGTAGATATTATTTTTTTATTTAATTTAAATGCAATTTATTGTATTTTTCTAAATTTTTGTCAGTCATACAAGTGAAACTGAATATTCTGGATTATTTAAGATCAATAAACCGCTGAAAAAAATCTTCAATATAGGATGGGTAGTTATTTGCCTGCTTATTTATGCCAGTGTGGGTATTGCCCCGGATAAATTCTGGCCCGCCGGGTTTATCGCTTATACCATTCCATTGGTCCTGCTTATAAACCTGTTTATGTTCGTCTGGTATTTGAAGGATATGAAATTCAGTGCATTTTACCCCTTTCTTCTTCTTTTATTTGGCTTCGGCTTCATAAAGGATACCATCGGTTTTCATTCCTCCGATACGGAAGGGCCCCTGAAGGTGTTGTCTTTTAATGCTAAGGTTTTTAATTTATATAATCAAAAGGGAAATGATACCGTTTCGGTCGGTAGAATGATTAACTGGATCAAACACCAGGATGCAGATGTGCTATGCCTACAGGAGTTTTATAATGACTCAAGATCAGCCCATTTCAATACACTCGATCAGATCCTCTCCCTTCATAATTTCTATTATTTTAATAGCCCTTCTTATGTCAATCGAATCGGGGCAGAATTTGGCTTGATTATATTCAGTAAATTTCCAATTGTAAATACCGGAGTTTTGAATTTTGATTCAGAATCCCAAAATAATGTAATCTTTGCAGACCTTCATATTAATAATGATACTATCCGGATCTATAACATGCATTTACATTCCATGCATATCGATGAGGAAGATTTTATCAACAGAGAAAATATCCAGGAAGGATTTGTTGATCTGGCCACCAGGCTTAAAAATGGTTTTATTCAAAGAGCACGACAGATCCGTACCCTGAAAAATCATATGACCCGTCAGCCATTACCAGTGATGGTCTGCGGCGACTTAAACGATATCCCCTACAGTTATGCCTACCAGGAACTAAAAAATGAATTGAACAATGGTTTCGTGAAAGGTGGTAATGGTTTCGGTTTCACCTTTAATGGAAGACTGTTTTTCATAAGGATCGATCACCAGTTTTACAGCGATCATTTTAGTATTCACAACTTTCAGGTGGACCAGGAATTTGGATATTCGGATCATTACCCCGTGATTGCCACTTATTCTTTACAGTGAAGTAAGATTTTTACGGTTTGTAAATAATTAAAAGCCGGGCACAGCTGAAGCAGGCAGAGATAAATAAGTGTAGTCTTTTTCCTCCCCAAAAAAAACTCTAAATCGTCTAGGGTTTCTTCTGCATTTTATTCGGTTAAAAAATTTTTAATTTTTCGGATTAATTTTGTCTGATGGAAATGGCCAAAAAGGATATTCGTCAATTTAACCGGGAGGACCTGCAGGAAGTCATAACCCGGTTGGGAGAACCTTCCTTCAGGGCAACCCAGATCTATCAATGGATCTGGAACAAATCGGCTACCAGTTTTGATGAGATGACCAATCTATCCAAAACATTCCGGTCATCTTTAAAGCAACAATTTGAATTCCGGCCGATCCATGTGGATTTTCAACAAACCAGTGAGGATGGAACCATTAAAGCCTCATTCAGGTTGTTCGATGGCAATATCATTGAAGGCGTTTTAATACCTGCCGATCGGCGAATGACGGCATGTATTTCTTCCCAGGTTGGATGTTCGTTATCGTGTACTTTTTGCGCAACCGGGTACCTGGAAAGGAAACGTAATCTTTCCGCAGCTGAAATTTACGATCAGGTGATTCAGATTAATAGAATTGCAATAGAAAACTATACAGCACCCTTGTCGAATATTGTATTTATGGGAATGGGAGAACCTTTGTTGAATTATCAAGCTGTGCTTCAGGCAATCGAATACCTGAGCTCACCCGAAGGATTGGGAATGTCGTCGAGAAGAATCACGCTTTCTACCGCCGGTATTGCAAAAATGATCCGGAAACTGGCCGATGAACAGGTCCGGTTTAATCTGGCACTTTCTCTTCATGCCGCAAACGACCGGAAAAGAAATCAGATTATGCCCATCAATGAAAGCAATTCTTTACAATCCCTATCGGACGCCCTTCAATATTTTCATCAAAAAACCGGTTCCAAAATTACACTGGAATATATTGCATTAAGTAAGTTTAATGATCAGCCCGCGGATGCTGAAGAACTTTATCATTTTGCAAAGAAAATCCCCTGCCTGGTCAATATCATTGAGTATAATCCAATCCAGCAGGCTTCGTTTCTGAAGTCATCTTTTGAAACACTCGAAAAATTCAGGGCTTACCTGGAAGGAAAAGGGATCAATGTGAGGCTTCGCAGGAGCAGGGGTAAAGACATAGACGCCGCCTGCGGACAACTGGCAAACAAAAGACGACAATAATATGAAGAATCATGCATGATTGGAAAACCAACCAACTGACGCAGGAATACCTGGAAGGGGTCCGGGGAGGGATTCCCCTGGCCGAAATTCAGATCGAACTGATCCTGAGGCTGATCCGGGCCTGGAAACCAGACCTTGGCACTTTTATGGATCTGGGTTGTGGGGACGGGATTCTTGGAAGGCAATTATTTCAATACTGGCCGGATTCAACAGGAATTTTTATAGATTATTCAAAACCAATGCTGGATGCAGCCAGAAAAAAAAATAAGGGAATTAAGTCAACAGCTGTATATTACCTCCTTGATTTCAGCAAAAAAAATTGGATAAAGCATCTCCTTGAAAAGCATGAACTGGATGCCGTAATCTCCGGATTTTCCATTCATCATACAGAGGATAAACAAAAATATCAGTTATACAAGGACATCTACGGAATTTTGAAGCCGGGTGGGGTATTTCTCAACCTTGAGCATGTGGCCTCACCGGATACTCATCTGGAAAAAATGTTCGATGAAATTTTTGTGGACAGCCTGTATGCCTATCATCAGAAAATTAATTCTTCTTTATCACGGCAGGGTATAAAGGATAAATATTATAACCGTGAAGATAAGGTACTGAACAAGCTGACCCTTGTTGAAAAGCAGAACGAATGGTTGCGGGAAATAGGTTATAATCGTGTCGATTGTTATTTTAAACTTTTTGAGATTGCCTTGTTCGGGGGGTGTAAGCCTTAAATATCCTACCTTCCGGCTCCTTATATTTTACTGTGGAAGGGAAATCCATTTATTGGTAACGGTCGATTTCACATCAAATTTAAAAAACGATCCTTTTCTTCCGGTCGCATCCCCTTTCCGGATTAATTCATTTGCGGAAACCATCCCCAGCTTCCAATAACATGGAGTATGTAAAATCTCTTCCTTTCATGCCTGCTGACAGAAACAAATTTCCTCAAGGTATATACTTGAATAAAGATTCAGATATTATTAACTTTCAATTAAGCATATTCTGATTTTTATATCCTGATAAATTGATCACCGCCTAAACATATTTTCAGTATGAAAAATCCAACGCATATTCTTTTAATGTTCCTGCTCATCCAATGTACAGCGACGCATGAACCCGAAACCTCCATCCAGGTTACTTCTCAATTAATTAATGAGAAATTTGGTGGATTAGGCTTTCATGTGATTTTCCACACTCGTAAACCTTCGAAATGGCATTATGAACAGGTATTCGCTAAACGCTGGCGCGAATTAAATCCTTCCTTTGCCCGGGTGAATGACAGCCCCAGGTGGGACCGTGAGGATCTGGATGAAATGAGTGAATATCTCGAAATGATGAAAAATACCAATACGGAAATTTATCTGACCTCGTTTGGCGTTCAATCCATTTATGAATATAAATCGGAGCGTGATTATGTTAAAAAAGAGGTCGATAATATTGAATACCTAGTCAGGGATAAAGGATTCGGCAACATCAAATATTACTGCATGACGAACGAATTATCTCTGGATTTCTGGGCGTCCATGGTAAAGAATAATGAATTGGATCGCTTTAAGCGAATCCATCAACTTTTTTATGAGGAGATTGAAAGCAGAAATCTTGATATCAAATTACTTGCCACGGATGCATCTCCCTTCCAATACTGGCCTACGATCGAATGGGCAACGGAGAACATGGACGATATCACCGGAATATATGGAGGGCATCATTATATTAACAGTTATCATCTGGATGATCTAACCTTTTATGGTTTTTTTCTGGATAAAATGAAATGGGGTGCGGACCTGGCTAAAAGTAAAAATAAAAAATTCATCATGGGTGAGTTCGGACCGAAGCAGGGCTCCTATTTCATTGACTCAGTATATTACGATGGGATGATTTATAATAATACACCCATGGAACCTTATGTGGGAATCCAGCTGGCCGAAGCGATGCTCGCCCAGATCAACGGGGGGATCTATGCAAGCTGTTATTGGACTTTCTGTGATATTCCGGGAATCCCACCGAACCGGGAATTTGGTTACAGGGTGAATAAATGGGGAGTTTTTAAATGGTATTTTGACGATTATACCACGAAACCGAATTACTATGCAGTGGGGCTAATGACAAAGTTTTTCAGAGGGCCGGCGGAAGTATATCAGGTAAACACTTCGGATACATTGTTGCGGATAGGTGCTGTAAAAAACCTGGAAAACGGTGCTCAATCGATCGCCATCGTCAACAGGCACCGGGATCCACAGTATGTCAACCTGGAAATCGAAGGCATGTCTGAAGGAAGCCGGTACAGGAAGTATGTTTATGATCCCAAAGACGTACCTTTCAATTATTTCGGCGACCTTCAGGGATATTCAAAAAAGCTTGAGTTGAGAGATCATCATTTTACGGATACACTTCCGGGATATTCACTGGTGGTTTATACGACGAATTACGATGAGGAACCGCCTGCCCCTGTGACCGGATTGAAGATATCGATGGAGGAAGTAGATCAGCGGGATGCGAATGTGTTGACCTGGGAACCGAATCGGGAGGAAGATCTCTGTTATTACCGGATTTACAGGTCGATCGGGGAAGATGTGGAAATCATTGCGCGGAACCAGATTGGAACCACTGTCGGCACAGAATACGCTGATAAACGGATCCGCAATCTTCCGGCATTTCACTACAGGATCATCGCCGTGGATAAATCCGGTAACAGGAGCGAATAAAAAATACCCGGTCCGGCGATCAGACCTGTTAACAGGGTGTATGAAAAAATTTCAGCAATATAAGATGACTTGAACACCAAGTTCCCAGGGATGTCGTCCGGAATAAAGAAGAGCACAACTTCACTAGCGTGAACGAATAGGTTGTAAAAGATCGAATGCCCGAATAGCTTTATTCCAGCGGTCAGTAGTATGCGATTAAGGTCCGGTTCTCGAAGAGGATGATATTTAAATTTATTGTTAATATGTAATATATGAATAAAACGCCAAATAGTTACGACCGGGAATACTTAAACAAATTGATTAAGATCAACCTGATAATTATCTTCTTTTTTCACGTTTCCTGTGAACCACAATCATCGCAGGATCAATATACGAATTCAGATTATTTTAGATTTCTGGAACAGGACATCTCTCAGATTCAAGAGGGATATAAAAGCGGCACTTTTACCATCAAAGAGCTGGTTAGGGCTTACCTTGACAGAATTGAAAAGATCGATAAAAAGGGCCCTGCGCTGAATTCCATTATCCAGGTGAATCCCGATGCATTCCGGATCGCGGAAGGATTGGAACAGGAGTGGAACGAAGGAAAAATAAGGGGGCCATTACATGGGATCCCGGTGGTATTGAAAGATAATATCGATACCCGTGATAATATGGCTACCACTGCTGGCTCCCGGGCATTAATGAATTCCTATCCATCGAAGGATAGTTATGTGGCTGTACGGCTGAAGGAAGCCGGGGCAATTATCCTTGGGAAAGCCAATTTAAGCGAATGGGCAAACTTCCGGGGACAATTGTCAACGAGCGGCTGGAGCGGCCTGGGTGGACTGACAAAAAATCCTTACTTGCTGGACCGGAATCCCTGCGGATCCAGTTCGGGATCGGCTGTGGCGGTATCTGCCAATCTTACCTTACTGGCGATAGGTACGGAAACCAATGGGTCCATTGTCTGCCCGGCACATGCCAATGGTATCGTTGGGATCAAGCCCACGGTTGGACTGGTCAGCCGTTCCGGGGTGATCCCCATTTCCTGTACCCAGGATACACCGGGGCCGATGGCTCGGACGGTACGGGATGCGGCCATCTGTCTGGGGGTTTTGGTTGGGATTGATTCAACAGATGCTAAAACCTTTGACAGTCAGGGAAAATTCCACAGGGATTATACTCCGTTTCTGAGAGAGGATGGATTAATGGGAAAAAGAATCGGATTATATAAAGGTCCCATGGGTAGAAACTTCAAGGTGGATTCCCTGATGTTTGAAACTGTGGATTTACTTAAAAAGAAGGGAGTGGAAATCGTAGAGATCGATGAGATATCCGAAGGTGATATAGGCAGCTATTCCTTTGAGATCATGTTATATGAGTACAAGGAGGGCCTGAACAACTATTTCAGATCACTCGGTCCGGATGCTCCGATAAAAAAGCTGGAAGATCTAATTGCCTTTAATCAGGCAGACTCTATCGAGCTGAGATACTTTAATCAAAGATACCTGGAAATGGCTCAGGAAAAAGGGGACCTTAATTCCGAAGAATATAAGCAGGCGCGCACAGCCATGTTGAAAGGCAGCCGGGAGGAAGGAATAGACAGGGTAATGAACGAACATGATCTGGATGCCATTATTGCTCCAACGGGAGGCCCTGCCTGGAAAACGGATCTGATCAATGGTGACAGTGGGCAACTGGGAAGCTCCTCTCCCGCTGCACGGGCCGGTTACCCGAATATAACGGTACCCATGGGTTTTATCGATGAATTGCCTGTGGGAATATCTTTTTTCGGACGGGCCTGGAGCGAACCTGTCCTGCTTGAAATTGCCTATGCTTATGAAATCGCCACGAAACATCGAAAACCACCGGAGTTTCTGTCGTCAGAATAACTTTTTCCCGGAATACTTCGCCGGAATCCGGCCTGAAATAATCCGGCACAATAGAGGGGTGGCCAAACGGAATATCAGTATTACCGTTAATCGGATTGATGGAAATCCGGCATTTTTCCATGCGTCCCACATCCCTGAAGAAAATACGAAATCTAAATAACTTTTTTGCTTATCCGGGAGAAGATGGATAAATTGAATAATATTGGATGGCACAAACCATGTGACCGACCTTTTTTAGTTATTTATAGGGAATTGTTGAAATCAAAACATGAAAATGTAGATAAATAATGAGAAATATTATTTTAGTATTCTTAATATTTCTCCTGTTTTCAGGTCTCAATGAAAAAAATGCTGCCCTGCTTATCGAGGCAGAAAGTTTCCAGGAAAAGGGAGGATGGCTGGTGGATCCTCAATTTATGGAACAAATGGGATCTCCTTATCTGCTTG